>ENA-UEPS01000906-UEPS01000906.1-human-gut-metagenome-genome-assembly--contig:-NODE-906-length-19471-cov-3.214242_pt1 | contig 19471 bp, 10 predicted proteins | sample MGYA00242904_ERZ507924 | MGnify/ENA primary metagenome ERZ507924 (study PRJEB26167, sample SAMN06115422) | human gut metagenome | host: Homo sapiens | place: China:Sichuan | collected 2014-10-16...
CCATAAAAGGTTCTTCGGATATAAGCCAACCAACTGCAAGAGAGGGGAAAAATCCGAAACGTTTTCCTTTGGCAAAATTCTCCGAACCGTTATAACCAAAGTTAAACTCCGTCACATAGCGGCTATCGAATGTATAAGAAAGACGCCCCGCAATACCTTGCTTTCTATAAGGCTGTACACTACCGTTGTCAAAACTTTGCTGATTATACAGGAACAATGCATCCACATCATGTTTTCCGAAAGTACGTGCATAAGTCAGCGTTCCTTCAAAGTAGACCCTCGAATTTCCATATTCACCTTTATTGCCATGTCCCAAAGAATCATCTCCGTATTTCAACACCGAATGAATCAGGTTACCCTCTATATCACGACCGGTAGCAATAGTATAGTAAGTCGCATTCTTGCCTCTGGTTATCGAACTCTGATTCCAGCGGTCGAACGAGAATGACACTTTCGCTTTCAATCCCGGAGTGATCATTTTCAGGTTCTGCTCGACAGCAAACAAAGATTGAATCTGTGAGGCCGTAACCACATCATATCCACTTTGTGTCACAGCAGCCCAAGGATTGACTCCGTTGATATTCATGATAGGAATTGTTCCGTCAGAGTAACGGGCAGGGTGCACAAAAGGGGAAGTCATAAATGCTCTGTCGAAAGCATTGTCCGTACTAAAAGCCTGCTTACGGTGCGTCTGCAAGAAACCGCCGACATTCAAACGCAGTACTGTCGTCTTGGTAACATCCAAATCGACATTGGCACGCATGTTATAACGGGTCAGCTTCATTCCGGTGTCATAAGGCAATGTCTTGTCCGTTTCCATAATTCCTTTCTCACCGAAATAAGAACCGACCAATGAGTACCGGAGAAAATCGGAGCCACCCGACACCGTTAAATTAGCACGAGTAGAGTAAGCGTAATCTTTCGTTATTTGATCCAGCCAATTTACATCCGGATACAAATCCCGGTCATATCCATAACGAGTCCTGTCAATCTGCTCCTGGCTGAATGGCAAGCGTGTCCTGTCTTCCGTAAGTTCGTTCAATAATGCCATATGATCGGCTGCACCGATAAACTCAGGAAGTTTTGTAGGTTCTGAAATAGAATGTTCCACCCGAAGATTCACAGAAGGAGCACCTATCTTACCACGTTTTGTATTAATAACAATCACACCGTTCGCACCGCGCACACCATACATAGCACTTGCCGAAGCATCTTTCAATACAGAGAACGATTCTATTTCCGCCGGGTCGATATGATTTAGATCACGTTCAATTCCATCAACCAATACTAGTGGCGACTGTCCGCCAGAGAAAGAGGCAATACCACGAATCCAAAAATTAGAAGAATCGTACCCGGGTTCACCGGAACGCTGAACAGCTATCACACCGGCAATTTGTCCCGCCAGGTTATTAGTAACAGAACGTGAAGACCCCACCTGCAACTTCTTTGGCTGCAATGTTTCGATAGAACCGATAACCGACATTTTTTTCTGGCTACCATATCCCGTAACCACCACTTCGTCCAGCGCTTCAATATCTTCCTCAAGAATCACATCAAAGTTAATCTTGCTTCCAACTTTTATTTGCTGGGTTTTAAATCCTATATAGGAAATCTCAATTACGGAACTTTTTCCCGGCACATCCATATAGAAATGTCCGTCCATATCCGTTATCACTCCAGTGCCTCCTTCTTCCATAACGCGTATATTCACACCGGGAAGAGGATTCCTGTCCTTATCGGTTATCGTACCACTAATACGAATACCTTTCGCCTGCTCCGACAGATTCGTCTTACCAGCCATAGAATGTACAGGTAAAGCGGAGTTGGCACTTGTTCCATAGTACAACAACAAGCAAACAAAAAATGCTTTCTTCAAATCCATAATATTAAATTTAAAAATCTCATAATAAATACTTTGTCTCTAACCGAGTGAGAGCAAAAGTAGGCAACCAATGCAAAATATAATAAAACAAACAATTCAATAATTAAAAGAATTTGTTCAAAATCAAATTAAAATATAATAGATATAAATTCTGACCTATTTATGTCATTTCAAGAAATACTCCGCACGCCCCGGAGTGAACAACTCCCACAAAGAAGCTACCGTCCAACCCGGTGCAAAGATATCATTATAATATCCCTTCCCGTTTTTTCCATAATCCCAATTTGTGTGCTGAACAACTTCCGGATAGTAACCGGGCTTAGCCACTCCGCATAAATGTCCCTCATGAGGCAGAAGTTGGCGCATAGAAGTAGAAATGACTTCTGCAAATTGCGAGAAGCGGGGTTCTGCATATTCCTTTGACAGCCATCGCAACACAGAAGCAAACTCAAACACAAATACATCAATATGGTTGTTTTCCACCGACACATTGCCCCAGCCGCGGGTTTTCAGACCAATATCTCCCAACATCTGTCCCTGCGCGAAAGGAACATCCCATACATAATACCATGACAAGGCAAAATAAGCCGCTTTCTTCGTCAGGTCTGCATAATGCCGGTGCTCGTCTCCTTTTGTAATCAATGAAAGATAATAGGTAGCCGTAGCAGCATACAGAGATGCCTCCTTGTCTTCGCAGTTGGCATCAAGTGTGGACGAGAAATAGTCGGCTTTAGAAATCAATACTTTCTCCAGATAATCCGCAGTCTGCTTAGCACTGGCAAGGTATCGCTTGTCTTTGAAATACTTGTATCCCATTACCAGCGGCAAAGTAGCCGAAGGAGTACTACCCCCACTAGTGTCAACTATCGTAAAATCATCACGAAACTTGCGGGGGAAACTACCGTCAGCCTGTTGCAACCGCAAAAGTATATCCAGCATATTTTTCATCTTCTGCTCCCATTCGGGATGACGACGCCCGTTCTCTTTTTCATAAGCAAGAAAGTGCAACATAGCATAGATTCCTTCGGATTGACGGCGTATACTGTGCACAGGATCTTCATAGCCTTTATCAAAATCGACCGACTCTTTGAAGAAACCGACCGGAGTAAAGCCGTTCTTCAAGTAGCTATCAAACACTTTCATACTATTTGCTTTCAAATCCTCCCTATCAGATTGGTGACCATATTCCCAAGCATTGAATGCATTAAGAAGCACACGACCAATAAATCCTACTTCCGCCTGCCCATTACTCTGGCAATTTTCCGTCATTAGATGTATTCCCGAATTATAAACCAACGGATGTCCTTCTACGAAGCTACTTATAAAGAATCCGCTAAGAACTTGCTTCATATCCGTTATGGAATTAGGAGTCTCCACAGGTTTAGGTCCATAAGTGTCATAACTATATTCCCATGCATGGCATATAAAATCAGAATAATCATCAGCCTTATTCTCCTGAATCTCCCATGTCAGCAGAACAGTCTCCCCTTTTTTTAGGAATTGAAAAGCTTCTACCGCAGGTGCCAATGTCAGCTTACGAATATAACTCTTGGGAGCTTCACGATAAGGAAAGCCAAAAGAGAGCGCAGTTATTCCGTCTTGATTCTCAAATCCGGTAAATCCTAGAGACGTTTTACCTGAAAGGATAATTTCTCCTTCCCGATGAGTGCTCAAGGCTTCTTCTGCAAACTTATCGATACGGCTCACAGTCACAAAGTGTTTTTCTTTTTCCGAATAAACACCCGTAAGCGGTGCGCTTAGCCTGTCTTCACGCACCAACCAACTATCTGAAGAATGGAACGAAGGCGCATCTTTAGGCGAACGGAGATTCCGGCGATACCAGAAACCCGGCATATAAAATTGACAATCATCATGGCGATAGCCTGTTGATAGCCGTTGACTATAATTAAAATAAATATCTTCGAGTGCTGTTATACAGACATTTACCCGTAATTTTCCATTTACATCTGCCACCCTCTGAGTGATTGTAACCGGAATGCTTTCAGAAGCTTCCAATAAATAGGATGAACGGTTATTCCCCAATTGCTGCAAGTTCAATGAATACCTTTCAGCTACATTTCCCGGCACTTTCAACGATATGGACGCTGAAATATTTTCCGGAACATAGTTGACAGCTTCAGCAACTCCGACATACAGTGTAATAAGCGCCCCGCAAAACAAACATTTAAAATTCATGCAAACCTGATTATATGAATCAGTAAAGGATACTGGTTCTGTGTTAATATTAAGTTATTACTGCAGCAAAAATAGGGGTTTGCACTTATTTCAGGTATTAAAAACAGGTCAATAAATGAAAGTTTAGTCTCAATCGGGCTAAATGAAAGCAGAAATCAACGAATAATGTTTCGTACAGTGTGTATATATGTATACTTCATTACACCAAGACTTAACAATGTTATTTTTGCATCCGGACATAAGTCTTTCTATCCGGTCCCACTCCTGTTATCGTCAACTTCTTCCAATGTTTCGGCAGTTTTGAGAAAAGCTGCTTGATGCCATTATCTGTAACTTCCAAACCGCAAAAGCCATTAATGACAGTTTGTAAAAGTCCTCCCGCACCAGTTACAAAATAAGGATTCGTTCCTCCTGCACCTTCGGAAATAACGCCAAACGGAGGTAACTGGTTAGGACGGAAACTTTGCACAAACAGTTCATAAGCTTTATCACTTTCACCAAGACGCGCATATTGCAAAGCCAACACAGATAAAGACATTGCCGGTCCGGATTTATCTATTTTATCTTCATAGTACTCCAAGTCCTTACGGATTTCTTCAGGATGGGTTATCAGATTTAATGGATATACCAGCAAATTGGCATCCGCTTGTTTTATTGTCTGTCCGTTATAGCCTTCATACTCCATAGTCACTCCATTCTCAAATTTCGGAATCCGTAGTTTTGAAGCTATCTCCTTCCAGATTGCAGGTGCTTTAACACCGCATACCGCAGCAGCTTTAGCAGCATCTTGCAATGCACGCATAGCAGCACCATTGGTAAATGCATTATCATCCACCCCTTCAGCATATTCATCGGCACACACCACATTGCGAATCGAATAAGAACCATCCTCATTATTCTTTTCTACACGACTTACCCAAAATTCCGCCACTTTCTCCATCAAAGGAAAACCTTCTTCACGCAACCACCGTTTATCACCACTCATACAGTAATAATTCCAGGCCGCGATAGCAATATCGGCAGTGATATGATGTTCAAAAGCTCCGGTCAAGGCCCAAGTAGGACATGACTCTTCTCCAGCATCATCACTTTCCCAAGGAAACATGGCTCCGTCATACCCATAGCTCAATGCTCTCTGACAAGCAGCTTCCAGTCTGTCCGTACGGTAGTCCATCATTGTCCTTGCAATGCCCTGATTCATGAAAAGCATAGGCGGATACATCCAGAACTCGGTATCCCAGAAAATATGCCCATTGTATCCTTGGGCAGAAAGCCCGAAAGGAGAGATACTCAACCGGCTTCCCTTGCGTGCATTAGAGTAAAGATTATAAAGAGCAAAACGTACGGCACGCTGCGCCTCGTCATCTCCCTCAATCATAATATCTCCTTCCCACAACTCATTCCAAAGTTTCCGGTGTCCATCCATCAGGCGGTTCAAACCTTCTTTCGCACCATAAATCACTTCACGGTCCGATTCATTATACGGGTCTATAAAATCACGTCCGGTACAGACGGAACCCAGTAAAGCGAAGCTGAATTTTTCTCCTTTCTTCAATGAAACCGAAATTCGGTTGGCTCCGTCATATTGTTGCTGCAGGTTCGGATTTTTATCATAAATAAAAGCGGAAGAAGCTGACACTTTCTGTTCACGGTATTTGGATAAAGCCCAGGTACGTACTATTTTCAGTTCGTTTCCATCGACATTCACACTCACCTGTTTTGAACCGGGATTCTTATATTCATCAGGTACTTCAATGGGATTTTCCACTGATAAATACATATCTTCCAATGCAGCCACCTCTACACGCACCAGTCCTGCATAAGGCATATTCCTCAAGGCACAGATACTATAAGAGATATCCGCTTTTCCACCATAAGTGAAATGTGTATCGTGCGTGGCGGCTTTCATATCTATACACTGTCTCCACCCCGAGATATTATCACCACTCACTCCCTGTCCATCAATCTGCATTTGCAAATTGAACGGGTTGATTCCTCGCAACACACGGCTCACATCTTGGGGAGCGGCAGCATCGAATACATGATTCAACATGACATGACGAACGGAGAAAGGTTCTTTCCACGGTAAGATACCGATACCGCCATTCGCTACTGCTGCGCCATAATAAGTTCCTTGATAATCAACAGCCTGTATTTTCCACAAACTTTCTTGTCCGTTTGCCTTTATAGCCAGAACTGATACCAGACAAAAAAATACGATAAATAGATTCTTCATATAATAGCATATTTAATTAATTAACGACACTTTCTGCAAAAATAGTCCGCATTGCTTGTTTTGTTCATTTAATACGCACTTCGATTGGCTTCCCATTCCCAACCTTGTATTTTCCTATGACCTTATTACCCTTCTTTATCAGAACCAGTAATGCGTTGCCTTTATTGCGTTTCACTTCGATATCAAATGTTGCACCAAATGCACAAATACGTTTCAAAGACATTGTATTCCAGCCTTCCGGAAGTTGCGGCATCAGTTTGAAAGCATCCAGCGCAATGGGACGTATGCCAAACAAGCCTTCTATCATAATACGGCAATATAAAGCGCTTTCTGTCGACAGATGGCGTTGGTTTCCTTCCGGCCATGCTTCCACTGCATAAGGGACATGGTCGCCCAGCAAACGGGTTGCAGAATATTTTTCCAGATATTCGGTAGCTATCTCTCTGGCGCCACAAGAATAAGCTCCCCGAAAAGCATAGAGCGTGGAGCGGTCCCAATACGTAGAAGTGCCCGATTGAGTAAGCAAACCGTTCTCCATCCATAACTTATCTGAGAACAGGGCAGCCACAGTACCCTCTGCCCGATTATAAATTCCCATAGTCAACGGAATACAAATCCATGAACGAAGCACCGTATTGCCATCGTAATAACGATATGTCTCATAACCTTCCACATTATGGGCAAAATATCTATCAATATTTTTATAAAGCTCAGCAGCCTTGTCCTGATAGGATTTTATACATTCACGATCTTTCTTCAGTGCCTTTCCCAAATAAACAGCAGAAATGAGGGCGTCATAATACAATGAAGAGGTACATAAGTTGGCTTTCCCGGCAGGGAAACGGTTTTCCAGTTCATCGGAGTCCGATTCCACTACTCCTTCAGCATTCAGTTTCCGATTGCAATATTCCAGACACCACTCAATCAATGCCCATAATTTTTCCGCCTCATGACGGTTGCCGGACGCCAAAGCATAACGTGCCGCACCATAAGCGACCATCGCCACATCTCCACGGTCGCCCGCCACGCCAAAACAGTCTATTCCCTCTGCGATTATAGATGAAGGCAAAGGCTTATACTCGTCATTCATATAACGCATGAATAAGGTGAACGAATCCATTGCCGAACGGTTTCCCGCCGGATAGCCCAAATAAGGGAAAAACGGATTGATGTATTCTGCCTGGTCGTTCGCCCAAATAGCCGCGTAATAAGCTTCCCCTCCCGGACTTTGCATATATCCGCCTTTTGTATCGAATATACTTTCCGAACCGCGTATCTTGGCAAACGAGAACATTGTGTTGATCACATCACTCGGAGTCTCAAGCACCAGATTACCCTGTACTTGCCGCAAGAATTCCCGTCGTGCAACAAGTTCCTTTTCAACATCCAGTGCCAGCTCCCGTTCATTCTTTTTATATCCTGCATAAATCACTTGAAACCAAGCCTTCTCTCCGGCCCCCAACTGAAAAGTTCCTTCTTTCAGCGGCGACGAAAGAACAGCCGTTAATGTATAACTGCCTTCCACCCCTTTAGCTTCATCCGTATGATAAGAAAGAGTATTCGCAGGAAATTGGACGGTCAATGGATTTTCTGTCACATTCTCCAATTCATATTTCTCACAAAAAGCCGGTTGTGATGTAGAAGGGAAAAGCGTGCGTGTCAGCGAAACGCCTTTATTGCCATATATACTCTTCACAGTCATAACCCCACTTAAAGATACGGTTTCCACCTTTTCGCCTACCAGCGGCTGTCCGTTCACAAGACACAGGTGCGCCCAGTCTCCATTGAAATGATGCTGCAAACTACCATGAGTGTCATTAGGAATGGTACGGAAAGTAGGCAGAACCACATTCCGGTCAATCACCCACTCCCCTGCTGCATTAATGCCATAACGCAACACGGTCGAAACTTTCAAACCACTCATTTCAATATGGTCATTATGAACGCCGTTTATCTTCCAATAAATACTATCCGGTGAGTCGATAGTCCATCTTGCAACTCCACCGGCATATAAAAGGTTTGCGCTGAACCAACATACCAGCACCATGAACCACATTGTTTTTTGCCTAGTCATTATATCTTATTGTATTATTAAAACATTTCTGCTCAAAAGCAAATCGCTACTCCTTTGCATTCGTAAAGTCCTTAGGTAACACTCCGAACTGCTTCTGAAAACATTTTGCAAAGTAGGACGGTGAATTAAATCCTACCATATAGCAAATTTCATTGACCCTGTTTTCACCCTCTTTCAGCAGTTGGGCAGCCTTTTTCAGACGCTCCAGACGAAGGAACTCATTCGGGCTGAGATCCAGCACTCCTTTAATTTTCCGATAGAAGTTAGAACGGCTCATATTCAGGTTATCCGCCATGTCATCCATACTAAACTCCGGATTGGCATAGTTCACCCTGATAACCTCGTTCAGTTTCTTGATAAACTCTTCATCGGCTTTCGTCAATGCCATTGTATTAGCGGCTATAAAAGGAGATTCCGCAAAAGCCTGGCGCAACTTCTCCCTGTTCTGAATAAGATTGGAAGCGCACGCCTGCAAATATTCCACAGAGAAGGGTTTTTCAATATAGGCATCCGCGCCCAGTTCCATTCCCTCTATCTTCGATTGTATATTAGTCTTCGCGGTCAGCAGTATGATAGGAATATGGCTGTAATTCAAATCCGACTTAATCGTCTTGCACAGTTCGAAGCCATCCATTACAGGCATCACGACATCACTTATCATCAGATTCACATAATTGCCGTCCAGTACACGCAATGCTTCCGCACCATTGGTAGCTGTCAGCACCGTGTAATCTTTCGACAGTTGGCGAACCACAAAGGCAAGCATATCTGGATTATCTTCCGCTACCAACACAGTCGGGCGGTTATCCTTCTCTACTGCTTGTTCCGCAGGAGCTTCGTTTATCTTGTCAGTTCCCACTTCCACTTCCGTTGTCAGGGTGATTGTCGTATCCTGTACTATCGGCAAAGTCATACAGAAAGTATTATTCTCCTCCCCTTTTCCCATAGTCAAAGTCCCCTGATGCAGTTCGGCAAGCGAGCGGGAGAGAGCCAGCCCGATGCCGGTTCCGGTAGTCACTTTTCCATCCTCCTGCTCGTTGAAACGAACAAAAGGCTTGAATATCTCCTCTTTCATTGCATCAGGAATGATTACTCCGTCGTTCACCGTGCAGATACGGAATGAATTGCCTCCGTCCGTATCCGGCACTGCCAGCGATATATGCACGTAACTTTCCGCATATTTCACCCCATTGTTCAGCAAATTACTGATGATTTTCGTAAATGCTTCCTGATTGATATGGGCATAAAAATCCTTTTCCGGCATCTGCAAAACAAAATCCAACCCTTTCTGCTTGGCAAGGGAAGTAAAGCGTTTATGAGTTTCTTTCAAGATTTCGGTAACATTACATTCAGTAAAGTTCAGTCGGAATCCCTGTCTCTCCGTCTTGCGGAAATCAAGCAACTGATTGGTCAGGTTCAATAACCGCTCCGTATTCTGCTTCATGACGTTCAAGTCCTCGCGGGTTTCCGTATCCACCTGCTTCTTTAGTATGATATTTTCCAACGGACCTTTAATCAATGTCAACGGAGTACGTATCTCATGGGCCACATTCGTAAAAAAGTCAATCTTCGCATTATATACTTCGCGTTCCTTTTCCTGTTCGAATTTCTCCATCTGCCGACGATGCTTCCTGTTGCTGCGTCTCTTGAAATACATAACCGTATACAGGGAACAACCTATAATCAGCAAAGCATACACGATATAAGCCCAGACGGAAAGATAGAAAGGCGGAAGAATATGTACTTTCAGGGATATTCCCTCTTCATTCCATACCCCATCGCTATTAGAGACTTTCACCCGGAAAGTGTAATTGCCATACCGCAGGTTGGAGTAAGTGACGATAGGGCTCTCGCCTACCGTCAGCCAGTCTGCATCAAAACCGTCCAGCTTATACATTATCCTGCTCATTCTCGGAGCCTGGAAGTCCAGTGCCGCCACACGGAAAGAGAAAGAGTTCTGATTGGATTGAAGTACAAGTTCGTCGGAAAAGGTGATGCTCTTCTCCAACGGAGAACCCGGTTCGCCTACATACACTTCCTTGCCAAAGAGCAGAAAATCAGTAATCACGATAGACGGAAGCGACTTGTTCTCTGAAAAGTTCTTGGGATTGAAAGCCACAAAGCCGTCGATACTTCCCAGATAGATCGTACCGTCTTCCGTTTCAAAACTTGAACGATAATTGAACTGGTCGCCCAGCAAACCGTTGGAAGTGGTATATACTTTCATAGCTCCGGTGGTAGGCTGGAAACATACCAAACCATTATTGGTTGTCAGCCAGAAAAGCCCTTCTTTATCTTCCACAATCTGATAAATGACGTCGTTTGGCAATCCGTCCGCCAGATTATAACTGGTGAAGGTTTCTGTCTCCGGATGGAACAAACAGAAGCCGCCACCCTGCGTCGTAAGCCAGACCTGCCGGTGGGAATCCTCGAAGACACTCACTACCTTGTCGTAAGGAAGGCTTTTCGGATTGCTTTCATCATGCAGGTAATTCTTCCATTTCTTCTCACTCACATTATAACAGTAAGCACCGTTTGCATAAGTTGCCAGCCAAAGGTTTCCGCCGGAGTCTTCTTTGATGTCATATACAAACCGGCCGTTCAGTTCCGGAATCCGGTCAAAATCGTCGGACTGCTTATTATAACGCAGCAGGCCGAATAATGTGCCCAAATAAATATCTCCCGTCGTTGTCCGGCAAATGGAGAAAACACTATTATCTATCAACGAACGCGGCGAATCTGTTTTCCGGTATGTTTTCACAATAGCTCCCGTGCGTGTGTCCACCACTTTCACCCCTTTCGAGAAAGTGCCCACCCAAAGATGGTCGCCAATCAGGCACAATCCGTGCACGTTCGTAAAGGCATTGCTCGGCATGAAGAAAGAGAAAGTCTTGGTCTTCGGGTTAAAGCGGTTTAGGCCGCCGTCTTCCGTGCCAATCCACAAGATTCCCTGATTATCCTGGCAGAATTCACGTACCCGCTTTCCATGCAGCCCGTTTTCTGTCCCTTTCGGATAATATTTCTCAAAATTCGTATAGAAACGGGGGTAATAGTTTACGCCGCCAAAATAAGAACCAATCCAGATGCCACCTTCACGATCTTTGCACAGCGAATAAATAGCATTATCGGACAAGGAGTAAGGGTCATTGATCGAACTGCGCAAGTGAACAAATTTCCCCAGCCGGAGATTATAAATATAAAGTCCTGACTCTGCGCCGATCCACAGCTCATTGTCGGAAGCCATCAGCAGTTCACGACAAAATACAGATTCCCCGTTCTCATCTGCCAAGAGCAAATCATGCAATTTGTTTGAGGTCAGGTTCAGTTCCTTCACTCCACCTTTCAAAGAGCCGACATACAGACAGTTGTATGCCCCTTTCGCAAGACTTATCACTACATCGTTCGCATAGGTTTCTTTATTATCTATCGGAGAGCGATAAGGATGGAGCGTTTTCAAGCGGTCTTTCGAATAGAAAAGACCGTCACCGTAACAGCCTATCCAAAGGGTTCCGCTATTATCAAAGGCGAAAGTCTGCACATTAGTGGTAAGAAAAGAGAAATTCTCTAACGTATAGTTCCGAAGTTTCTCTTTTTCCAGTTCATAGCAGAAGAGACCTTGAGATTCTACCGCCACCCAGACACAACCTTGATTGTCGCCGGAGATTGCAGTCACGGTATGTTCTATTTTCGTATTTTCCGCACTCAGTTCCGTGAAATGCTCAAAGAAGTCCTTTTCCGGATAATAAATATAAAGCCCCACATCCGTGCCTACCCAGATATTTCCTTTCTCGTCTTCATAAAGCGCTGTGATGAAATTGTTGCCGATACTTCGTTGGCTACGGTCATCGTGCTTGAATTTACGGAACGACAAGCCGTCATACCGATTCAATCCATCCTTCGTACCGAACCACATAAACCCTTGCTTATCCTGCAGAATCGTATTGACTGTATTTTGGGATAACCCGTTCTGCACGCTCAGGTTTTTGAAATAATAATGCTCGTCCGCCACTTGTGCATGACAGCTTATCTGGTAGCAAATAAAACAGAATAAAAGTGTCAGTGCTTTTTTCATAACATACGTGTTTTCTATCTTCCCGTTTGAGTTACCAAGTGTAGGCAAAATAACAACGGGAAGATGATAAATACGTCCCAATGAATGAAAAAATAGTCTTATTTCTCTATTCTGATACGTGCGTCAACTGCCACAACCGCCTTTTCTGTAGCCAGAAGCGGGTTTATATCCATTTCTTTAATCTCTGTCGCAAAGCGGAGCAAGGTAGAAAGACGGACTATAATTTCAGCAAATTTATCTTCATTCACCCCCTTTTGTCCACGTGTCCCCTGTATGATTTTATAAGCCCTCAGCGAATGAATCATTGAATAAGCCTCGTCATAAGAAAGCGGAGCCAATCCGGAAGAGACATCTTTCAGCACTTCCACAAAGATACCTCCCAAGCCGCACAAGACCACATGCCCGAACTTCTCCTCATACTTCGCACCAATGAAAAGTTCCGTACCTCGTAGCATTGGCTGTACCATGATTGCTTTCGCATCGGCAATTTGCATCATACGGTCAAACTCCAAAGACAAATGTTGCTCACTCTTGATATTCAACACGACCCCGCCAACATCCGATTTATGCACAGGTCCAACGACTTTTGCCACCACTGGAAATCCGCAACGACGGGCAAAAGCCACCACTTCTTCCTTATTATCCGACACAAATTCATCTACAAGCGGAATACCGGCTGCATGAAGCAAAGCCTGTACATGATGAGGCGCGATATATCCGTCATCCGGAATAGAATCAATGATCCGCCGAATTCTCGGAACATCCACTCCGAACAGTTCTATTTCAGGAACTGCCGGTTTAGGAGCATTCACAATGCGGGAAAGAGCAGTCCCTAATGTGACCTCATCCGAAAAGTTCACGTGACCTTTAGCAAGGAACGCTGCCACTTCCGCTCCGGCTGTATTGATGGAAGGAAGTATCGGGAAAATCGGCTTACTGCAAACCTGCATTTTCTCATGAAGCACATCGTACATCTCGAACATAGTGACTAGTCCCGGAGTTCCAAAAATGGCCATCACAGCATCTATATTCTCAAATTTCTCTTCACAATAGTCAATACAAAGACGCAGATGTTCCGGAGTTCCCGTAGCAAGAATATCAATCGGATTACCGACAGCAGCTCCCGGAAAGAGTTGCGCTTTCAGTTCTTCTGCCAGGTTACCTTCTAACTTCGGCACATTCAGCCCCCCCTTGCTCAACGCATCCGTCAGCATTACTCCGGGGCCTCCGGCATGAGTGATAATCGCAAAATTCTTTCCCTTCAGTTCGGGCAAGGTAAACACACAACCGACAGTAGTCAGCTCCTCACGTGAGAAACAACGTACAATTCCCGCTTTACGAAACAAAGCCTCAACAGCAGAATCCGAGCTGGCAATAGCTCCCGTATGCGAAGAAGCCGCACGGCTTCCACTTTCCGAGCTTCCCGCCTTAATCGCTGCAATCTTACACCCTTTTCTTATCAATGAAGAAGCATGGAATAATAATCGGTCCGGATTTTGGATACTTTCAATATAGAGCAATTTGATTCGTGAATCTTTTTCAGAATCGAAGTTCTCATCCATAAACTGTAATACATCCTCCACCCCAATCTGTTTGGCGTTTCCTACCGACCATACAGAGTTGAACTGCAATCCCTTAGTCACCGCGCTTTCCAAAATGAATACGGCTGTAGCACCCGAACTGGAGATAAGATCCACTCCTTTCGGACTTAAATTTGGAATTGGTTGACTGAACACACTATGGTGCCAAGTATTCATCAATCCGATGCAGTTAGGTCCTATCAACGACGCGCCATATTTGTTTACAGTTTCCAGAATACGTTCTTCCAACAATGCCCCCTCATGAGTCTCCTCACCAAAGCCGGCAGAAAGTATGATAAAAGCCCGGGTATGCTTCCGACCAGCCAATGTTTCTACAATGCCAGGACACATTGAAGCAGGAACTGCCAATACCGCAAGGTCCGTATCAGGCACGTCCTGCACATCCGCAAAGGCAGGAACTCCCTGCACTTCTTTCTCTTTTGGGTTCACAGCCCGAAGTTCTCCCTGATACCCCCCGTTTATCAGGTTCTTTAATATTGCGCCACCCGGCTTATGTACATTATTCGAAGCCCCTACTACAACAATGCTCTCAGGGCGCAGCAACTGGGTTGTTATCATATCATACTCTAATTTTCGTTTAACTTGAATACAAATATATTCTTTTTTACGAGAAAAAAGAAAGAAAAGTCACTATCTTTATTACCCTACTTGAATATTAGCCCATTAGAGATTTGGTTATTAAATATTGTGCTAAATATCTCATTCTAACCGCTACAAAGATAAGCATTCTCCCTATTCACAGAATAAAATCGAATAAGAAATTATGGAATACCTTTTAGGTTTAGGGTAATTTGTGCCCAAGCATCCTTGTCCATTATTCTACTTATAGTAGTCAGAAGAGAAGGAGATGAACTAAAATAGGCAGCAAATGAATTGTTTCAAATGCTGCCTGTTCTGGGAGATTTATATTCTACGTTCTTTATTATATCCCAAATTGTAGAACTTCTTAAACATCTCCCAAATGTAGCCAATAAATCCAAGTATGATAAATGATAGGAAAGGCAGAAGAAGGCTGTTCCAACCATAGCCCAAGATATAGAATTTTATTTATATGTGTGCCTGCTGTGCTATATTTAAAACTTCGCTCTATGTATTATGTTCTTCCCCTGCTTCTTAGTACCTTTACTGTCAGATGATTCAATTACCAACCTATTTATTGCTACACAAATATGCAAGTAACACCAAAGAGGAATAACACAATTCATTATTTACCACAAGAGATTAGAGAAACTAGATTAACAGAGGTCACATATTTACCTATTACAAGGGAAATGTTAGAACAACTATTCTCAAATTCAGCTAAGAAGGATAAGCATAAATTAGTTAAGAAGAGAAGGAAGTAATTAATAAGGCAGCAAGTGAATGTTACTTCAAATGCTGCCTTGCTTTTTGTTTCAACCCTGTATCTATTGCTTGGTATAAGTTACAGAATCAGAATTATCTTTAATCGTTAGACGATTACCCGAAATAGAGAAGGTAGACGTATATGTTTCACCGTCTGACCATGTAAATGTAATCTTATCGCCGTCTAAAGAGTACTTAAATGATTCTGAATCAATTTGTTTACCATCTTTAAACTCTTGCCATATACCGCTTCCGTCTGCATTGAATGTATATGAATCACTATAGCCTTTACCGTCATCAACGACTTCACCTCGCCATGTACCAACATAGGATTGTCATCATCGTCATCGCTACAAGCAACGAAATTCACACTCATAATAATGGCTACTATAGCCATACCAATAAATCTTAATGTCTTCATTTGTTATATAATCTGTTTGTGCTTCTACGTTCCTAATAGAGAGCGTTAATAATTGAGATATAAGTGTGAGGAACACAACACGGAGTTGCACACTTCTTTGATAAAGAACTGTTGAGTAGTAAAATAGACTGTCTGTTTCTTATATACCTGTATTTATGCCAACCTGTTCCCTATAGTTGGCTACTACATACAAGAAGCGTGGGAACTATTGAATATTACTGCATTGAGGCTCTGGACTTGCCCTTACCCAATAATAAACAATAGCCCACGCCAAATGATATATAGTTCACCTATTGAAGCGAGTATATAACACTGACGTGAGCGTTCTTGCCTATTATCTTGGGTAATAGAATTGTCCAGATTCCAATGCAAGATAATATCAATACGCTCTTAGTTAACTATGTCCTTTCAGAACTATCTCCATAGAAGTCTGAAATTGCTACAAAGTTACTAAAAGCTGTTTAATTAGCAAGAACTATTGTTTATTAAAAGTTGAGAGCTGTCTCTACTCAATAATTCAAGGTTGGTATGAAACTTGCCAAATCCCCATATAAGTAGAAATTCTGAACTTTCATACCAACCCAATTATCAGAAGCTAAGACAATCATAGGTATTTAATAGTTCCTCTTGCCTTAATCCCAAGTATCTTTTAGTAATTGATACACTGGAATGATTGAATAGCTCCATGAGCTTAACAAGTGCAAGCTCTGAATTATCGTTATTCATGTTGTAGACCTGTCTGCCAAAGGTCTTTCTAAGAGAATGACACGAAAAATTGCCTATTTGTAGCCTGTATTTTTTCTTAATCTCCTTCAACATGACATTGATTCTCTGAACTGTGTACACTGTCCCCTTCTGACTTATCAATACAGGTGCATTTATGCCAACTGGATTTATATGCTCATAACAATCTCTGATATGTTGCTGTAGCTGCATATTAATCCTAATTGTCCTCTGCTTCCCTGTCTTAATCTCTGTAATGGTAAATTCTTCTGCATCTAGTATCTGATTCCACCTCAAAGCAAGAATATCAGAAATTCTTAGACCTGTGAAGCAACCTAAAGCAATAAGAAGTGACATCTTATAATTACTATCCCTTGCCAACTTTCTTACTAAGTTCATTGCTTCGCTCCATTGCAAATAATCTGCTGTTGTACTTGAATATTTAAGTGACATAACGTTCTGTTTTATAGTGAAACTAATATAAGTGAATATTAATTTTGAGTTGGAATATCTAACCTACTGATTACTAGCTAAACATTCACTAATCATCAAAGTGAACATTTTTATAAAGCAAGGACACTAAGCAAATAATGTCCTTACTTCATTCAACCTATATAAATGGTAGGTGAGCTTCATCCAACACGCCACTGTCAACTATCCGTTTGCAAAGTTCGTGTGATGCCTGATTCCTAAGGTCTGTACCATAGTCCTTACTACCAACCATGCGAATAATCTCCACTATGGTTTTTATTAATTCCTGCTGTAGTGTACGGTGGTAACACTTTGTACTTTCAGCAAACCTTTTAGGATTCCAACTATAATCGTTCAAGGCTCTTTCAAGTTCTTGCGCTGCCTTGTATTCGCGACTGCCTTCTATTACCATATTCCAAATATTTAAGAGGTTTATAAATAGAAAGAGTACCTATATATAGTATATAGATACCCTTATTAGTTCTTCATGTACTACTTCATCGTAATAATCTTGTATATAGTCCAAATAATCATCAAGAAGAATACAACAGGTGAAATTGCACACGCAATAAAGTACATGATAATCCAAAATGTAACGACTACTAACGTTTGTAACATAAATCTTTGATTATTAATAAGTGATATAATAAAGAAAGGACACCTATACTTTATTATATAGATGCCCTTTTTCTGTATTTGACAATCCTGTATATTCTCAAATACCACTAACTAAGAAACCACTGATATTTGTCATCTATTCCACGTAAAACGTTGTTAATTCCAACACTGATTTCCGTTGCATTAACTGCCCGTTGCAAATAAGTGTCCACGTAACTATTTTTGTTGGATTGGGTAAGCAAATTGTGAAAATCGAAAAGAGAAATAGCATTATCTTTCATTCCAAACGCTTCGTTGTGATAGAAGTCACGGCAAACACTGTTTATCTGGCTGTCAGTTATCAATAGTTTAGGTATTGATTTCTGATAACCAATTGGCAATGCTTGATAGCAACGGCAACGACCAATGATTTGTGCAAACTGTGATTCACTAAGTGAAGTGTTGGATAAAGTTTGCATCAAATGGATTTCTTTGGCAGGATTGAAATTGTTAAACAAGTCAAGCACGCTTCTATAGAGTTCACCAATATTTGAAACTTCCATAGAGAACTTAACTCCTTCTCCTGTGAGTACCTGATTGCTACAAATGCGAACACGCCACCCAATAAAGCAAGAGAATTTCTCCAAACCTTTTGTTGAACGATAGAGGTTCAAGTCTGAATAGTTCCTTACTCCACCCACGCACAATTCAAGTTTCTGCCCATTTATTGTCTCATAAATAGTTGGAATGGTAAAGGCAAAAGCAAGTCTTTGATAGAATTGTGTTTTTTCACATTCCAACAGTTCAGAAGCTTTCTTTCCAAGAGCTTGGGGTATTCTGCCACGTACAATATGACTGCAACGAATATCAGGCGCATTTACTGTCTCCCCTGCATAAAAAGAACTGGCTGCATCATGCACACATGATATAAAATCCTGATGTGCGATTGTCAACTCTTGGTTTGCCCATGTAGGTACAACGCATTGAGTTGTCAATTCTTCCAATGTAACGGGATTTGTGTTAGCATCTAAGAAAGATACGCTTGATTTAACAACAGGCTCTTCAATTATTACCGCTTCTTCTGCATATTCACCAAAGTTTCTACTAGTTCTCTGTACTGGCATAATCTGTAATGTTGATTCCATAATCTGTAATTTATTAAGTTAATATTAGAAATTCCTCTGTCTGAAAGCTAAGCAAGCCACAATCAGTATTAATAATCCAATAAAGAACTGTGGCATTAAGACTACTGGCACAATTAGAATTATTCCAAACGTCAATAAAATCTTTAAATTCTCCATACGCATAATAATAGATTAGTAAATAGTGTATTTAAGGACAAAATGAGGGCTTAACATGAAGTTCTTTCTTATCACTTATCTTTGTGCATCTTTATATGTAGACATATACAAATCGTTGATAAGTCCGCACATTTCAGAAGTTCAAAAGGTTTGTGGGCTGAATAGCAATTCATGTTATCCTTTCATTTTTCCTAATAATGGGTAAGGGGGTGTTAGTAGTTACACCGCTATAGAGTGCATAATATATACCTCATGCTCACTGTCTGACTAATAAATCCATTTTATCAAAGCATAGTATCTCAATAAGATGGATTTTCTAAAATTAAAGAGAGGGGAATAATAGTAGGTATTCTATCTATATGCCCCAATAAGTACTGTGTTTTTTATTTTGATTTAGAACAGTTTGGCTTAGTTCTTTTCCAATAAATGTACTATATTTGTGTGTTAGATATTAAATGAGTTCTTATTACATAAGGGAAAGCAATAAATGAAACTAACAGACAAAAGATTGTGGTGGTTTGAAGGCATAATGTTAATATGCGGTATCTTATCT
>ENA-UEPS01000923-UEPS01000923.1-human-gut-metagenome-genome-assembly--contig:-NODE-923-length-18951-cov-14.294797_pt1 | contig 18951 bp, 17 predicted proteins | sample MGYA00242904_ERZ507924 | MGnify/ENA primary metagenome ERZ507924 (study PRJEB26167, sample SAMN06115422) | human gut metagenome | host: Homo sapiens | place: China:Sichuan | collected 2014-10-16...
GCTGTCAAGGCCGCCGGTTACACCAAGGTCGTCCTGCGTCCCCTGATGGTCGTTGCAGGTGACCACGCCAACAACGATATGGCTGGCGACGACGAGGATTCCTGGAAGAGCCAGTTCGAGGCATCCGGCGAATTCGACTCTGTCGATTGCCAGATCGCCGGTCTGGGCGAGATCGCTGACATCCAGCAGCTCTACGTCGCACACACCAAGGCCGCTGTCGATTCCCTGAACGGCTGATTCTGATTCTATGATTGCCCGGAAAGGAGTGCCTTTTCGGGCAATTTCTTTTCCGTCTGCTTTGAATTCAGGCCATTGCGTGTTATAATCTTTTCTGTAAAATAGACACATCGAGGTATATCATCATGAAACTGAACAATAAATTCGCTCTTCTGCTGGCCGGTGCAATGCTGGTTGGCGCACTCACCGGCTGCGGCGCATCCGGCACCCCGGCCAGCTCTGCCGCTTCCTCCGAGGCTGCGGCTTCCTCTGCCGTGAGCGAGGCAGCTTCCGAACCGGCAGCAGAGGCTGCTCTGCCCGACGGCGTCTACACCGCCGACTTTGACACCGACAGCTCCATGTTCCATGCCAACGAGGCCAACGACGGCAAGGGGACCCTGACCGTGAAGGACGGTCAGATGACCTTCCACGTCAGCCTCGTCTCCAAGAAGATCGTCAACCTCTACGTCGGCATGGCCGCTGACGCCGAGGCCCACGAGGGGGACTGGCTCCAGCCCACCACCGACACCGTCACCTACTCCGACGGCCTGTCCGATGAGGTCTACGGCTTCGACCTCCCGGTGAAGGCTCTGGACGAGGACTTCCAGCTGGCCATCCTCGGCTCCAAGGGCAAGTGGTACGACCATACCGTCCGTGTCGCCAACGCCCAGCCTGCTGCGGCGGAAGCACCTTCCGACGGCACCTACACCTGTGACGTGACCCTTGAGGGCGGCTCTGGCCGCGCCACCGTGGAAAGCCCTGCGGCCCTGACCGTGGCCGACGGCAGGATGACCGCCACCATCGTCTGGTCCAGCCCCAACTACGACTATATGCTGGTGGACGGCGAAAAGTATCTGCCCACCAACACCGAGGGCAACTCTACCTTCGAGATCCCCGTCGCGGCTCTCGACACCCCGCTGGATGTGGTGGGCGATACCGTCGCCATGAGCACCCCGCATGAGATCGAGTATACGCTGACCTTCGCCTCTGCATCCCTGATCGAGGCAAAGTGACGATGAAACGCCGCAATTTTCTGAAAGCCCTGCCTGCCGCCGCCCTCACCCTTGCGGGCTGCGGGCAGCACAAGACCGCCCCGGCCAATACAGCATCCCTCGTGTTCGACCACAGCTATCCGCTGGACTATGCCACCCAGTTTTCCGCTGACTGCTATGAGGGCGGCTATGTGATGATCGACATCCCGGACGCCGGGCGGTTCCTCGTCGTCCCCGAGGGGGCCGCCGAGGTAGACGACCTGCCCGAAGATGTCGTTCTGCTGCGCCAGCCGCTGGATCATATTTATCTCGTCTCCACCTCGGTGATGGACCTCTTCGTCCATCTGGACGCCCTGGACAGCATCGCCCTCTCCGGCACGAAGGCCGAGGGCTGGTATGTGGAAGAGGCCAGACAGGCCATGCAGGAGGGCCGCATCGCCTACGCGGGCAAGTACAGCGCCCCGGACTATGAGCGCATCCTTGCCGCCGGCTGCACCCTCGCCATCGAGAACACCATGGTGCTCCACGACCCCGAGGTCAAGGAGCAGCTGGAAAAGTTCGGCGTGCCGGTCCTCGTGGAGCGCTCGAGCTACGAGAGCGGCCCGCTGGCCCGGATGGAGTGGCTCAAGCTCTACGGCATCCTGCTGAATAAGACCGAGATGGCGGAAGAGGTCTTTCGCCAGAAGGTGGAGCAGGTGGCCCCCATCCTCGAGCAGGAGAACACCGGTAAGACCGCGGCCTTCTTCTCCATCACCACCAACAACCTCATCACCGTCCGCCGCACCAGCGACTATGTGGCCCAGATGGTGGGGATGGCCGGCGGCGTCTACATCTTCGACGACCTCGAGGGGGAGACGTCGGCCCAGTCCACCATCAAACTGCCGCTGGAGACGTTCTACGCCCGGGCCAGGGACGCCGACGTCCTCATCTACAACAGCACCATCGAGGGCGTGATGGAGACCCGTGACCAGCTCATCGAAAAATGCCCGATGCTGGCGGATTTCAAGGCCGTCCAGTCCGGCGACTGCTGGTGTACGGCCCAGAGCCTCTTCCAGCAGAGCATGGAGCTGGCCGACCTCATCTCGGATATGAACCTCGTCTTCACCGAGGGCTCGCCCGACCCGGCGTCCCTCCGTTTCTTACAGCGCATCGTATAAAAGGAGCTTTGTCATGACCACCACCCGCCGCCTCAGCCTCGCGTACCTCGCCCTCACGGCGGGGGTCGCGGTGCTGTTTGCACTCAACCTGTTCTGGGGCAGTGTGTCCCTGACGCCCGGCGCGGTGGCGGCGGCTCTGCTGGGCCGGGGCGAAGATGTGCTGGCCGTGGGCATCGTGCTCCAGCTCCGTCTGCCCCGGGCGGTCATGGTCGTGCTGCTGGGCGCGGCCCTCTCGGCTGCAGGCTACCTCCTGCAGACCTTCTTCGCCAACCCCATTGCCGGCCCCTTCGTCATGGGCGTGTCCAGCGGCGCAAAGCTGGCAGTGGCCCTGACGATGGTGGTGTTTTTACAGCAGGGGCTGCTCACCAGCTCGGCCACCCTCATCATCGCCGCCTTTGCAGGCTCGATGGCGGCGATGGCCTTTGTGCTGGTGGTGGCCCGGCGGGTGCCGCGGATGAGCATCCTCGTCATCTGCGGCATCATGATCGGTTATATCTGTTCGGCTGTCACCGACATCGTGGTGACCTTCGCTCAGGACTCCAACATCGTCAATCTCCACAACTGGTCGATGGGCAGCTTTTCCGGCATGACCTGGGCCAATGTGGGTGCAGCGGCCTGCGTGGTGCTGCCCGCGCTGGCGGCGGCGTTCCTGCTCTCGAAGCCCATGGCGGCCTACCAGATGGGCGAGAGCTACGCCAGGAGCGTCGGCGTACCGGTGCGGGCCTTCTCGACGGCCCTCGTGCTGCTTTCCAGCCTGCTTTCCGCCTGCGTGACGGCCTTTGCAGGCCCCATCTCCTTTGTGGGCATCGCGGTGCCGCATCTGGTCAAGAACCTGCTGGGCAGCGCAAAGCCCCTTTATGTCCTGCCGGGCTGCTGTCTGGGCGGGGCAGCGTTCTGCCTGCTCTGCGACCTCATCGCCCGCAGCCTGTTCGCGCCCACTGAGCTGTCCATCAGCTCGGTGACGGCGGTTTTCGGTGCGCCGGTGGTCATCTGGCTGCTGGTGCGCCGCCAGACACAGGAGGGCCGGGAATGAGTGATCCGAAATTCTACTGCCGCGCCGAGGACCTTGCCATCGGCTACGGCAAAACGCCCCTGATGGAGCACATCGGACTCGGCGTCGGGAAGGGGACCATCCTCACCCTCATCGGCCCCAACGGCGCGGGAAAATCCACCCTGCTCAAGACGCTGGCAGCGCAGCTGGCCCCCCAGGGGGGCGCTGTCCTGCTGGACGGCAAAAATCTCGCGGACTACTCCGGCCCGGAGCGCGCCCGCAAAATGGCCCTGATGGTGCCTCACACCCGCCGCACCGAGCTGATCACCTGCTTCGAGATGGCGGCCGCCGGGCGCTACCCCTACACGGGACGGCTGGGTGTCCTCTCGGCAGAAGATAAGCGCCAGGTCCATGCCGCGCTGGCCCTCGTGGGGGCCGAGGCGCTGGCAGGCCGGGACTTCAACCGCATCAGCGACGGCCAGCGCCAGCGCGTCCTGCTGGCTCGGGCCATCTGCCAGCAGCCGGAGCTGATATTATTGGACGAGCCTACGTCTTTCCTCGACATCAAGGGCAAGGCCGAATTGCTGGCCATCCTGAAAAGCCTCGCCCGCGACAAAAAGATGGCCGTCATCCTGAGCCTCCACGAGCTGGAGCTGGCGCAGAAAGTTTCCGACAAGGTCGTCTGCGTCTCGGCAGCGGGCGTCTCGGACGTCATGACGCCGGAAAAGGCCTTTGCCCGGGAAAACATCTGCAAAATTTATGAGCTGACCGATGAGCAGTACGCATTCCTCTACGGCGAAGAAAAAGCGCCGGAGGAAAAGCGCCCGCTCTTTGAGCACTACGTCCGCAGCGGCCAGAAGCTCCTGCGCTGCGGCTATACCACCGGCACCTGTGCGGCGCTGGGCGCGGCGGGCGCGGCACGGCTGCTGCTCACCGGCCGCACCCCCGAGACAGTGGCCCTCCGCACCCCGAAGGGCATCGTGGTGGAGGTAGAGCCTATCTTCTGCCGCCTGTCCGGCGAGGGGGCTGAGTGCGCCATCCGGAAGGACGGCGGCGACGATGTGGACGTGACCACCGGTCTGCCGGTCATCGCCAGTGTCGCCCTCCGGCCCGAACTGGCCGGCGAGGTGCGCATCCACGGCGGTGAGGGCGTGGGCCGGGTAACAAAGCCCGGTCTCGACCAGCCTGTGGGCGAAGCTGCCATCAACCACGTCCCCCGGGCCATGATAAAGGAAGCGCTGGAAAAGGAGGCCGAATCTGCCGGGTACGCGGGCGGCTTTGACGTCACCATCTCCATCGAGGGCGGGGCCGAAACGGCGAAGCGCACCTTCAACCCCCATATGGGCGTGGAAGGGGGCCTCAGCGTCCTCGGCACCAGCGGCATCGTCGAGCCCATGAGCCAGCAGGCCATCCTCGACACCATCCAGCTGGAAATGGGGCAGGCGGCGCTTCGGGCCGGAAGCCCCCGGCGGCTCATCCTCGCCCCGGGCAACTACGGCCTCGACTATCTCCACGAGAAGATGCCCGCCCTAAAGAATATCCCGGTGGTCAAGACCTCGAACTTCATCGGGGATACGATGGATATGGCGGCGGCATCCCACTTCGAAGAGGTGGTGCTGGTGGGCCACATCGGCAAGCTGGTCAAACTGGCGGGCGGCGTCATGAACACCCACTCCCGCACAGCCGACTGCCGCACCGAGCTGCTCTGCGCCCACGCCGCCCTCTGTGGCGCGTCCCGGGACGTCTGCGCGGCTCTGATGAACGCGGCCACCACCGACGCCTGCATGGAGATATTAGACAAAGCAGAGATGAGAGAGCCGGTGCTGTCCAGCCTGCTGGACGCCATCCAGCTCCACCTCGACCGCCGCGCCGCCGGGGCGTTCCGGGTGGGCGCGGTGCTCTTCTCGAATCAATATGGCCCGCTGGGCCAGACCAGGACTGCAAAGGAGCTGCTGGACGAATGGAAAAACGGATAGGCACTTTTTACGGCGTCAGCGTCGGCCCGGGCGACCCGGAGCTCATGACCCTGCAGGCTGTCCGCCGCCTCGAAAACTGTCCGGTCATCGCCGCGCCCCAGACCCCGAAGGGCGGGATGCTGGCGCTGGACATCGCAAAAGGTGCGGTGGATCTGAGCGGCAAGACTATCCTGCCGCTGTGCTTCGCCATGAGCCTTGACCCGGCGGTGCAGAAAGCCGCCCACATCGAGGCGGCCCGGGCCGTGAAAGAATATCTCGACGCCGGGCAGGATGTCGCCATGCTCAACCTCGGCGACGTGTCCGTCTACGCCACCTTCGGCTACCTGCAGGAGATCCTGGAGGCCGAGGGCTGCAAGACCGTGATGCTCCCCGGCGTGACGAGCTTCTGCGCCGCTGCGGCCCGGCTGGGCCAGTCCCTGACGGGCGGCATGGAGCAGCCGCTGACCATCGCCCCGGGGCGCTGCGCCGCTGAGGTGCTGGCCGCACCGGGCGCAAAAGTGCTGATGAAATCGGGCCGTCAGCTGCCCGAGACGCTGGCCGCGCTGGCCGACGCCGGGCTTCTGAGCCGGAGCGCGATGGTCTGTAACTGCGGCCTGCCGAACGAGGAGGTCTGGCCCGACCTGACCGATTACGACCCGGCCCGGTCGGCGGGCTATTTCGCAACGATTTTGGTGAAGGAGGGGTAAGATATGGTCCATTTTGTAGGAGCCGGGCCGGGCGCGCCCGACCTCATCACCCGGCGGGGTGCGGCCTTGCTGGCCGATGCCGACTGCATCATCTACGCGGGCAGTCTCGTCAACCCGGCCCTGCTGGGGCTGGCGAAGCCCGGCTGTGCCATCTATAACAGCGCCGAGATGACGCTGGAACAGGTGCTGGACACCATCCGTGCCACCGAAAAGGCCGGAGGCACCACGGTCCGCCTCCACACCGGCGACCCCTGCCTCTACGGGGCCATCCGGGAGCAGATGGACGCACTGGACGCCGACGGCATCCCTTATGACGACACCCCGGGCGTGTCCAGTTTCTGCGGCGCGGCGGCGGCACTCTGTGCCGAGTACACCCTGCCCAACGTGAGCCAGACCGTCATCATCACCCGGATGGAGGGCCGCACTCCTGTCCCTGAGGCCGAACAGCTGGAAAAGCTGGCCGCTCACGGGGCTACCATGGTCATCTTCCTCTCCATCGGGCTGGTGGACAAAGTCCGGCAGGCCCTTCTCGAGAGCGGCGGCTACCGCCCCGATACCCCTGCCGCTGTGGTCTATAAGGCCACCTGGCCCGAGCAGAAGGTGGTGCGCTGCACCGTCTCCACACTGGCCGAGGAGACCCGCAAAAACGGCATCACAAAGACCGCCCTCATCGTCGTAGGCGACTTTCTGGGCGAAAACTACGAGCGCAGCAAGCTTTACGACCCTGCCTTTACCACCGAGTTCCGGCAGGGGACGGAGGCCGGGCAGTGAGCCGGGCATATCTGGCCTTCACCGCAAAGGGCGAGGCGCTGGCCCATCGGCTGGCGGAAGCTCTGCCCGGCAGCGTGAGCCGCTGCGGCGGAGACGTGACCCTGAAAGGCTGGACGGCGGAGCATTTTGCACAGGATGAGGCCCTGATTTTTGTGGGAGCTGTGGGCATCGCGGTGCGGGCCATCGCGCCCCACTGCAGGAGCAAGGCCGCCGACCCGGCGGTGGTGGTCGTGGACGAGGGCGGGAACTTCGCTGTGCCGCTCCTGTCGGGCCATCTGGGCGGTGCCAACGCGCTGGCCCGGGCGCTGGCAAAAGCGTGCGGCGCGGTGCCGGTCATCACGACGGCCACCGACGTCAACGGCCTCTTCGCCGTGGATCTCTGGGCCAAGGCCCAGAACTGCGCTGTCCTTGAGCCGGAGCGCATCAAGCGCGTCAGCGGCGCCCTGCTGGACGGGCAGACTGTCCGGTACTGGTCGCCGTGGCCGGTGGCGGGGGAGACCCCCGCCGGAGTGAAAAAGGCTGACGCACCCGAAGCCGCCGACTTCGCCCTGACCCTCACGCCGCAGGGCGAGGCGCTCCACCTCGTCCCCTGCATCGGAGTGCTGGGGGTGGGGTGCCGCCGCGGCACGACGGCCCAGCAGCTGGAAGAAGCCTTTGCAGCGTTCTGTGCCGCGTCCGGCCTCAGCCCGGCGGCGGTCTGCGCCGCCGCCAGCATCGACCTGAAAAAAGATGAGCCGGGGCTTGCAGCGTTCTGCAAAGACCACGGCTGGCCCATCACGTTCTATCCGGCCGACGAGCTGAGGGCCGTGCCGGGACAGTTCACCCCGTCGGCCTTTGTGGCAAGTGTCACCGGCGTGGACAACGTCTGTGAGCGCTCGGCGGTAAAAGCCTCGGGCGGGACGCTCCTTCTGCCCAAAACGGCAGGCGGCGGCGTGACGCTGGCGCTGGCCGTCCGCCCCTTTGCACCCGATTGGAGGACAGAGCAATGAGTGAGAGTAAAAAGACCGTGTTCGTCGTGGGGCTTGGCCCCGGCGGCGGACAGTTTCTGACCGTGCAGGCGCAGAGCGCCTTGCAGCAGGCCGAGGTGTTGTGCGGCTATACGGTCTACATCGACCTTGTGCGCCCCCTCTACCCGGAAAAAGAGTGCTACACCACCGGCATGACCCGGGAGATTGACCGCTGCCGCTGGGCGCTGGACACCGCCCGGGCGGGTCGGGACGTGGCGCTGGTCTGCTCCGGCGACGCCGGGGTCTACGGCATGGCCAGCCCGCTGCTGGAGCTGGCCGAAGAGTACCCGGACGTCAACGTGGAGGTCGTCCCCGGCCTGACCGCCGCCCTCAGCGGCGGGGCGGTGCTGGGTGCGCCGCTGGCCCACGATTTCTGCGTCATCTCGCTGTCGGACCGCCTCACGCCGTGGGAGGTCATCGAAAAGCGGCTGGCCTGCGCCGCTCAGGGCGATTTCGCACTGGCGCTGTACAATCCCTCGTCCAAGGGCCGCCCGGACTATCTGCGCCGGGCCGTGGACATCCTGCTGGCGAACGGCAAAGCCCCGGACACTCTCTGCGGCTCTGTGCGGAACATCGGCCGGGAAGGGCAGGAAAAGCACATCCTGCCTCTCAGCCAGCTCCGGGATACCGAGGTGGATATGTTCACCACCGTCTTTGTGGGCAACGCCGCCACCCGCGCGCTGAGCGGGCGGATGGTCACGCCGCGGGGGTACCGCCGATGAACGTCGTCGTTTTCAGCGGCACCACCGAGGGGCGGGAGCTTTCCCGCCAGCTGGCGGCGCTGGGCATCGAAGTCACCGTCAGCGTGGCCACCCCGCTGGGGCAGGAAGAGCAGGGGAGCACCCCCGGCGTCACCGTCCGGTGCGGGCGGCTCCTGCCCGATGAGATGGCCGCGCTCTTGGGGGATGCCGCCCTCTGCATCGACGCCACCCACCCCTACGCGGTGGAGGCGACCAAAAACATCAAAGCAGCGGCAGAGAAGGCCGGGGTGGAATACCTCCGCCTGCTGCGTCCGGCCAGTCCGCTGTCGGAAAACTGTCTCGTCTTTGAGAGCGCAAAGCAGGCAGCCGAGGCGCTGGCCGCAAAAGAGGGCAACCTTCTATTGGCCACCGGGGCCAAGGAGCTGGCGCAGTTTGCGGCCATCCCGCCCGAGCGGCTCTACCCCCGTGTCCTGCCCACGCTGGAAAGCATCGCAGCCTGTGAGGCGGCGAACATCCCCCACCGCAACATCATCGCCATGCAGGGCCCCTTCAGCTTTGCCCTCAATCAGGCCATGATGGAGCAGTTCCATATCCGCTGGCTCGTCACAAAGGACGGCGGCGCAGCTGGAGGCTTCGACGAAAAAGCCGCCGCCGCCTCTGCCGCCGGGGCGCAGCTGGTGGTCATCCGCCGCCCGCCCGAGCAGGGCGAGACGGCTTCTGAGGTGTTGAAACGCTGCAAGGAGATGATAAGATGAACGTGACACTCATCGGCATGGGCTCCGGCCAGCCGGAGAACCTGACCCTTCAGGGCCTGGCCGCACTGCGGCAGGCCGACCTCATCCTGGGAGCACGGCGTCTGCTGGCAGTTCTGCCTGCCGGCTGCACCGAGAACCGCGCCGCCGCCTACCGCCCCGACGAGGTGGCAGAGCTGCTGCAGACTTCCGGCGCAGAGAATGCCGTGCTGGTCTACAGCGGCGACACCGGCTTTTACTCCGGCGCGTCTGCCATGATGGAAAAGCTGGAGGCCCTCGGCGTCCGCGCCCGGGTGCTGCCCGGCCTTTCCAGCATCCAGCTGCTGGCGGCGGCGCTGGGCCGTCCGTGGCAGGGGTGGAACCTTGTTTCGGCCCATGGCCGCACCTGTGACCCGGTGGCCGAGTGTATGCAGGGTAGACCCACCTTCTTCCTCACCGGCGGCAGCGAAGACCCCGCCACCCTCTGCGCCCAGCTGGCGGCAGAGGGCTTCGGGGACGTGCAGGCTGTTGTGGGCCAGTGCCTCGGCACGCCGGAAGAAAAGCTCTTCCGCGGCAGCGTCAAAGAGCTGGCCGCAGGCCGCTTCAACAGCCTGAGCGTCCTTCTCGTGGAGGCGGTGGAGGGACTGCCCCGCCGCGCCCCGGGCCTGCCGGACGAAGCCTTCGAGCGGGGCGACGTTCCCATGACCAAGCAGGAAGTCCGGGCCGCTGTGCTGGCGAAGCTGGCCGTCCGCCCGGAAGACATCCTGTGGGACGTGGGGGCCGGGACGGGCAGCGTCAGCGTGGAGCTGGCATTGGCCGCGCCCCGGGGCCGGGTCTACGCAGTGGAGTGCAGGCCGGAGGGCTGTGCGCTCATCAAAGCCAACCGCGAAAAATTCAGGACCCGGAACCTCGTCCTCGTGGAGGGGCTTGCCCCCGCCGCCCTTTCGGACCTGCCCGCACCGGACGCTATCTTTATCGGCGGCAGCAAGGGCAGCCTTGCCGCCATCGTGGACGCCGCGCTGGATAAGAACCCCGACGCCCGCATCTGCGTGTCGGCCATCGCCCTTGAGAGCCTTTCGGCGGCGGTGGCCGCGCTGACGGCCAAAGGCCGGACCGTGCAGGTGAGCCAGATCGCCGTCAGCCGGGCCAGGGCCGTGGGCGGACTGCACCTTATGATGGCCCAGAACCCCATCTACCTCATCACAGGAGAATGACATGATACAGTTTCTGCTGGCGGCGCCCCGCTCGGGCAGCGGCAAGACCACCATGACCTGCGCCCTGCTCATGGCGCTGAAGCGGCGGGGCTGTGCGCCCTGCGCCTTCAAGAACGGGCCGGACTACATCGACCCCATGTTCCACCGGGCCGTGCTGGGGGTGGAGAGCCGCAACCTCGACCTCTTTTTCTCTGCGCCCGAGACGGTGCGCACCCTCTACGCGAAGGGCGCCGCCGGCCACGGTGCGGCGGTGTGCGAGGGGGCCATGGGCTTTTATGACGGCCTCGGGGGCGTCAGCGACAGAGCCAGCGCATGGCATCTGGCCGACACACTGGACCTGCCGGTGCTGCTGGTGGTGGAGCCAAAGGGTCAGAGCCTGACGCTGGCCGCAGAGCTGAACGGGCTCGTAAACTTCCGCACCCCCAGCCACATCGCAGGCATCCTGCTGAACAACTGCACGGCACGGATGCACGCTCTGCTGGCCCCGATGCTGGAAAAAGAGACGGGTCTGCCGGTGCTGGGCTTTCTGCCGAAACTCCCGGAGGCCGTCATCGGTTCCCGCCATCTGGGCCTCTACACGGCGGCGGAAGTGGAAAATTTACAGCAGAAGCTGGCCCTTCTGGCCGACGCGGCGGAGGAGCACATCGACTGGCCCCGCCTGCTGGCCCTCTGCGAAAAGGAGCCGCCCGCCCTGCCGGTGCAGCCGGAGACGCCTCCGGCCCGTGTCCGCATCGCCGTGGCGCAGGACGAGGCGTTCTGCTTTACTTACGCCGAGACGCTGGAGGCCTTTCGGGACGCCGGGGCAGAGGTGGTCTTTTTCAGCCCCCTCCGCGACACGGCTCTGCCGGAAAACATCGGCGGGCTGTATCTGCCCGGCGGCTACCCGGAACTTCACGCAAAAGAATTAAGTAAAAATACCTCGCTTCTGCGCGAGATAAAGCAAAAAATCGAGTCCGGTCTGCCCACAGCGGCCGAGTGCGGGGGCTTCCTCTATCTGGGGCAGAGCCTCACGGACGCCGAGGGGCAGAGCTGGCCGATGGTGGGCGTTCTGCCGGGCGAAGCAAAAGATGCCGGACGTCTCGTCCGCTTCGGCTACGCCGCGCTGAGCGCAGACTCGGACAGTATGCTCTTCCGGGCCGGGGAGAGCTTTCCCATCCACGAATTCCACCACTGGGATTCCACCGCCAACGGCACGGCCCTCGCGGCAAAAAAGCCGGTGGGCGGCGCAGCGTGGCGGTGCGGATCTGTAAACGAGCATTTCTATGCGGGCTTCCCGCATTTGTACTGGGCGGGTACGCCCCTGCCGCAGCGCTTTGCCGCCGCGGCTGAAAATTACAGGAGAGACCATGACTGAGACAGAACTCGCCGCCCTCTGTGCGGCCATCACGCCGCCGGACGAAGCCGCCCGGGCGGCGGCGCACGCCCACTGGGCCAGCCTTGCAAAGCCGCTGGGCGGGCTGGGCGGATTGGAAACGACCATCGAGGACGCCGCCGCCCTCACCGGCAGCGCAAAGCTGGATATTTCCTGCCGGGCGGTGCTGGTGCTCTGCGCCGATAACGGTGTGGTGGCCCAGGGCGTTAGCCAGACCGACAGCAGCGTGACCCGCGTCGTGGCTCAGAACCTCGCCGCCCGCCGCACCAGCGTCTGCCGGATGGCACAGACCGCCCGGTGCGAGGTGGTGCCGGTGGATATGGGCATCGCGGGCGAACCGGTCCCGGGCGTCCTCGACTGCCGCATCGCCCCCGGCACAGCGGACTTCACCTTCGGCCCGGCTATGAGCAGGGCTGAGGCTGTGGAGGCCATCGGCAGGGGCATCCAGCTGGTGCGGGAGCAGAAGAAAGCGGGCGTCGGCCTGCTGGCTACCGGTGAGATGGGCATCGGCAACACCACGACATCCAGCGCCGTGGCCGCTGTGCTGCTGGGCCAGCCCGTCGAAGTGATGACGGGCCGGGGCGCGGGCCTTTCGGACGAGGGACTTGCCCGGAAGATCGACGCCATCCATCGCGGCATCGCAAAAAATCAGCCCGACTCTGCCGATGCACTGGACGTGCTGGCAAAGCTGGGCGGTTTCGATATTGCCGGACTCTGCGGCGTCTTCCTCGGCGGGGCGCTGGAAGGTGTGCCGGTGCTGGCCGACGGTTTCATCAGCTGTGTGGCGGCGCTCTGCGCTGTCCGGCTCTGCCCGGCGGCGGCCAAGGCTGTTTTTGCAAGCCACTGCTCCACTGAACCGGCCGCAAAACTGGTGCTGGACGCTCTGAACAAAAAAGCCCTCATCACGGCGGGCCTGCATCTGGGCGAAGGCACCGGCGCAGTGGCCGCCATCCCGCTGTGGGACATGGCGCTGGCCGTCTACGATGGCTGTTATTCCTTTGAAGAGGGCGGCATCGAAGCCTACACGCCGCAGGGGGGTGCGGGATGCTGACGCTGGTGCTCGGCGGCGCGGCCAGCGGCAAAAGCGCCTACGCCGAGAGCCTTGTGCTCAAGACCGGCCTGCCCCGCTATTACCTCGCCACCATGCAGGTCTGGGATGCCGAGTGCGCCGCCCGGGTGGAAAAGCACCGGAAAATGCGGGCGCAAAAGCAGTTCGAAACGCTGGAATGCCCGCTCCACCTCGACCGTCTGGCTCTGCCCGGCCGGGGGACCGTCCTGCTGGAAGATCTCGGCAACCTCGTCGCCAACGAGCTTTACAGCCCCGGCGGGGCAGGAAAGCACACCGCCGAGGCCGTTTTGGCCGGGCTGGAACGCCTCGCCGCCGGGTGTGATAACCTTATCGTCGTATCGAACGAGGTGTTCAGCGGCGGTGCCGACTACGCAGGCGACACCGACCAGTATCTGCTGGCACTGGCGCAGGTGAACAACGCCTTCGCCGCCCGGGCGGACAACGTCTGCCGGGTGGTCTGCGGCCTGCCGGTGTACTACAAAGGGGGAGAAAAGCTGTGACTGTTTTGCAGACCATCGCGGTGGCCTTTGCGATGTTTTCGGCCCTGCCGGTGCCGCAGTTCGAGTGGAACGAAAAAAATATGCGGTACGCCATGTGCGCCTTCCCCCTCATCGGGCTGGTGTGCGGCGGGCTGTGGTGTCTCTGCGGCGTCCTGCCCCTGCCGGGGCTGGCCCGGGCGGCGGCGTTCTGCCTCGTGCCGGTGGCCGTCACCGGCGGCATCCATCTCGACGGCTACGCCGACACTTCGGACGCCCTCTCGAGCTACGGCGACCGCGAAAAAAAGCTTGAAATTCTGAAAGACTCCCACTGTGGGGCCTTCGCTGTCATCCGGCTGTGCTGCTACTTTGTGGCCTACTTCGGCCTCTGCGGCAGTGTGCGGTTCACACCCCGGGCGGGCCTGTGCTGGACGCTGGCGCTGGTGCTGGAGCGGGCGCTGTCGGGCTTTGCCGTGGCGGCGTTCCCGCTGGCGAAAGACACCGGCCTCGCCCATACTTTTGCCACAGCGGCCGACAAGCAGACCGTCTGCCGCTTCCTCTGCGGCCTGTCGGCTCTGCTCATCCTGGCGCTGACGGCGCTGGGCGGCGGCGGGCTGGCGGCGGCGGCGCTTCTGGCGCTGTGGCGCTATTATTTCGTGGCAAAAAAGCAGTTTGGCGGCATCACCGGCGACCTGGCCGGGTGGTTTTTACAGCGGGCCGAGCTGTGGATGCTGGCGGCGCTGGCCGTCAGCCAGTGGGGAGGAGTGCTGTAAATGATGTTTATCACAGGGCCGCTCTACAGCGGCAAGCGCACCTTTGCGCGGAACTTCCGGGGCAGCGTCATCGCCGATGTGCAGGACGCCGCCGCCGAGACTCAGACCCCGGAGCAGCTCGAAACGCTGGCCCGGGAGCTGGCGGAATATGATATTGTCATCGCCACCGAGGTCGGCGGCGGTGTTGTCCCGATGGATGCTGAGGAGCGCGCCGGGCGGGAGTCCGCCGGACGGCTGGCCTGCCTGCTGGCAGAGCGCGCCGACTGCGTGGTGCAGATGTTCTGCGGCATCCCGACGGTATTGAAAGGAGAATTACCCCAATGTTGATCTATCTGCTGCGTCACGGCCTGACCGAATACAACGCCCAGAAGCGCTATCAGGGCCAGCGCGACATCCCGCTCTCGGCGGAGGGCCTGAGCCAGCTGCGCCGGGCCGACATCGACCCGAAGGTGGTCTATATCACCCCGCTGCAGCGGACGGCCCAGACGGCCCGGGTGCTCTTCCCGGAGGCAGAGCTCGTGGTCGTGAAGGACCTGCAGGAGATGTGCTTCGGCAGCTTCGAGGGCAAAAACTACGTCGAGATGGAGCACGACGCCGATTATCAGGCGTGGGTGCAGGCCAACTGCGAGAGCAAATGCCCCGACGGTGAGCGGAAGGACGACTTCTCGAACCGCATCTGCAGCGCCTTCTCTGCTCTGGTGGACAAGGCGCTGGCCGACGGCGAAGAACTGCTGGTCATCCTGGCCCACGGCGGCACCCAGATGGCGGCGATGGAGCGGTACGCCCTGCCCAGGCGCGATTATTATGCGTGGTGCGGCCCCAACGCAGGCGGCTATGTGCTGGATGCCGCCGACTGGGCCGAGAAGCGCCAGCTCCGCCTCGTGAAGACCGTGCAGTACACGAAAGACGCGGAGGCCGGCGTATGATGACCGCCTGGGCTGTGCTGGGAGGCTTCGTGCTGGATGCCATTTTCGGCGACCCGGCGTGGCTGCCCCACCCGGTGGTGTACATGGGCAAAGCCATCTCCCGGCTGGAAAAATTCCTCCGCGCCCGCCTGCCCAAAACGCCGCAGGGCGAGCTGCTGGGCGGTGCAGTGGTGGCGTTCTGTCTGCCGGTGGGGACGCTGCTGTTCACGGGCCTTGTCTGCTGGGGCGCGGCGATGCTTCACCCGCTGCTGGGGCTGGCCGTCCAGATGTTCTGGTGCGGGCAGGCACTGGCCGCAAAGGGACTGGTGCAGGAGAGCACGAATGTCTATGCCGAGCTGAAAAAAGGCAGCCTGCCCGCCGCCCGGAAGGCTGTGAGCCGCATCGTGGGCCGCGACACGGAAGCCTTGACTGCCGAGGGCGTGACCAGGGCGGCGGTGGAGACGGTGGCCGAGAACGCCAGCGACGGCGTCATTGCGCCGTTGCTTTATATGCTGCTGGGCGGTGCGCCGCTGGCCCTGACCTACAAGGCCATCAACACCATGGACAGTATGCTGGGCTACAAAAACGAGAAATATCTCTATTTTGGCCGTGCCGCTGCAAAACTGGACGATGTGGCGAACTATATCCCGAGCCGTCTGGCGGCGCTGCTCTGGATCATGGCGGCGGCGTTCACCCGCAATGACGCCAAGGGCGCGTGGCGCATCTGGCGGCGGGACCGCCGCAATCACGCCAGCCCCAACAGCGCCCAGACTGAGAGCGCCTGCGCCGGTGCGCTGGGCGTCCAGCTGGCCGGGCCGGCCTATTATTTCGGGGAATATTACCCGAAGCCCACCATCGGCGACCCGCTGCGGCCTATCGAGCCGGAGGATATTCTGCGGGCAGATCGGATGATGTATGTAGCCAGCGGGTTTGCGCTGGCGTTTGGATGTGCGATACGGGGGGTCTTGGGATGAAACAACTGGTCCACGGCGGTGACTGGATGGGCTACCGCGAACGCTTTGGCCGCGACGCGCTGGATTTTTCGGCGAACGTCAGCCCACTCGGTCTGCCCGAAGGGGTGGCGCAGGCCATCCGGGATGCACTGCCTCTGGCCGACCGCTACCCCGACCCCCTCTGCCGCACCCTGCGGGCGGCGCTGAGCCGGGCCGAGGGTGTGCCGCAGGAGCGTATCCTCTGCGGCAACGGCGCGGCGGACCTCATCTTCCGGCTGGTCTGGGCCGTAAAGCCCCATAAGGCGCTGGTGACAGCCCCGACTTTTGCCGAGTACGCCTCTGCATTGGATACGGTGGAGTGTGAAGTGAAACGCTTCTTCCTCGATGAAACGAATGATTTCGCCCCGACGGACGCCCTCGTGGACGCCGTGGACGAGAGCATCGACATGGTGTTCCTCTGCCAGCCGAACAATCCGACGGGGCAGCTGGCCTCACCCGAGCTGGTGAAAAAGCTGCTGCGCCGGTGCGAGGAGTGCCACACGATTTTGGCCGCAGATGAGTGCTTTCTGGACTTTCTGCCCGACGCCGACGGGTGGACCGCGAAGCCTCTGCTGGAAAGTGGGGACCTCGTCATCCTGAAAGCTTTTACCAAGCTCTACGGCATGGCCGGCGTCCGGCTGGGTTACTGCCTCTGCGGCGACGAAACGCTTCTGGAAAAAATGCAGACAGCGGGCCAGCCATGGGCCGTGTCCAGTCTGGCGCAGGCGGCAGGCGTCGCGGCCCTGAAAGAAACCGCTTATGTGGACGAGGTGCGCGCCCTTATCGCCCGGCAGCGGCCCGTTCTGACGGCGGGCCTGCGGGCGCTGGGCCTGCGGGTCATCGATGGAAAGGCAAACTATCTGCTCTTCCGCGCACCCGCCGACCTGAACGAGAGGCTTCGTCCGCTGGGAACACAGGTGCGCAGCTGCGCGAATTATCCGGGCCTCGGGCCGGAGTGGTACCGCACGGCGGTGCGCACGGCCCCCGAGAACGCCCGGCTGCTGGAACTTATGAAAGAGGTGCTGGGATGAACAGGGCAAAATGCATCATGGTGCAGGGTACGATGAGCGGTGCAGGCAAAAGCCTGCTCTGCGCGGCGCTCTGCCGCATTTTTGCGCAGGACGGCCTGCGCGCCGTGCCGTTCAAGAGCCAGAACATGGCTCTGAACAGCTTCGTCACCAAAGACGGCCTCGAGATGGGCCGGGCGCAGGTGGTGCAGGCGCAGGCCGCCGGTGTCGAGCCGGACGTGCGGATGAATCCCATCCTCCTGAAGCCCAGCAGTGACGTAGGCAGTCAGGTCATCGTCAACGGCGAGGTGCGGGGCCAGATGAAAGCGTCGGAGTATTTCCGCACGAAACGGCAGCTGGTGCCGGACATCCTGAAGGCATATGACAGCCTCGCCGAGGAGGCTGACGTCATCGTCATCGAGGGCGCGGGCAGCCCGGCAGAGATCAACCTCAAGAGCGAGGACATCGTGAACATGGGCCTCGCCGAGATGGTGGACGCGCCGGTGCTTCTGGTGGGCGACATCGACCGGGGCGGCGTGTTCGCCCAGCTCTACGGCACGGTGGAGCTGCTGGAAGAAAAAGAACGCCGGCGCATCAAGGGACTCGTCATCAATAAATTCCGTGGAGACGTAGAAATTCTGCGCCCCGGTCTCGCCATGCTGGAAGAAAAGACCCATCTGCCCGTGGTGGGCGTCGTACCGTACCTGAAGGTGGACATCGAGGACGAGGACTCCCTGAGCCAGCGCCTCGAGATGCGGGACGGCAAAAAGCCGCTGGACGCGGCGATCATCCGTCTGCCGCATCTGTCCAATTTTACGGACTTCATGCCGCTGGAACAGCACCCGCTGCTGGGCGTGCGGTATGTTTCGAACGCTCATGAGCTGGGCGCACCCGACCTCATCCTGCTGCCGGGGACGAAAAACACGGTGGACGACCTGCTCTGGCTGCGGCAGTGCGGGCTGGAAACGGCTCTGCTCAAGCTGGCCGCGAAAGGCACGCCGGTGCTGGGCGTCTGCGGCGGCTACCAGATGCTGGGCCAGACCCTCGACGACCCCACCGGCAGCGAGAGCGGCCGGCAGCAGACTCTGCGGGGGCTGGGTCTGCTGCCCACCCGGACCGTGTTCAGCGAGCAGAAGCGCCGTGTACAGGTCAAAGCGACCGTTGCCGCCGCCCCCTTTGCGGGTGCAGAGCTGGAAGGCTATGAGATACACACCGGCGTGACCGAGGCTGAGGGCGAACCCTTCGCCCACTACCCCGACGGAGGCCGGGAAGGCTGCGTGCAGGGCAATGTGTTTGGCACCTACCTCCACGGTCTGTTCGACACCGGTACGCTGACCGAGGCGCTGGCGGGCTGGCTCTGCCGCCGGAAGGGCATCGACCCCTCCGACGCGGCCCTCATCCCGATGGAAGAGTACCGCCGCCAGCAGTTCGACATCCTGGCCGACGGCGTGCGCGGGGCGCTGGATATGGACGCGGTGTATGCCGCGATGGGAATGGGGAGGCGCTGAATGGAACAGGGACTTTTGCATCTGTACTGGGGCGACGGAAAGGGAAAGACCACCGCCGCTATGGGTCTTGCGCTCCGTGCGCTGGGGTCCGGGAAGCGGGTGGTCATCGTCCAGTTTTTGAAGAGCGGGAACAGCGGCGAGATACCGCTTCTGGCCCAGCTTGGCGCGGAGATCTACCGGGGCAAGGCCGGGCAGAAATTCGTCTTTCAGATGACGCCGGAGGAAAAGGCCGCGACCCGGGAACTGCAAAACCAGAACCTCGCCGCCTCCATGGCACAGCCTGCCGACCTGCTGATACTGGACGAAGCCGGGAGCGCAGAAGAGCTGGATATGGTGGACGTCGATCTATTAAAAAAGGCCGTTCTGGAGCGGCCTGCTGGGTGTGAGTGCGTCCTGACGGCCCACAC
>ENA-UEPS01000965-UEPS01000965.1-human-gut-metagenome-genome-assembly--contig:-NODE-965-length-18360-cov-4.922660_pt1 | contig 18360 bp, 14 predicted proteins | sample MGYA00242904_ERZ507924 | MGnify/ENA primary metagenome ERZ507924 (study PRJEB26167, sample SAMN06115422) | human gut metagenome | host: Homo sapiens | place: China:Sichuan | collected 2014-10-16...
CATCCGATAAAAAAGAAATTGCGCTCATCATCCATGAACGCTTTCTTCTGCACAAAGCGGACAGGGATAAAATAAAAGACCGCTACCGGGGGCCCGAAGAGCATATAGAAAGGCTCTTCAATGCTACGGACAGGTTCCACAAGGTTCTGCTGCAAGGGATTTCCCATACCTCTTCATATACGGAAGAGGAAATACTCGCGTACCTCGATACAAAGGTTGAACCTGCCTATCAGGCGGTCAAGGATTCCATCAAAGTAATCATCAATTTTACCAATCAGAGACTCCTTGAAACGGAAAAGCAATCTTCCTTTACCGTCAACACGGCGATAATCGGCTCCCTCCTCCTGATCTTGGTTATCCTGACCGTCGCCTTCTTTTTTCACAAGCTCCAAAAAAAGGCCGAACAGGCCATCGCGTACAGGGAAAAACTGTTCGCTCTCCTGTGCAACAACATAGACGACGTCTTCATCATTTACCATGTACGGGACAGGCGCATAGAGTATGTCAGCGGAAACGCCGACCGCATACTCGGCCTTGGAAACAACGATATCAGCATCCTGCATTCCCGGCTTTCGGCAGCGAATCAGAAAGTGCTTGACGATTTCGCTAAGCTGGCTCCGTTCGATGCGCCGAAGGGATGCGACTTTTCGATGAAGGATACCCTGACCGGCGAAGACCGCTTCATGCACCTTCACCTGTACCCGGTAAAGGAAAACGCGGGCACCATCCGGTACGTCGTGTCCCTGTCGGATCGCACCCGCGAGGTGGAAACGCGGCAAACGCTCAAGGACGCGCTGGAGAGCGCGCAGCAGGCCAACACGGCCAAACGCGACTTCCTTTCCCGCATGAGCCACGAAATCCGCACCCCCATGAACGCCATCATCGGGATGGCGACAGTCGCCGCCGCCCATATCCAGAACCACGGGCGGGTGGCCGACTGCCTCCATAAGATCAGCTTTTCCTCCAAGCACCTCATGTCGCTGCTCAACGACGTTTTGGACATGTCCAAGATAGAAAGCGGGAAACTCGCCGTCCACCACGAGGAATTCGATCTCCCCAAGCTGATCGACTCCATCGTCTCCATCATGTATCCCCAGACGGAATCGCAGGGGCAGCACTTCAGCGTGGCGCTGTCCGGCATCGAAGAGGAAAGGCTGGTGGGGGACCCCCTGCGCATCAACCAGATCCTGCTGAACCTGCTCTCAAACGCCAGGAAATTCACGCCTGAAGGCGGCTCCATCAAGCTTGAGGTCAGCCAGAAACGCAAAAACGGCGGCGTGCTGATGCGCTTCACCGTAAGCGATACCGGCATCGGGTTGAGCGAAGCCTTCCAAAAGCGGCTCTTCAAACCCTTTGAGCAGGCGGACAGTTCCATTTCACAAAAGTACGGGGGGACGGGGCTTGGGCTCGCCATCACGCACAACCTTGTCACGCTCATGAACGGCACCATCGGGGTACGGAGCAAGGAGCACGAAGGCTCGTGCTTCACCGTCGAGCTCCCGCTTGCGCTCCCCCCCAACGGCCATATCCAGAAAAAAGAGCAGATAGCGCGGGATATGAAAGTGCTCGTCGTCGATGACGACCTCGACACCTGCGAATATGCGGCCCTCCTCCTGCGGCGGATGGGCATTGCGGCCAAGTGGGTCCTGACGGCGCGGGAGGCGCTCGATCAGGTCGTGGACGCCCACGAACGGGGCAACGGCTATGACGTCTGCCTCATCGACTGGAAAATGCCGGAGATGGACGGCATCGAGGCCACGCGCCGCATCCGCGAAGTGGTTGGGCCGGAAACCCTGATCATCATTATTACGGCCTACGACTGGACGTCCATCGAACAGCGGGCGCGCGAGGCCGGGGCAAACGCGTTCCTTTCCAAGCCCCTCTTCTCTTCGGCCCTCTATCATACGCTCTCCGCCGTATCGCAAAAGAAACCCGCCTCCGCTGCGGCGGAACTGGAACCGGGCACGGAGGGCCAAGCGCCCAGTTTGCGCGGCCGTCACGTGCTGCTGGTGGAAGACAACGAGCTGAACCGCGAAATCACTGAGGAAATCCTCAAAATGAAGGGAGTGTCCTTCACATGCGCCGAGAACGGGCAGATAGCGGTGGACATCTTCACGGCGTCCGCCCCCGGAACATTCGACGCCATACTCATGGATATCCAGATGCCTGTGCTGGACGGCTACGCGGCCACGGCCGCCATCCGCGCGTCCCATTCGCCGGAATCGCAGGCGATCCCCATCATCGCCATGACCGCCAACGCCTTCCATGAAGATGTTGTTTCGGCCTTGTCGGCGGGCATGAACAGCCACATCTCCAAACCGATCGACCCCGAATGCCTGTATCAGGTGCTGATCGCCTCCTTGCGGGATCAAGCGAAACCAGCCGGGGCATGAGGGGGACCCCGCATGGGGACGGCTGCCTATCTCCTTTGTCCTCCCCCGGCCCGGCGCTGACGCCCCGCCCTGTCCGAACCAAGACCGCATGAACGCATTGGCGGAACGGGCCGCCGTGGGGATTCCGGCATACGGCCCGCCGCGTGAGGGCTCGGCTTGGGGCCGAAAAGCCCGGCAAGAGGCGAATGCGGCCCCTGAGCGGGAGGCCCCGGGTGCTCCAAGATGTGGCGTGCGGCTGTTCAGCCCCAAGCCGCCCCTGCCGCCGCAAGCTTCCCCGGCATCAAAGGACCTTCAGGCAAGCGGGGCAACGCGCCAAAACGGCCACCCCGCCGGGAATCCCCGCTCATCCCGCCCCGCTTCCGTCCGGCTGCCGTGCGTCCGGAGTCCCGGCATCCGTCCTGTCCGCCGCGCGGGTTCCAGCGCAAACGCAAGCGGCAACGCCCCATGAGGCCGCCGCGTCGTGCGGAGGCGCCGCCCGGCGTTCCGGGGCCGGTTCGAAGAACGCGCTGGCCTCCTTCCCCCTGCCGGGCGGGAGGCGTTTTTTCTTGCCCCGTTTCGCGCCCGTGCCCGAAAAGAGCCCCGGCGCGGCGTTGACGGCCCGCCTGCGCTGTTCGAAAAGGGTATGCTGATAGACGCTCAGGAGCATCGTGATGTTCTTGTGCCCCATAGTCTCCGCCACACATTTGATGTCCGCCCCGTACACAAGCGCCAGCGAGGCGAAGGCGTGCCGCAAGTCATACGGCCTGATGCGCCGCGCGATGCCCGCCCGGCGCAGGGCGTTGTGCCAGCCGCTGGAAATGCTCCGGACGGGGCGCCCTTTATAGGCAATGACATAGGCGCACCCGGTCTGCCTGTCCTCCGCGTGCCACCGCCTGAGCAGGCCAAGCACGTCGTCCCGGATCGGCACGTCGCGGGATTCCTCCCCCGCCCCCTTGTGCGCGTTCGGCATCCTGATCACGCCCGTTCCGACGTCCACATCGGACCAGCGGAGCCGGAAAAGCTCGCTCGGGCCTATGCGCGCCCCGGTCGCCATGCCGAGCACGATGACCCGCTGGATATGCGGGGCCGCCGCGTCGTACAGCAGACGCGCCTCCTTGACGGACGGCGGCGCGATACGCTGGGCTTTGGGCTTGGCGATGCGCAGCGATACCAACGGGTTGGAAAGCAGCAGACGCGCCCGTACCGCCCATCCGTACGCCGCCCGCAGGATGCTCACGCGGCGGTGCACGGTGGACTGCCCCACCCCGCGCTGGCGCTGCACTTCGCACCAGGCCAGCACATCGTCGCAAGTGACGCAGTGCGCCCGGCGGTGGCCGAAAATGGCCGTCAGCGGTTCGGCATGCTGCGTCGTCGTGCTCCTTGTGGTGGGGTTTTCCAGTGTCCCCGCATACCGCTCAAGGAGCTCCGCGACCGTGGCCTTTGTCGCCGATGCCGAGGACATGCGCCGCTTCGCCCGGCGCATCAGCTCCCGCTCGCGGATATGCATCTCGGCCTGTACGGCTTCGAACTGCCGCGCCTCGCCTTCAGTCGAAAAGCTCTTGATGCGCTGCTTGCCGCTCCACGGATCACGGTACCTGAGAACCCATTGCCGACGGCGATATTCCACGAAACGCAACCCCATTGCGATCCTCCTGTATTGTTTACGGAATGCATACAGTACAGGAGGAAGGCAGGTCTACAGCGCCGCGAGCTGGATCCGGAACGGTTCGGCCTCGGCCTCATGCGCCCGCCACTGCTCAAGGGCGTACTCGTCGCCGACGGCCAGGCCCGCAAGGGTGCGGGGAGTCAGGTACTTTGCGTCAAGCGTCGCAAGCCGCCCCTTGATCTTCGCCTGCGCTTCTTGCGCCAGCTCCTCGGCCGACTTTTCCGGCTTCGCCAAAAGCGCCTCCGTAGGGAGCGGGCCAAGCTCCTCCGTATACCGGGGCTCGGAACGCCACGTGTCGCCGGGAAGCCAGTAAGGCGTCCCGCCTTCCTTGCGGCCGCGCTCGTCCATATGCTGGCGATGGTCTTCCACCGCCTCCCACGCGTCCCCGGTCCAGCGGGCGATGTGCCCCGCAGGAATGTCGGCAGGCAAAGCAACGGGCGTCGCACCGGTCGCCTCCAGCATATACTCGCCATTGGGACGCCGAGTGGCATCACGGCTGCCAGTGTACTCGCCAGTCTTCAAATCATACATATGAAGCTGAGGGATGGTCATAACAATCTCCTGTGGTTAATGGTTTTATATTGATAAAAGTTTTTCCGAGCTTGGACGGGGACGGGCCGGGAGGCGGGAAGTTGGCAACAGGATGCTGTTGAAACGGGAATAACCTCAGTGTATTGCGAGCCAATGGGAGGCTATGGGGATAACTATCCTGCTACAGTTACACTAGAAGGGAATGTCTCTCTGCATGATACCGGCTACGCAGACAGTATTATAGTATATATGGCAGACATTGGTACACCAGTAGCTCACCGTAGATACTATATTAACCAGCGTCAGGCACAGGAAACACGACCCGCAAATATCGCTCAGCCTTCCATCATCTATCTCGGTATCCCTGCTTGAGTTTTTGTGACGGACTGCGCCTTTCCGAGCTTGGACGGGGGGAAGCATCGAAGACGCAGGAGCATGGCACAGTGATGAGACACGCAATATTACTGGCCAGTTTAACACCACTGACTGCGCGGTAGGTGGAGCTTCCGGCGCTTTCGTGACCAGCGGCACAGGAACTCGCGCTCCACAAACTGAAACCGTCTCGAATACCATAGTGACTTTTGATGCCTCCCGCGTCGTACCCACAGGCCCAGTTAACGTGCCCCCACATGTGTGGCAGCCGGTCGCCATCTACCTTGGCCTCCCGGCCTAAGAGGGAATACCGAGATTCCATTTAAGCCGGGAGGCCAAGATACACGACCACTGGCTGCCAGATGTGCGGCGGGACGGTGACGGGGCCTGTCGGGATAACTCGGGAAGAATCAAAATAAATAAGATGAGATGGCTGCGCTGTTGAGAGTACACCAGCAAAATATTCAACCCCATAGAAGGCTCCCTCGCCCCAAGTAAACTCGTCAGATGCTGTGATCCCTGGGCGCCCTGTTATGTTCCGTATGGCATCGGACTGCCATGTACCGGCCTCGCCCTCCCCCGTCCAAGCTCGGAAACGCGGGAGGTAGATAGAAAAGACTTATGATACCAAGTTCTTATTTTTGATTTCTCTTTGCTCTTTTCAAATAACATAGCGAATTGAAAAAGGTTCCTTATCTGCCCTGCGCCTTTCCGAGCTTGGACGGGGGGAGGTGGCCGGGAGGCCGGGAGCTGGCAAGGTGATGCTGTGCAGCCCGGTTTTACTCAGCTACTTGGTCGTCAGGCGGGTACGGGTGGCGGATGTATTGGCCCTGTCTCTGCCAGTGGTGGGGTAACGCTGACAACAAAAGACACTGCGATACAATATGGGCTCGTCAGTGAAGTAAGTGAACTAGCGGTGCAATACACATGGAAAAGCACACAGCGCATCGCAGCCGAAACCCACCCGGTCAACGTAGCCTTTCCAGTCTGCCTATATCTTGGCCTCCCGGTCTAAGCTGGAATGCCGAGATACAAGATAACGGGGAGGTTAACTGACGCAGGCATAACGGTATCCGATCCGCCGTAGATGAAGTTGGATCTGGATGCCTCTAGTGACATACCGTCCCATACATAGCCAGTCCCTCCTATTGTCAATACACTGTTAACATTGGCAGAGTTTGATAAACGGATAGCACCTGACGGCAGGGATGCGGGAATAGACATAATGGGGGTATTAAAGTTTGACCACTCCCCCACCACATTCGGCAACCCCGGCGCGTTATACCCTCCAGCGTTCCCCGTCCCCTGCGCCCACCCTCGGAAAAGCGGGAGGTTAGGTTAAAAGTCATGCAGAGTTGCCTAGATAGATAATGACTGGAATACAAACGTGTGTCGGAGCGAACTCAGCCCCGGCGTGTTCACCCCAGACGCGAGACGCGTCAATTCCGGCATAGAAAGGCTGCTCAACCCGCTGTCCGAATCCATTTGTAAGTTCAAAGGCATTACCAACTGTCGTAAAAGCCGCTCCAGTTGGTGCTATTGTTGGTACAAAATAAGCCTCCCACCCTGTTGTCCATGAGGCGACAACATTGCGTCCGGTATCTTGTGTACTCCCTCCGGCTTGAGCGACTTCACCCGTGCAAGCTCGGAAAGGCGTTCATCAACATAAAAACTCAAGTAGAGCTGCCAAGATACAAAATGACAGGTATAGCGATGTTGACGGGACGTGTTTCATCGGCAAAGCGTCCAGACGGGCCGTATGAGTATGTGTAGTACTGTCCCGCATCAAGAACTATGTTTGCTTCGCTTGCTCTCCCAGAATCGTCGATTTGCGTAGCTCTCGTACCAGAGATGCCAGCATATGTTGGTATAAAGTGCTCATGACGCTGTACGGCATCACTTTGTATCTCTCCCGCTTCCCGGCCCGCCCCGGACGTCCAAGCTCGGAAAGGCGGGAGGTTAGGTTAAAAGTCATGCAGAGTTGCCTAGATAGATAATGACTGGAATACAAACGTGTGTCGGAGCAAACTCAGCCCCCGCGTGCTCTCCCCATATTTTCGCTGCTGAAAACCCGATCAAGGATGCGGTTCCTTGAACACCTGTTGCAGCAACGCTGTAATCCATAATCTCTTTATAAAAAACACCTGTAGGCAAAGGATCATAATCAGTTCCGTGAGCACTTGGTCGAAAGCGTCCGTTCAATCCTCGCCCTGTATCAGTCTGCCAGCTCCCGACCTTTTCTGATGTTACCCCCGTCCAAGCTCGGAAAGGCGTGTGGGGATGCTAAAGATCAAGCCGGGATACCAAGATAGAGCATGGTAGGAACAGCGACGTTAACCGGGCGGTTTTCAGTCGATGTCCGTACAACACGCGACACGTCAAGTGTAACGCCGTCTCCGTAACCAATTTCGTTCATTGACGAATACAGAGATTGCAAAAGAGCACTTTCAGTACTTCCCGGCCTTGTAAAGGCACCAGATGTAGCAAGAAAGGTCATCGGTGCAGTAACGGGAAAATCCCAGATCGCACCTGTGATAATTTGCATCGCATCACTTTGTGACGACCCCGCTCCACGCCATCCCCCCGTCCAAGCTCGGAAACGCGTGCGGTAACCTAAAAACTCAAATAGAGATGCCAAGATACAAAACTACGGGCAAGGCAACGTTGACAGGGCGGTTTTCTTCGGCAGTCGGGACTGTCTTTGAAACATCGAACCCAAAAGTGTGGTAGGCCTCCCCATCTACCGTTTGATAGCATCCAGATGAGCGGTTGCCGTTGTATGCACAGCCACCTCCTACAGATGTGTAAGCCGGACTATCCCACCATGCTTTGATAGTCCGCATCGCGTCCACTTGATAACTCCCGGCCTCCCGGCCCGCCCCCGTCCAAGCTCGGAAACGCGGGTGGGTAGGTTAAAAGTCATGCAGAATTGCCTAGATAGACAATACAGGGTTGCCAGATATGTACTGGAGCGAACTCCACCCCAGTGTGCTCACCCCAGACGCGAGATGCTCTAAAACTGTAAGCCCCTGTTGGTGACAATGTACCTCCCGTTATTGCCATTGCGTCAAATTCGAGGGTGCTTGCACCAAAAACACCAAAACCCATCGCAAGCCAACCTTCCGCTGCTGCGGTAAATGTCTGGTCGCCAGTGAGCTCTCTACCCGTATCTGCTTGCCAGCTTCCGGCCTCTCCCGTCCCCGTCCAAGCTCGGAAAGACTTTTATCAATAAAAAACCATTAACCATAGGAGATAGTTATGACCATTCCTCAACTTCATATGTATGATTTGAAGACTGGCGAATACACTGGCAGCCGTGATGCCACTCAGCGTCCGAATGGCGAGTATATTCTTGAGGCGACTGGCGCGACGCCCGTTGCTTTGCCCGCATCCATCCCCTCCGGCCATGTCGCCCGCTGGACCGGGGATGCCTGGGAGACGGTGGAAGACCACCGCCAGCACATGGACGAGCGTGGCCGCAAGGAAGGCGGGACGCAGTACTGGCTTCCCGGCGATACGTGGCGTTCCGAGCCCCGGTATACGGAGGAGCTTGGCCCGCTTCCCGATGGTGCGCTTTTGGCGAAGCCCGAACGTCCGCTCTCCGAGTACCGTGACGACAAGCGGCGTGAGGTTGCCGCGGGCTATACGGCGGCGCTGACGGCAACCCTGACCATGCCCGCGGCAAACCCTTCCGCCGTGGAAGTGGCGACGGAGGCGGCTCTCCTTGCCGCTGGTGACGCCGCCGGGCTTGAATACGTGCAAAGCATCCTGAGCGCCCGGCGTGACGAGCTGTTCGCGCTTGTTGACGGCGCGGCCAGCCGTGAGGATCTGGAGCGGATAGAGATCGCCTATCCCGTTTGAGTCTTGTTTGCTCTTCGTCGTGCTTCCCCGGAAATCCCTTTGGGATAACCGGGGAATTTTTATATAACATATTGAAAAAAATATATATTTTGTTGACAAACGAGGCCTGCATGGTATCTTTTTATCAAGTAATTCAAATAGGTTACATAAAAGGAGCCAAGCATGTACAACGCTTCGTTTTATCCCACGCCGCCCGAAGTGGCGGAGAAGATGCTTGCCAAGGTGGGCAAGCTCTACGAACGCTCGATCCTCGAACCCTCGGCGGGGAAGGGCGACCTTGCCGATGCCGCCGTGGGAAAGCTGGATCGTTATTACAACCGTTGCCGTGAGGTGGTGCACTGCATCGAGATCGAGCCGGAGTTGCAGGCCGCGATCCGGGGCAAGGGCTATCCGCTGGTGGGCACGGACTTCCTCACGTTCTGGCCGGACGAAAAGTATGACCTCATCCTCATGAACCCGCCCTTCGCCAACGGCGATGCGCACTTGCTCCATGCGTGGGAGATCCTCGACCATGGGGACATCGTGTGCCTGCTCAACGAGCAGACGCTTCTGAACCCCTGCACGTCAAACCGAAAGCTGCTGGCCACGATCATTGAGGAGCACGGCGAAGTGGAGCATCTGGGAAGCTGTTTCGCGGAGGATGCGCTCCGAAAGACGCAGGTGCGCGTCTCGATGGTCCATCTGCGCAAGAAGCGGGAGGAGCCGAAGTTCTCGTTTGACGCGGGCTCGGACGAGGAGGGCGCCGCCGTTTTCAGCGACGGTTCCCGGTTCGAGGGCGAGGTGGCGACGCGGGACACCGTGGGGAACCTCGTGGCGCAGTACGGGCGCTGCCGGGAGCTGTTCGTCCGGATCGCGCATCTGGCGCAGGAGCTTGCCCACTACGCCGGGCCGCTCGGCACGGACGGCGGGGAAACGGTCGGGGAAACGCTCAAGGAACTGATGCGGCAAAAGCCGACCCGCAGGGCGCAGGAGGATGCGTACAACCGCTTCGTCCGGTCATTGAAAAAGAGCGCATGGCGGGAGGTCCTGCGCCTGACCGATGTGAGGAATCTGGCGTCCTACGGCGTCCAGAAGGAGATCGACAGGATACTGGAGAGCAACGAGCGCATGGCGTTTTCCGAAGAGAACGTCTACGCGCTCGTCGAGTCCATTTTCCTGAATCGTGGTGCCATATTGCAGCAATGCGTGGTCGAGGCCTTCGACCTCATGACCCGCTATTACGACGAGAACCGCGTCCACGTCGAGGGCTGGAAGACCAACGATGCGTGGAAGGTCAATCGGCGCGTCGTCCTGCCCCGCGTCGTCAGCGTGACGTTCAGCGGTTCCGGATACGTGAGCTACGGCAACTCCCGGCAGAATTTGAACGACATAGACCGGGCGATGGCCTTTCTTGAGGGCAAAAAGCTGGAATCCGTGCCGCGCACGGCTGTATGCGCCTTGGAGGAGCATTTCAAGGAATGCGGCGACGATTTTTCAGGCGTCCTGTTCGAGAGCACCTACTTTGAGATGCGCTGCTACAAAAAGGGGACGCTGCATATGTACTTCAAAGATAAAGGACTTTGGGAGCGTTTCAACCTGACCGCCGCGCGCGGCAAGAACTGGCTCCCGGACGATGTGAAGGCACGGGAGCGGGAGGATCGCGCCCGGAACAGGCGGGCCGACCAGTACGGCCTCCCTCTTTCCGCCTGACCGAAGGCCCCGCCGAAACGCGGGGCTTTTTTTTATGTATTTTATTGAAAAAACAGGCTTTTTCTCTTTACAACCGAGGGTACTATGGTACTAATAATTCATGCGATTTCAACAACTTAAACAATTTAACCCAAAGGAAGACAACATGAACAACGCTACCCTCATCGCCGAACGTGATTCCCTCCGCGCCGCCTTCATCCGCTACATCGCTCTTGACCAGTTCATTGGCTGCGGGTGCAACCCCGACGACTTCGACGCCCACTTTGAAAACATGCAGGACGCCCTGCGCGGCGGAGCGATGGAAGAAACCATCAGGACGCTTTCCTCCTCCATCGAAGATGTCGTGTTCGACGTACTGAACGAGTGCGAAACGTTCCAGACCGAAGCCGAGTAACTGAAACGGCCCCCGTGCCACCGGGGGCCAAACTTTAACCCTCAAAAGGAGCCAAGTTCGCCTAATGGAATAAGAACAAGATGCCTTCCGAATGCTACCCGGTTCAGGACGCCTTGGCGTTTCTGGCGAGCATGAGAAAACGTTCCGCGAGAATTCCAGGTGCGATGAAACGGCGAGCGTCAAAGCTGGTTTCAAGAGAGTTGGATTCATCCATTGGCAGACTTCCGTAGGCCGCTTTCAATTCCGCTTCGAAAGCGTCGCGCAATTTTTTGAATGATTGTTCGACTTCGGGATAGTCGTTTTCTTCGCGCCAAGGAAGGCGCAAGCTCTGTTTCCAGAGGCGTCCTTTGTGGGAAGGGATTTCCAGATCATAAGTTTTGCCGGATGCCGGATTCTCCGCACGTTCGTGCTGCCCCGGATAGCAGAACTCTTGCCACGAGTCAGGCGGCTCCGGGATGGTCGAAACGACGCGGATGAACGGCAGTGCCAACTCCCGTTCGTGTTCCTCAAGCGTTACCGTGTAATGAAGAACAGGACGGATGTTGCCGCGCCGCTTGGTGATGTTCCATTCAATATGCATGGCGTTGCTCCTGTGTCGCTAGGCGGATGGACGTTCTTTGAGATACCCTGTTTCCCCAAAGGGGGGCGTTGTCCCGTTCGGCTGTTCCGCGAGCCAGAGGACGGGAAAGGCGGGCTCCTCTGGAAACCTGTCGCATTCCAGATCGGTAAACCAGATCATGCAGGTGGGGGCGAGATCGTTTTCCTCGATATAGGCGGTAACCGGCCTGTAATCCGTTCCGCCGCCTCCTGCCGGGGCCAGCCGCAACGGCAGGTCTTGCCGGGTGAACGTCTGGACGGATTGGACCCGCGTATCATGAAACAAGACGGTCAGAAGCGTGTCGTAGCTTTCCAGAATCCCGGACAGCTCGGTGCAGAACATTTCAAGAAGGGCGTTGTCCACGGAACCGGAGCTGTCCACGGCGAGCACAATATGGGGGATACGGGGCTCCTGCCGCGAAGGGAGGTAGATGCCCTGGTAAAGATAGCGGCGGTTTGGAGTGGTCCATGTGGAGTCGCCGTCCGCACAGTTTTCGAGGAAACGTTGAAGGATGCCCCGCCAGTCCAGCGTTGGGTGTAGCCGCTTCCGGAACAAACGGAGAAGGCCTGCTGGCATGTCGCCCATATGTTTGGCGCGTTGCATGGCTTGGACGAGTTCAATGTCGGCTTCCTGTTCCGCCTGTTTTTGAGCTGTCCCGCTGCCACCGTCCAATACGGGATGATCACGTACTTCTCCCGTAAAGGCCACGGGCTTCGTACGTTGCCCTTTCCCCTTGCCCTGGCTGCTTTCAGAAGCTCCGTGTCCACCCAACAGTTCGGCCTCGCCGCGTTCGCCTTCGGTGGAATCATTCTGGCTTTTCCCTTCGCCTTTCCCTTCGCCCGGCTGCCCGCCGCCTCCTTCCGTTTGTTCGGTTTCCTCCTGCGTTTCCGGTCGCTCGGCACCTTTATTGGGAGCCTCGTCCTGAAGGCGGGCCAGCTCCGAATACAGGGCCTCAACGGAAAACCCGGCATATGCCGGATCATGCACGGAACCCTGAGGGAGGGAGAATCCCGCATCCAGCAAAAGCTGGTTGACGACAATGTCGCAGGCCTTGTTCCAGAGCTCTCTATCGCGTTCTTCGCGGCGGACGTGATGGGCACAAGCCAGATGCATGACTTCGTGTGCCTGTGCTCCTATGAGCGCGGCCTCGGACAATGTGGCTGCGTAGGACGGATTGAAGCCGAGCGTACGCCCGTCAGTCCAGAGGTCGCTGCATGTGGGATCAGGTTTCAGCGTCAAGCGCAGGGCGATGGAACCAAAAAACGGATGGTCCAGCACGAGCGCCGCACGGGCGCGGATCATGGCGAGATGGGCTTGCCGTTCGAGTGCTGTCATAACGTTACATCAATACATGGGCGTTGGCTTGAGCCCAGTCGGCGAAGGCGGATGTGCGGACAATGCGCTCGTCGCGGCATACTGCGTCACGCATGAGCAGGACACCAAATTCGGAGGGTAGGCGTCCGGCATAGGTCACAAGGGCGTTGACCGTTCCATCGGCGGCTTTTTCTGAGAGGGCTTCGCACACGGCATACAGCGCTGCCGGGTCATCGGGCACGAGAGCGTCAGCCGGATTGGCAAGGATGTCTTCTACTGAGGGGAGTTCGCGCCAGACACGGAGGAATCCCATGAACTCCGCAGCGGCGCCGTCCCCCACCGTTCCACGGAACAGTTCGTATTCCACATCCGGATCAGGGTTGGCATCAAGAATGCCTGATAGAAAAGCCCATGAACGAGGAGAGGCGAACGCCTTGCCGGAGGAGAGCGGATCAAAGTCATGGAGCAGTTTGGGGCGAAATCGCAGAAAAGCGATTACTTCCCGTCTGATGCCCGCTTGCTGTGCCCACAGGATCCAGTCGTCAGGCGAAACGTCAAATTCAAGGTGCACCATGCGGTTCGCCAGCGCGGAAGGCATCCGGTGGGTAACGGCCTTGTCCTTTTCGCGGTTGCCCGCCGCTATGATACTCCAGCCGTCGGGCAGACGGTATTCCCCGATTCGCCTGTCCAGTACGAGCTGGTAACAGGCGGCCTGAACCAATGGTGGCGCAGCGTTCAGTTCATCAAGGAAGATGATGCCCTGTTCCGGATCATCCGATCCCGGAAGAAAAGCAGGCGGGCACCACTCTGCGCGTCCGTTTTCAAGACGGGGAAGCCCTCGGAGATCGACGGGATCGAGCAGAACCGCACGGATATCACGCAGGGCCATGCCGCGATCCGCAGCGACTTTGGCCACAACCTGGCTTTTGCCCACGCCCGGTGCGCCCCAGAGAAATACCGGTTGGTGAGCGGAAAGAAGCGTATGGAGCGCTGAAAAAATCTGAGAAGGAGTCATGAAGCCGTCCATGAAAAAGGGTCATATTCAGGAACGGACTATATCTATATGAAAATGAAAGTCAATATCTAAAGTTTTTTCAAAACGTCTCAAGCAGAGGTTGACGGGTGCTTGGCCATGGCTCGGGACGCCCTCTATCACCGCCGGAGAGTCCGTGAGCTTCCGCTTCTTCGACACTGGAGCAGGTACAGGCCGTGGCGCAAAAGGAGCTTGAGGACGAAACCGTGGACGCTTTCCGATGCGCCCGATATGGATATGACCCCGGTGCACATCAACATCAGCCTCCCCAAGTGCGTGCTGGAGGACCTGGACCGCAAGGCTAGCGCTTGGGGAAGTGTCAGGCGTGTATGTAGCGGGCTGATTCGCTGATAGAGGACAAAGAACGAAGCCCCCGGAGATTGTCCGGGGGTTTTTCGCATCTCATGAATCGGTCTTTCTATGCAAAAAATGATGCTTGTATCGCAACCAATAAATGCTATATATTTTAGTATTCCGAAAGTATTGTAAAAGTATGGCAGTGCTAAACTTTGCCGTGGTATTCTGAGGCAAAGGAGTGCCGCCATGAAAGAGGCCAGCATCGTGGAAATCGAGAGAAAAGCCATAGCGTTGATTGACAGGTTCAGAAAGGAAGCGGGACTGAGCGAGGCGAAGTTGGGGGAACTCGCTTTCCCCGAAGCGAAAAATTATCGTCAAAAAATAAATAGCTTACGAAACGCAAGGGGAAGCAGTAATGAACCTTTGCGCCTTCGGTTAGGTGATTTTTGCGCTATTTGTCATGCGTTGGGAAAGAACCCCGCACAAGAGCTTTTACTCCTGTGGGGGGAAGCTGATAAAGAGAATAGTTGAGTCAAAATGCACACTATTTTTTCAGAGCCGCCGATTGGCGGCTTTTTTTGTGCGTAATTTTTTAGCAACAGAATTGACATAAGCTAAATTATATAGCATATCCATATCCAACGGAACTCAAGGTTCCCGTAGCTCATTGACAATCAGCCCCGGTGAACCCCTAGAGTCCAGGCGGGCACGGCGCTTGGGTGCGGGTGGAGGGCACGGTCGGCTTTGACGTCGGCTGTGAAAAGGTGTCAAAGGATAGGAGGGACTATCCAAAGAGGGGAGGCGAAAGCCTCCCCATTCAGCTCTACTCCAGAGTAGCAATGTGCCCGGAGATTTTATTCCGGCTCTGTGCCGCTACAGAATTTCAAGGACCTTTACGTCAACCTTAGGGGACTCCATGAAGTCCTTGTCCACCTTGCCGGAGAGACGTACCTTGTTCTGGGGTGTAACGGTTCGGCCCGCGAAAAGTTCGAAATCGATCTCCACGATCATTTCGCCCGTGGTGTCCTTGAAGATGTATTTATCGTCGCTGCCGGCAACACGTTGGGTGATGTTCCCGGTGAGCACGACGCGGGCATCGTCCCAGCTTTTTTGGGCTTTGGCTACGGTATCGGCCTCAATGCCGGTAGTGGGGCCTTGGAAGCCTCCTCCCTGAGCGGAATTCGGTCCCTGAAAGCCTGCTGCGGCTATGGTGGGAGCAGCAAGGGTAGCGGCAAGGACCAGTGCGAACAGACGCTTCATAGTTGCTCTCCTGTTGTTTGTAAGATTGATTCTTTTTATCTATAATCAAAAATATAGATGCGTCAAGCGGATCGGATTCAAGCCGAGCGAGGATATATGGAGGCCAATATGTTGCGCATATCGCTTTTGATCGTGGCCCTTGCGTTTCCGCTTCCGGCCTATGCATGGCCCGGCACGGTGCTGGACGTCCACGATGGCGACACGATGACCGTGGCGCCGATGGGCGACGTCCGGACGCCGTTAAAAATCCGGCTCTACGGCATAGACGCCCCAGAGCTGGAGCAGAAGGGCGGCCCGCAGTCCCGCGACCACCTGCTGGCCCTCGTACAACCGGGGCAGGACGTTGAGGTGATCAAGATGAGTACCGACAAATACGGTCGCACGGTCGCGCTGGTGGCCACGGACAGGGTGCTCAATGCCGACATGCTGGAAGCTGGTCAGGCGTGGGCGTATCCGGCCTTCTGCAACGCCCCTTTCTGCAAAGGCTGGAAGAAGCTGGAGCAGGACGCCAAAGAAGCGCGGCGGGGCCTCTGGTCCCGAAAGAACCCGACCCCGCCGTGGAAATGGCGGCAGAAACAGAAGTAGCGTGGGCAACTATTGTCTCCCCGCTGAGTTTATTTTGCCTTGAGTGCTGCTTCTACTTCTTTTCGGATACGCTTATAGTCCTTCATTTCACCACGACCATAAGCGTAGCCCATTTGCCAGATTTCTCCGAAAGCTGCTTTAAGCTGTATCGGGGCGTCCAGTTTTGGGGTCATCTGTGCGTAGATGGCTTCCCTTCGCGCATTCCAAACGGTTGCAGGGTTCTTTGAACCGCACCCGAACACGCATTGCTTAAAGATTGACGTGTCTTTGAATCCGTCAAACTCGTTCAGCAGATCGCGCAGTTCCGCTTTGAGCGTCTTCGTTGACCACTGGTCACTTTTACTCTCCACGACGGCCTGCTTTGTCGGCCCTTGAGCGGGGACGCCTTCCAGCTTGTCGGTAGGGACACCTTCAAGAAAAAGATAGGCCAAATGTACTTCGCTGCTTTTGATGCCGAGTTTTTGGGCAATGGCCTTCGACAAAGCCGCTTCATTTGTCGTTCCGTCGGGGGACTGATATTTCCCGCGCATCTGCGTCCAGAGTCGGCCTATGGCTCTTTCCCTCTTCGTCGTCGTTCTGTCGGCGGCGATAACCTGATCCCACGTCCACCCCTGGCTTCCGCTCCAACCCCCTCCGTCTGGAGAATAGTCACAGTTTGCAAGCTGCACATGTTCCCAGTTCGTCCCAGGTTGGTCATAGAGGATCACGGCCAGTACCGGAAGGTTGAACTCCTTCGCGTAGTGTTTTGCCGCAGCCATGCATGTCGCGGCGAGTTTTTCACGCGAAACTGTTTCATCCGTATCGTTGAGGACAAGAGATACCCGTCCGCGGCGTCGCTTGGTCGTCGAGATGTCTTCACGGCCTTGGTAGGAATAGGGCAACAGGTCATATTCAGCGACCGTCGCCGCCGGGGCAGGGGCCTTTTTCGCAGGTTCGGCGGAAAGGGTAGGTTCTGACTGCTTCGGAGCTTGTTGTTCGGTCGTCCCGGTTGGCGGTTGTGCGTCCTTTTCGTTGGATTTACCTAAGAAATACAAGATGACCAGCAGGATAAGGATGCCCCATCCCACCTTTTTGAGACATCCACTTTTTCGGGGAGATGCCGGGGCAGTCTGAGGAGCAGTGACCTGTACATCCGGTTGCGCGGGAGGTTCCTTCTGCGCTGATTGCTTTTCTTTCGGCTTTTCTTTTTCTGGTACGGGCGGGACGGCAGGTTGGGCCGCGTCACTCCGTGAGGGCGCAACGCCCGTCAGGATAATCTTTTTTTGCGTTGCAAACTCTTCTTCTGTCAGGGCGCCTTTGTCCCTCAAGGATGTGATGCGCTCAAGGCGGGTCAGTGTGTCGTCGGATGAGTTTTCTTCGGTCACAGGAAGAAGCGCATCGGCAAGTTCTTTGAGTGCCGCTGCCGCTGCTTGTGCATGCCCCTTGTCCAGACCGCCTATTTTTACGGTGTTCCCTGCCAGTAAGACGGTTAGATCGCTGCTGAGGAGGTTCTTATGGAAAGAATATTCTCCGACTTGTTCGGGAGAAAAGGATTGGACTTCAATATCCTTGCCTTTATAAAGAATAAGCACACGCTTGTCGGTGACAACAAGCAAGTGGTTTTTCGGGCCGATAAGGCCGGAACCAATGGCACGCAATTCTTCACCATCATGCAATATTCCCGGCAACGCCCCAACTTCCTTTCCGACAAGTTGGAGTCGATCGCCTCGCAGCGCCTTGATTTTCGCGCCAACAGCTTTTGGATCTTGAGCCATCCCCTTCTTCCCCCTCTCGTTTTTCAGAAACGCGGATGATGCTTTCAGACGTTCTTCCTGTTCCCGTTTTTCCTCATAAAATCGAATACCAAACAAACGATATTTGCATGAGATTATCAGAAAATCGTTATAGTCACAAGGTCAAACACTGAATGCATATCTTCTTGGAAGAGATAGCACCTTTCCTCCCTTGATAGGTGAGCGGATGCCGAAAGAAACTGGAGCGGGACACCAAAGAAGCGCGGCGGGGCCTCTGGTCCCGAAAGAACCCGACCCCGCCGTGGAAGTAGCGGCAGAAGCATAGTGAGCAGAAAGCCTTTGGAGCTCTCTGTTAATTGAGTCTTTATTTGTCACTGCCAAAGCGCTTTTGGGAACGTGTTTCGTCCTTATTTTTCCCTCTCAATTCATGAACCAAACGGCTTGACTTCATTATTTTTTGAGAGATTGTTTCATCTTTGCATTGGTGTATCTTAATTCCATTTTCACATTTTTCTAAAAGGATTGCTTTGTTTTTTATCTTTTTGTAATGATTATAAAAACACTCTTTTCCACATTGAGGGCATTTAGTATAAACAGTTTTATGGACGAGTTGTTTGTCTTTTTGTTCTTGTTTTCGGATTTGTCGTAGACTATT
>ENA-UEPS01000976-UEPS01000976.1-human-gut-metagenome-genome-assembly--contig:-NODE-976-length-18203-cov-8.331513_pt1 | contig 18203 bp, 7 predicted proteins | sample MGYA00242904_ERZ507924 | MGnify/ENA primary metagenome ERZ507924 (study PRJEB26167, sample SAMN06115422) | human gut metagenome | host: Homo sapiens | place: China:Sichuan | collected 2014-10-16...
TCTTTTTCCGTTAGAAAAGACGCATATTCTGTCTGATATTATTCACTTTTCGCCTATATTTCTGCATATTATTGCACTTATTTATGCGATTTATTTGCTGGCTCACTATTTTTTGATCAACTGATTTCTTGATATAATCTTAAAAATCGAACATTACTACAAACTAATTGCATGAGATGGGCCAAACAACTCAGTCTTCACGTTTTTTTGTTTATAGTTCTTTGATAATAAGTTCTTCTCCCAAAATAATTGGTAAAATGTTGGCACATTCGTTGTGTTTCGTCTTATTGCGTCTTCTCTTCTTCAAATTTGGCATTAGATGAGATAAGTCAATTATTGAATTTTAATTGAAAAAGAATAAATCTTTAAACTTTATTTCTTTACTTTGTTATTTATACAAAGAGGATATATCAAACTTAAACTGGAAAGATTATGAAAATAAAGCAGATTTGTATGCTGGTACTGTTATGGTTGGGAGTGATTCCGGCGGTGCAGGCTCAGACGTTCGACAAATTATGGAAACAAGTGGAGCAGGCGGAAAAGAAGAGTCTGCCTCAGACAGTGATAAAGCTGACAGGAGAGATTTATCAGAAAGGAGAGGCGGAAAAGAACTCCCCACAAATGCTGAAAGCGTATATGTGGCGAATGAAGTATCGGGATATGCTGACTCCTGACAGCCTTTATACAAACGTAAAAGAGTTGGAACAATGGGCAAAGCAGGCAGATAAACCGATGGACCGGGCTATATTGCATTCATTGATTGCAGGAATTTATGCGAATTACGCCGCTAATAACCAATGGCAACTCCGGCAGCGGACAGAGATTGTAGGCGAAGCTCCTTCGGCAGATATGCGGGAGTGGACAGCAAATATGTTTGTAGAAAAAATCAGAACAAGCATTAAAGAAGCGATGGCAGACTCCGTGCTATTACTCAATACTTCTTCATGCACTTATATTCCTTTTGTGGAACTGGGCGAAACCAGTGAATATTATCATCATGATATGTATCATTTGCTGGCTTTCCGCAGCATTGAGGCATTGCAGCAGGTAGAAGGACTGGATCGTGCCACTCCGGTAGAAGCTTATTCGGAGGATACTTCCTCTAAAAAGCAATCTCCGGTAAAACAGGATATTGAACGTATATATAAAAATATGCTCACTTCTTATAAAGCTAAAGGGGATAAGGAGGGATGTTTACTGACGAATTTGAATTATCTGAGTTGGAAGCGTGATAGTTCGAAGAGTTTTCGTGTGCCTTTCAGTGTGAAGAAAGGCGGTACTTATATGATGACGGTTGATCCTTATGAAACAGGCTTGGATGCACTGAAAACCGAGTATAAGTCATCAGATCTTTGTGCTGAAGTTTATTTGGCTCAGGCCAATTATATGATTGGGAAAGAACAGCAAACCGTTGCTTTGCAACTTTGTGATGAGGCGATCCGTTTATATCCCGGTTATCGTAGAATAAATGCGTTGAAGAATCTTCGCGAAGACATCCTGTCGCCGTCTCTGAATGTGACTGCGGCCGCAACAGCTTTTCCCGGTGAAGAAATCAAGATAAGAGCCTCGCACAAGAATCTTGACGGATTTACACTTCGTCTTTTCCAGGCAAAGAAATTGATAAAGGAGCAGCATTTTGCAGTCCTGCGTCCAGAAGATTATCGGACACAGGATACGGTGTTTACATTCCAGGCACCGGAAGTTGGAGAATATGTCATGCGTATCATTCCGGATATTCGTGCAAAGAGAGACAGTGAAAGCAAATTCAATGTCACACGTTTCAAGGCATTGACTTGCCGTTTGCCGGGAAATCAGTATGAAGTAGTGACACTGGACGGACAGACGGGGCATCCTATACCGAATGCGAAAGTAACTCTTTATACAAATGACGAAAAGTTATTGCAGGAATTTACGACGGGGACGGATGGAAAAGTTGTATTCCCCTGGAAATCCGATTATAGATATTTGAAGGCTGCCAAAGGCGCCGATACCGCTATGCCGCTTCAAGGTGTCTATGGCGGAAGTTATGGATATTACGGAGATGAAAATAAGGCTTCGGAACAAATGACCTTGTTGACAGACCGTTCCTTGTATCGTCCCGGACAGACTGTATATGTGAAAGGAATCGCTTATACGCAGAAAGCGGATACGGCAAATGTGCTTCCCAATAAGGAATATACCGTGATATTGACAGATGCGAATAATCAGGAAGTCGGACAGAAAAAGGTCCGCACGAATGAGTTCGGGTCATTTGCCACTGATTTTGCGCTGCCTTCTGCCTGTCTGAACGGAATGTTCTCGTTGATAGTTGGAAATAGCAGGACAAGTATTCGTGTGGAAGATTATAAGCGTCCGACATTCGATATAACTTTTGAGAAACAGGCGGGAAGTTATCAACTGGGAGATCAGATAGAAGTAAAAGGTAAGATACAGTCTTATAGCGGCGTTTTATTGCAGGATCTTCCTGTGAAGTATACCGTGAAACGTTCAGCCTTTAGCCTGTGGCGGTTTGCGGAAAGCACGCAGATTGCTTCCGGTGAGGTGACTGCCAATGAGAACGGAGAATTTACAATACCGGTTCGTCTCGAAGAAAATGATGTTTATAAGAATGATGCCAGAGTATACTACCGCTATTCGGTAGAAGCCACTGCAACCAATGTGGCGGGTGAAACGCAGTCGTCTACAGATGTGATCTCGGCGGGCAATCGTTCGTTGGTTTTACAGACAGAATTGAGTGATAAAATTTGCAAGGATAAGCCGTTCCATACGGTATTCAAGGTACAGAATCTGAATGGGCAGCCTGTTGAAGTGAAGGGCACATTCTTCTTGTATCAGGCCAAAGATGCCGACTTCAAGAAGCTGGACGAGAAACCTGTTGCAACAGGCACATTCACTTCCAACGAAGAGATGACGATTCATTGGGGAAACCTGCCTTCCGGACCTTATGTGCTGAAAGCAGTCGTCAAAGACGGACAGGGCAAAGAAGTAACGGCTGATGCGAATACGATTCTTTTCGCTTGGGAAGATAAACGTCCGCCTGTTGAAACGCCCGTATGGTTCTATGAGGCGAATACAGAGTTTGATGCGGCGCATCCGGCAAAGTTCTGCTTCGGAACTTCGGAGAAAGATGCTTATGTGATGATGAATGTATTCTCCGGCAACGAGTTGCTGGAAAGCAAAGTTCTGAATTTGTCCGATACGATAGTACATTTTTACTATCCGTATAAGGAAAGTTATGGGGACGGAGTCTTCATCAACTTCTGTATGGTAAGAGACGGACAGGTATATCAGGAACAGGTCCGGTTAAAGAAACGTCTGCCGGACAAGACATTGACCATGAAATGGGAAGTATTCCGTGATAAACTGCGTCCCGGACAAAAGGAAGAATGGAAACTGACGATTCATACTCCGCAAGGGCAGGCTGCCGAAGCGGAAATGTTGGCTACGATGTATGATGCCTCGTTGGATAAGATATGGAATAGAAAACAGAATTTTAGTATTTACTATAATCAGATCATCCCTTATTCCAATTGGATGAGTGGATATTTCGGTAATAACTCCTTCAACTACTGGTGGAATCATAAATACCTTAAAGTGCCGGCAATGGAATTTGACCATTTTGTGACACAGGGAATGGGTTCAATAGAAGAAGCATTAAACGGAAGGGTTCCGGGAGTAATGGTCAGAGGATATGGCGTGCAGAAACAGGCGGCAATGACGGGGAATATTATGATACGGGGTGTATCAAGCAGAAGTAAAGTAGAAGCAAAATACGTACCGGCTATGGCTGAGGATATGGAGCTGTCTGCTGATCGTGCAGAGGCAGGTAAGCCGGACGGCGCATCCGAGGAAGAAACCCTTCCCGAAGCTCCCGCCGACCTGCGTACGAACCTTGCGGAAACAGCCTTCTTCTACCCGCAACTTCGTACCAATGAACAAGGCGAAGTTTCCTTCTCCTTCACTATGCCCGAAAGCCTGACCCGCTGGAACTTCCGTGGCTATTCTCATACCAAAGGTATGCTGATGGGCACACTGGACGGTGAAGCCACTACAAGCAAAGAATTTATGCTGACTCCTAATCTGTCTCGTTTCGTACGTGTCGGAGATAAGACATCTGTTGCCGCCTCCATTTCCAACATGACCGGAAAGCCGCAGGCCGGTACGGTGAGCATGATTCTCTTTGATCCGATGACGGAAAAGGTAATCAGTACACAAAAACAGAAGTTTACCGTAGAGGCCGGAAAGACAATCGGTGTCAGCTTCATGTTTACCGTGAGTGATAAATACGAGATACTGGGATGCCGGATGATAGCCGACAGCGGTACCTTCAGTGATGGCGAACAGCAGTTACTTCCGGTGCTCAGCAATAAAGAGCATTTGGTAGAAACGCTTCCGATGCCTGTCCGTGGAGAAGAAACACGTACTTTCTCTCTCGACAGCCTGTTCAATCATCACAGTAAGACGGCAACCGACCGTAAACTAACCATTGAATTTACCGGAAATCCTGCCTGGTATGCTATTCAGGCATTGCCTTCATTGAGCCTTCCGGAAAATAATAATGCCATTTCATGGGCTACCGCTTACTACGCAAATACACTGGCTTCCTACATCATGAACAGCCAGCCGCGTATAAAAGCCGTATTCGATAGCTGGAAGCTACAGGGTGGAACAAAGGATACCTTCCTGAGCAACCTGCAAAAGAACCAGGAAGTGAAGAATATCCTGTTATCCGAATCTCCGTGGGTACTCGAAGCGCAAACGGAAGAACAGCAGAAAGAACGTATCGCCACTCTGTTCGATCTGAACAATATCCGTAGCAACAACATTGCCGCATTGACAAGATTGCAGGAATTGCAGAATTCAAGCGGAGCATGGTCGTGGTATAAAGGTATGACCGGCAGCCGTTACGTCACTACCTACATTGCCGAATTGAATGCCCGTCTGGCTATGATGACAGGTGAACAACCAAGCGGCACGGCGCTTGCCTTGCAGAAGAATGCCTTTACCTATCTCCATCAGGAAGCTCTGAAGGAATATAAAGAAATTCTCAAAGCACAGAAAGACGGTGTGAAGTTTACAGGTGTTTCCGGAAGTATCCTGCAATATCTGTATCTGATCGCTCTGTCCGGCGAACAAGTTCCGGCTTCCAATAAAGCCGCCTATACCTATTATCTGTCCAAGATAGGCGAAATGCTTCCGACCGCTTCGATGGATACGAAAGCGATTGCCGCTATTATTCTGGATAAGGCCGGACGGAAGAAAGAAGCTCAGGAGTTTATCGCTTCACTGAAAGAACATCTGACGAAGACGGACGAACAGGGAATGTTCTTCGCCTTCAATGAAAACCCGTATACCTGGGGGGGAATGAAAATGCAGGCTCATGTAGACGTGATGGAAGCGCTGGAACTGACAGGCGGAAATAACGATACCGTAGAAGAAATGAAACTCTGGCTGCTCAAACAGAAACAGACCCAACAGTGGAATTCTCCGGTAGCTACTGCCGATGCTGTCTATGCCTTACTGATGAAAGGCGTAAACCTGCTCGACAATCAGGGAGACGTGCGTATTGTCATTGCAAAGGAGGTGCTGGAAACTGTCTCTCCAAGCAAGACTACCGTACCGGGACTGGGCTATATCAAACGCTCGTTTACACAGAAGAATGTAGTGGACGCCCGTAAGATAGAAGTCGAAAAGAGAAATCCGGGCATTGCATGGGGAGCCGTTTACGCGGAATATGAATCACCCGTCAAGGATGTGAGACAACAGGGAGGAGAACTGAATGTGCAAAAGCAACTGTATGTGGAACGTATGGTGAATAATGCTCCTCAACTACAGCCTATTACAGAAAAGACCGTTCTTCAGGTAGGCGATAAAGTAGTTTCCCGTTTGAGCATTCGTGCAGACCGTCCGATGGACTTCGTACAGTTGAAAGACCAGCGGGGCGCCTGCTTCGAACCGATCGGCAGCGTATCCGGTTACAACTGGAGTAATGGAATCGGCTATTACGTAGACATCAAGGATGCTTCTACCAATTTCTTCTTTGACCATTTAGGAAAAGGAGTGTATGTGTTGGAGCATAGCTATCGTATCAGCAGAGCGGGAACCTATGAGACAGGTTTGGCAACCATGCAATGCGCCTATGCGCCGGAATACGCTTCCCACTCGGCTTCGATGACAATTATTATTAAATAACGCAGGGAGAAGATTTCTTCCCCACCGGTGAGCAGGGCACTCGCCACCGATGAGGAAGGTGTTCCCCACCGATGAAGGCTTCCTTCATCGGTGGGGAACTTTTTGTTGATGAATACCGCGTTGCAGGAGTTGTCACTGGGTAAAGTATTTTCTCAAACGGTGTTAATCTATGTAATCTGTGATGAAAAACTCATCTAAAACTCCTACATTTGTGGACCAAAATAAAATATATCACATGAAACGTACTTTACTATTGATATTTACTCTGCTTACTGTCACTTTGGCGGCTGTTGCCCAACCCCGTATTTCCTCTAACAAGGAGACACACAACTTTGGACAAATAGAATGGAAAAAGCCGGTAACAGTAGAATATACCATCACCAATACCGGAAACGAGCCGTTGGTGCTGACCAATGTCACGACTTCCTGCGCCTGTGCCGTAGCCGACTGGACAAAGGAACCCATTGCTCCGGGTGCCAAAGGAACTGTGAAAGCCTCTTTTGACGCGAAAGCGCTGGGACGTTTTGACAAGTCGATAGGCATATACAGCAATGCCACTCCGAATCTGGTTTATCTGAAATTCACCGGTGAGGTAGTGCAGGAAATCAAAGATTATTCAAAACTTCTTCCGTACGCCATCGGCAATATCCGCATTGACCGTGACGAGTTCTCCTTTCCCGATGTCTATCGCGGACAGCAACCGTCTATGACGTTCAGCATTGCCAATCTTTCCGACCGCCCGTACGAACCGGTGTTGATGCACCTGCCTCCTTATCTGAAGATGGAAGCGGAACCTAAAGTACTGCTGAAGGGTAAAAAAGGAACGATCAAGCTGACACTGGATGCCAGCCAGCTGCAGGACTTCGGGCTGACACAGACCTCTGTCTACCTGTCCCGTTTCTCCGGTGATAAAGTGAGTGAAGACAATGAGATACCCGTTTCGGCTATTCTTCTTCCCGATTTCTCGCGTATGACGGAGAAAGATTCTTTGAATGCTCCTTCCATCCACATCTCGGAGACGAATATTGACCTGAGTATTCCGTTGATCAAGAAGAATAAAGTCAGCCATGATATATTGATTGCTAATGCGGGCAAGACCCCGTTGGTCATCAGCAAGCTACAGGTATTCAACTCTTCTGTAGGAGTAAGACTGAAAAAGACGGTCATTCCGCCAGACGGAATGACCAAGTTGAAAGTGACGATCCACAAGCGGGATGTAGGTAATAAGAAACATCATTTACGTATCTTGATGATTACAAACGACCCGTTGCGTCCGAAAGTTGAAATAAATATCAAACGCTAACTCTTATTGCCATGGAACATCCTGAAAATAACGAAGAATATAAAGGACTCGTTGTCAATAAAGGCATCGAACAGCCCTCATCCGTGAATCCTTATTTGAAACGTAAGCCCAAAAAGCGTCAGCTTTCGGTAGCGGAATTTGTAGAAGGTATTGTGAAAGGCGATGTCACTATTCTCAGTCAGGCTGTGACACTGGTAGAGAGCGTGAAGCCCGAACATCAGGCTGTCGCCCAGGAAGTGATCGAGAAATGTCTGCCTTATTCCGGCAATTCCATCCGTGTAGGTATCAGTGGAGTGCCCGGTGCGGGAAAGAGTACCTCGATTGACGTATTCGGTCTACATGTGCTCGAAAAAGGCGGGAAGTTGGCGGTGCTGGCTATCGACCCGAGCAGTGAGCGCAGTAAAGGCAGTATCCTGGGAGACAAGACACGTATGGAACAACTTTCCGTACATCCCCAATCGTTTATCCGCCCCAGCCCCTCAGCTGGTTCGTTGGGAGGAGTTGCCCGGAAGACCCGTGAAACGATTGTGCTCTGTGAGGCTGCCGGATTCGATAAAATCTTTGTGGAAACCGTCGGAGTGGGACAGAGCGAAACGGCTGTTCATTCTATGGTGGATTTCTTCCTGCTGATTCAGTTGGCAGGTACGGGAGATGAATTGCAGGGCATCAAACGAGGAATCATGGAGATGGCGGACGGTATTGTCATCAACAAAGCCGACGGAGATAATCTGGAACCTGCCAAGTTGGCTGCCAGCCAGTTCCGTAATGCGCTGCATCTGTTTCCGGCTCCCGAATCGGGATGGATTCCGAAGGTGCTGACTTACTCCGGTTTTTATAATATCGGCGTGAAGGAAATCTGGGACATGGTGTATGAATATATCGACTTCGTGAAGAAGAACGGTTATTTTGACTATCGCCGTAATGAACAGAGCAAGTACTGGATGTACGAAACGATCAATGAACAGCTCCGTGATAGCTTCTATCACAATCCTCGGATTGAAGCGATGCTTCAGGAGAAGGAACAACAAGTGCTGCAGGGAAATCTTACTTCGTTTATCGCTGCTAAGAGTCTGCTGGATACCTATTTTGACGAATTAAAACGATGATAATGCAGAAACAGTGATGGATTAAAACGACCGAACATTTACCCCCGATAACTATACCCTAATTAATAACCAATTGTTAACTTTACACCTAATGAACAAAACCTTATTAACCGGGCTTTTGTGTTGTAGTTTGTCAATACAGAGCTTTGCAGACCAACCGTTAGAAGGATTCACCTATGGTTCGGTGAATGCTCCTACAGGAAAAGAGTGGGAATCTCCCGAAAACCTGGCGCTCAACAAAGAGCAGCCGCATGCTTATTTCTTTCCGTTCCAGCATTTGGATAATGCCCGCAAGGTATTGCCGGAAAACAGTAAGTTCTGGCAGTCACTCGACGGTGACTGGAAGTTTCACTGGGCACCCGACCCCGACTCCCGCCCCAAAGATTTCTATCAGACTGAGTATGATGTCAGCTCATGGGATGCGATTCCCGTACCTTCAAGCTGGAATATTTATGGCATTCAAAAGGACGGAAGCCAGAAGTACGGAACGCCTATCTACGTCAACCAACCGGTCATCTTCCAGCACAGCGTGAAGGTGGATGACTGGCGCGGAGGTGTGATGCGTACTCCTCCTGCCAACTGGACTACTTACAAGGATCGGAACGAAGTAGGTTCCTTCCGCCGTGATTTCGAAATCCCGCAGGACTGGGACGGACGCGAAGTCTTTATCAGCTTCGATGGTGTCGATTCATTCTTCTATCTGTGGATCAACGGTCAGTACGTAGGTTTTTCCAAGAACTCGCGTAATACTGCTAATTTCAATATCACTCCCTATTTACAGAAAGGCAAGAATACCGTAGCCGCCGAAGTGTATCGTAGCTCGGACGGTTCCTTCCTCGAAGCGCAGGATATGTTCCGTCTGCCGGGCATCTTCCGTACGGTTGCCTTGTACTCGGTTCCCAAAGTTCATTTCCGTGACTTGGTTGCCACACCCGATTTGGATGCGACTTATACGGACGGTTCTCTGACTGTCAATGCCGAAATCCGTAATCTGGATAAGAAAGCCATCAAAGACTACAAGGTATATTACTCTTTATATGCCAATAAATTGTACTCTGATGAGAATACCTTGGTAGATGGATTTTTATCTCCTGTGATCGACAAAATCGCTCCGAATGAAACCGGTAGTGTTCAGACTGTTCTTAAGGTAAAGGCTCCTAATAAGTGGTCGGCTGAATTTCCTTATCGCTATACGTTGGTAGCCGAACTGAAGGATAAGAAGAACAGAACCGTTGAAATGGTTTCCACCATTGTCGGTTTCCGCAAAGTGGAGATTAAAGATACTCCTGCTTCCGAAGATGAATTCGGACTTGCCGGACGTTATTATTATGTGAACGGAAAGACGGTCAAACTGAAAGGAGTGAACCGCCACGAATCCAATCCGGGAGTAGGGCACGCCATTACCCGTGAGATGATGGAGAAAGAGATTATGCTGATGAAGCGTGCCAACATCAATCATGTACGTAATTCACATTATCCGGATGATCCGTATTGGTATTTCCTGTGCAACAAATACGGTATTTATCTCGAAGATGAGGCAAATATAGAATCGCACGAATATTATTATGGTGCTGCCTCCCTCTCTCATCCGGTGGAATGGAAAAATGCGCACGTGGCACGTGTGATGGAAATGGTGCGTGCCAATGTCAACAATCCTTCTATCGTTATCTGGTCGTTGGGCAATGAAGCCGGACCGGGCAAGAACTTTGTGGCGGCTTATGATGCTTTGAAGAAGTTTGATACTTCCCGCCCTGTGCAATATGAGCGTAATAATGACATTGTAGATATGGGTTCCAACCAATATCCGTCTATCGGCTGGGTACGTGGAGCCGTGCAGGGGAAATATGATATCAAATATCCGTTCCATATATCCGAATATGCCCATTCAATGGGGAATGCCTGCGGTAATCTGATAGATTACTGGGAGGCTATGGAGTCGACCAATTTCTTCTGTGGCGGTGCCATCTGGGATTGGGTAGACCAGTCTATGTACAATTATGACCCGAAGACAGGTGTCCGTTATCTGGCTTACGGCGGCGACTTTGGCGATACTCCCAATGATGGTCAGTTTGTTATGAACGGCATCGTGTTTGGTGACCTTGAACCGAAGCCTCAATACTATGAAGTGAAAAAGGTATATCAGCACATCGGCGTAAAGGCGATAGATACTGAAAAGGGTGTATTTGAGATCTTCAATAAGTACTACTTTAAGAACTTGGCGGAAGATTACCAGTTGGTATATTCGCTTTATGAAGACGGCAAACCGATAATGACCGGTAAACCGATGGATATCAATATAGCTCCACGCCAACGTGCACAGATCACTCTGCCGTATGATCATGCCTCTCTTAAGAAAGATGCTGAGTACTTTATGAAACTACAGTTTATACTGAAAGATCAAAGACCTTGGGCTGCCAAAGGCTTTCCGATGGCAGAAGAACAGATTTTGATAAAGGAGGCTACAGACCGCCCGTCCATCAGTGAAGTAACTGCCGGTGCAGCAAAACAGGATGGATTCGTACTGGACAAGGATACGAAGCGCATCCTTATAAAGGGAGCTGACTTTGAAGCCATATTTGACCCGCAAACCGGAAGTATCTACAGTCTGAAGTATGGCAACGAGACTGTTATCGCCGATGGCAACGGTCCGAAGCTCGATGCTCTCCGTGCTTTTACAAACAATGATAACTGGTTCTATGCCCCCTGGTTCGAACATGGTTTGCACAATCTGATTCATAAAGCAACTGAATATAAAGTACTGAATAAAGGCAATGGCACTTTGGTATTGAGTTTTACGGTAGAATCTCAGGCACCGAATGCCGCACGCATTAAGGGTGGTACAAGCTCCGGTAAGAATAGCATCGAAGAACTGACCGACAGAAAATTCGGTAGCAATGACTTTAAATTTGTCACTAACCAGATATGGACAGTGTATCCGGACGGTTCTATCGAATTGCAGTCCAGCATTACTTCCAATCGTTCAAGTTTGGTTCTGCCACGTTTGGGTTATGTGATGAAAGTTCCACAACAATACAGTAACTTCACTTACTATGGACGCGGACCGATAGATAACTATGCCGACCGTAAGAGCGGACAGTTTATCGAACAGTATACGAATAGCGTAGCAGGTGAGTTCGTAAACTTCCCAAAACCTCAGGATATGGGCAATCACGAAGATGTTCGCTGGTGTGCATTGACCAATCAGGCAGGGAATGGAGTTGTCTTCGTAGCTACCGACCGTCTTTCGGCTTCGGCACTTCAGTACTCGGCTCTCGACTTGATTTTGGCTTCCCATCCTTATCAGTTGCCGAAGGCAGGCGATACCTATCTGCATTTGGATTGTGCAGTGACCGGTCTGGGTGGTAACAGTTGTGGCCAGGGAGGTCCTCTCGTACACGACCGTGTGTTTGCCAATCAGCACAGCATGGGCTTCATCATTCGTCCTGCCGGTAAGGAACTGAGTGTCGTTGCCAATGTTGCCCCTGCGGGAGATCTTCCTCTGTCTATCACACGTACCCCTGCCGGAATGGTCGAATTGACTTCGGCAAAGAAAGATGCTGTCATTTGTTATAGCATTGACGGAAGTAAGAAAGTGCAGGAATACACAGAGCCTGTCCCTATGCGTAACGGAGGTACGATCAAGGCATGGTATAAGGATAGTAAGGATATCAGCAGCACGATGAAGTTTGAGAAAATAGAAAGCATTCAGACGCAAGTCGTATACGCCAGTAGTCAGGAATCGGGTGAAGGCGATGCTTCTCATCTGACTGATGGTGATCCGAATACCATCTGGCATACCATGTATTCGGTGACAGTTGCCAAATACCCGCATTGGGTAGATCTGGATGCCGGTGAAGTCAAGGAAATCAAAGGCTTTACTTACCTGCCACGACAGAATGGAGGAAACGGTAATATCAAGGATTACTCTATTCAGGTCAGCATGGATGGAAAAGAATGGGGAGAGCCTGTTAATAAAGGAACGTTCGCAAGGGACTCCAAAGAAAAGAGAGTCTTGTTTGACAAACCGGTGAAGGCACGTTATATCCGTTTCACGGCTTTAAGCGAACAGAATGGACAGGATTTTGCGTCCGGTGCGGAGATAACGATTCTGGCTAACTAAAGATAGCTGAATCTATAGAAGAAAAGTATCAATGGGAATGTGTCCCCCCTTCTAAATTTATGAGGGTTTCGACACATCCCCATTGATGCTTTTCTTTATTTTAATCGGAATGAGGGAACTCCTACAACTCCTTTCCCGCCTTCTCAAAATCCGCCTTAGACTTACTCTGCGTCACAATATACACACCCAGAAACACAAGTGTAATGGCGATTCCTTTTTCCCAGCCGAAGCTCCCGATTCCCATGAGGATTGCTGCAATCGTAGCCACAATCGGCTGCATATAGTTATACATACTTACCACTGTAGGGCGAAGTAACTTCTGAGCTGTCATGATGCAGAGATAAGCAAGGAAACTTCCTCCCAGTACGACATACAATACCTGCAAAATGGCAACCATTGGAATGCTGGTCCATTGAATGACCGAAATATCTTGATAAGAGAAAGGAATATAACACATCGAAGCATAGATAAACATCCATTTATTGATGGTTACTGCCGAATATCGCTGAGACAGCCCCTTGAACACCGTCAGATAGATGGAGAAACTGATTTGCGCAACCAGACAAAGCAAGTCGCCGATCAGACTTCCGTTACCACTACTCGCTGCCTGACTGCTCATAATAAGGATAAGCGCTCCCATAGCTCCCACGAAAATACCCAGTACTTTCTTGTTCGTAATCGGCTCTTTCAGATAGATGGCTGCCACAATCATGGTAACTATCGGCAGAGTAGTCGTTACGATAGAAGCATCAATAGGCGAAGTCATCGAAAGCCCGAAGATAAATATCCCCTGATTGAAAACCAGAGCAAAGAGGGAAGCAAAGAAAATCTTCAGCATATCGCGGTGGTCCACATGCTCCTGTTTGCAGAAGATGGAAAGTATCCAGAATGCCGCTGCCGCACCTACCATACGAAACGTGGTGACGGAGATAGCTGAAAACTCTTGAAGTGCCGATTTGCCGATAGGAGACATCAGTCCCCACATAACGTTTGCCGTGAGTGCAAACAGATGTCCGTGCAGATTCTTGTTATTGCCCATAAGTCTGTGTATACCTTTTAATTGTTACCTTTATTGAAAACTGCTGCAAAGGTAACCAATTTGTCGCATGATTTGTTTATATTTGCCTTGATTAAAATTGAATATTATGGAACAACAGGCAGACTATATCCGGCGGATCGAGATCAAAGGACTCTGGGGTCGCTTTAATATACAATGGGATTTGCGTCCGGATGTGAATATCCTTTCCGGCATCAACGGAGTGGGAAAGACCACTATTCTGAACCGTTCGGTGGGATACCTCGAACAGCTTTCCGGCGACATACAGCTCTCCGGTGAAATGAAAAGCGACGCAAAGAACGGAGTACACCTCTTCTTTGATAATCCCGCAGCGACTTATATCCCATACGATGTGATCCGCAGCTACGACCGCCCCTTGATTATGGGTGACTTCACGGCACGCATGGCAGACAAAAACGTGAAGTCCGAACTGGACTGGCAACTGTATCTGTTGCAGCGCCGCTATCTCGATTATCAGGTCAATATCGGCAATAAGATGATCGAAATGCTTTCCAGCAATGACGAGGAACAGCGCAGCAAAGCCGCCACCCTCTCCCTTGCCAAACGTCGTTTTCAGGATATGATTGACGAACTTTTCAGCTACACCCGCAAAAAGATAGACCGCCGTCGGAATGACATAGCCTTCTATCAGGACGGAGAATTGCTGTTTCCATACAAACTCTCGTCCGGTGAAAAGCAAATGCTCGTGATTCTGCTGACAGTGCTCGTGCAGGACAACAGCCACTGTGTCCTTTTCATGGACGAACCGGAAGCCTCCCTGCACATCGAATGGCAACAGAAACTGATTTCAATGATCCGAGAACTGAATCCCAATGTGCAAATCATTCTGACCACCCATTCGCCTGCTGTCATCATGGAGGGCTGGCTGGATGCAGTGACAGAGGTGAGCGATATTTCCACCGAAGCGGACGGATTCAGACTCACCCCGACTATTAATTGTTAATGACAACTTCTACATGGCAACTTCACTACGCGATAATCTGACTTCTTCTTACTTCAATGCTGCCCACAAGCTGTATTCCAAAAAGGCTCGCCGGCGCATCATTGCTTACGTAGAGAGCTATGATGATGTTGCTTTCTGGCGCACATTACTCGAAGAGTTTGAAGATGACGAGCATTATTTTCAAGTGATGCTCCCTTCGGCCACCTCATTGGCAAAGGGGAAGAAGATGGTACTCATGAACACGCTGAATACCGCCGAACTGGGCAGAAGTCTGATTGCCTGTGTCGACAGTGACTATGATTTCCTGTTGCAGGGAGCCACGAACACTTCCCGAAAGATCAACCGGAACAAGTACATATTCCAAACCTACACATACGCTATCGAAAACTATCACTGCTTTGCCGAAAGTCTTCACGAAGTATGTGTGCAGGCCACATTGAACGACCGTTTTATACTGGATTTCAACGCTTATCTGAAACGGTATTCAGAAATCGTATACCCGCTTTTCCTGTGGAACGTGTGGTTTTATCGTCAACGGGATACGTATACTTTCCCGATGTACGACTTCCATACTTATACTGCCTTGAGGGAGATCAGTCTGAAACATCCGGAACACAGTCTGGAAGCACTGCAACACCGAGTTAATCAGAAACTTGCTGAACTGAAAAAACGCTTCCCCGGTTCTGTCAACCAAGTGAACGGATTGCGGTCGGAATTAAAGGAACTGGGACTCGTCCCCGAAACCACCTATTTATATATGCAGGGACATCACGTGATGGATAATGTCGTGATGAAACTTCTGATTCCCGTCTGTACCGCCCTGCGCCGGGAACGGGAACAGGAAATCAAACGACTGGCGGAACATAATGAACAATTCAGGAATGAATTGACTTGTTATCAGAACAGCCAGGTGAATGTTGAAATCATGTTGAAGAAGAACGTCGCCTATAAGCGACTCTTCCACTACGACTGGCTGAGGCAGGACATTCAGGAATATCTGGCCAAAGGAGAATGAATAAAAGGGAACTAACTAATAAGGGAATAAACTAAAAGAGATACTATTTTATGAAAGAAGTGATTGATACAGTGAGTGTGGCATTGGCAAATGGAGATACGGAGAATGTTGGCAATGTCGTGATGCAGGAGGTCAACCGTACGTTGCTCTCGGCAGGTGTGGATGAAGTATGGGCGGACAAAATAGATAATCTGATCGTATTGCTGTTTATTATCGGAATAGCCTTGTTGGCTAACATAATCTGCCGTAAAATCATTTTACGGGTGGTAGCCAAGTTGGTGAAGCAGACCAAAGCTACCTGGGACGACATTGTATTCAACCATAAAGTGATGGTGAATGTCAGCCGGATGGTAGCGCCTATCCTGATTTATATCGCCATTCCTATCGCATTCCCCGAGCATGCGGATTCTGATTTGCTCGATTTTCTGCGGCGTCTCTGTCTGATATATATCATTGCTGTTTTTCTTCGTTTCATCAGCGCTTTGTTTACGGCTGTCTATCAAGTCTACAGTGAGCGGGAGCAGTATCGGGACAAACCGTTGAAAGGACTTTTGCAGACGGCGCAAGTGATTCTTTTCTTTATAGGAGCCATCATTATTATAAGCATTCTGATCAATCAGAGCCCGATGGTCTTGCTGACCGGATTGGGAGCGTCTGCCGCTATTCTGATGTTGGTTTTCAAAGATAGTATCATGGGATTTGTATCCGGTATTCAGCTTTCTGCCAACAATATGCTGAAGGTGGGCGACTGGATCACCATGCCGAAATATGGTGCGGACGGTACAGTGATAGAAGTAACGCTGAATACCGTGAAGGTGCGTAATTTCGATAATACGATTACGACCATTCCTCCTTACCTGCTGATCAGCGATTCTTTTCAGAACTGGCAGGGAATGCAGGAGTCCGGCGGACGCCGGGTGAAGCGTTCCATTAATATCGATATGACAAGCGTGCGCTTTTGTACTCCCGAAATGCTGGAAAAATATCGCAAGATACAGTTGCTGGCAAATTACGTAGATGAAACGGAGAAAGTGGTAGAAGAATATAATAAGGAGCATGATATTGATAATTCCGTGTTGGTGAACGGGCGGAGGCAGACCAATCTGGGAGTTTTTCGTGCCTATCTGACCAATTATTTGCGAAGCCTGCCCACTGTTAATCAGGATATGACCTGTATGGTACGCCAGCTTCAGCCTACAGAAACCGGCATTCCGCTGGAACTTTATTTCTTTTCTGCCAACAAAGTATGGGTTGCTTACGAAGGCATACAGGCAGACGTGTTCGACCATGTACTTGCCATCATTCCGGAGTTCGGCCTGCGCGTCTTTCAGAATCCGTCGGGTGAAGACCTGCGACGGATAGGAGTGAAGATAGAACACTGATTTAAAAGATAGAATACTATATATTTTAAGAACGATACATACTGTTAACCATTATTGATTATGAACACACCTATACCCAATCAGATTATCCGTGAAATTACACCTTTGTCCGACAAAGACTGTTTCTATATTGCAGAACGTTATAAGACGGAGTTTACCTATCCGATTCATAACCATTCTGAATTTGAACTGAACTTTACGGAAAAGGCCGCCGGAGTCAGGCGTGTAGTGGGAGATTCCTCCGAAGTGATAGGAGATTATGATCTGGTTCTGATTACGGGCAAAGACTTGGAACACGTATGGGAACAGAATGAATGCCGCTCCAAAGAGATACGGGAGATCACCATCCAATTCTCTTCCGACCTGTTCTTCAAGAGCTTTATCAATAAGAACCAGTTCGACTCTATCCGCCGGATGCTGGATAAAGCTCAGAAAGGACTTTGTTTCCCGATGTCCGCCATACTTAAGATATATCCGTTGCTGGATACGCTTGCTTCCGAGAAACAAGGGTTCTATGCGGTGATCAAGTTTATGACGATCCTGTATGAACTTTCTCTCTTTGAGGAAGAGGCCCGGACACTGTCCAGTTCTTCTTTTGCTAAGATTGATGTTCATTCCGATAGCCGCCGGGTACAGAAGGTGCAGGAATATATCAATCTCCATTATCAGGAAGAAATCCGATTGGGACAGTTGGCAAGCATGGTCGGGATGACTGATGTGTCATTCAGCCGTTTCTTTAAGTTGCGTACGGGGAAGAACCTTTCCGATTATATTATTGATATCCGACTGGGATTCGCTTCGCGGTTGCTGGTAGATTCTACGATGTCTATCGCAGAAATCTGTTATGAGTGCGGATTCAATAACCTGTCTAATTTTAATCGTATCTTTAAGAAGAAAAAGGATTGTTCTCCGAAGGAGTTTCGCGAGAACTACCGGAAGAAAAAGAAACTGATCTAATTTCTCTGTCTCCTCGCATACTTTACTAGTCCGTTTCTCTATTAGGGCTGACTAAAAAGCCAATAGGATCTCCATTCTCCTCCTGCGGGAAGGAGGCGAATGGATAT
>ENA-UEPS01000983-UEPS01000983.1-human-gut-metagenome-genome-assembly--contig:-NODE-983-length-18135-cov-3.574870_pt1 | contig 18135 bp, 20 predicted proteins | sample MGYA00242904_ERZ507924 | MGnify/ENA primary metagenome ERZ507924 (study PRJEB26167, sample SAMN06115422) | human gut metagenome | host: Homo sapiens | place: China:Sichuan | collected 2014-10-16...
CAAAATAGCTCTCTGAAAAAATCATGAACAAAACCCGGAACCTTTTCTCGGCCAAAACGGCTCAAAAAGGGTTCCGGGTTTTTGATGTTATGCTGTTTCCACCTTATCCGTTCCACCCTCTTGCTGCGGGATCCAGCATTTCGGCGGCAGAGTAGATGAGGGCGTTGCAGATGGCTGCAGCCACATTGCTGCCGCCCTTGCGGCCCATGGCGGCGATGGCAGGCACGCCGTATCGCTCGCAGGCGGCAAACAGTACTTCCTTGCTTTCCACCACATTCACAAACCCCACCGGCACGCCAATGACCAGCGCAGGCCGCAGACCGGCTTCCATTTCCTCCGCAATGGTCAAAAGGGCCGTGGGCGCATTGCCAATGGCCAGAATGGCCCCCGGGTGCTCCCGGGCAGCGCGGTGCATGGCGGCAACGGCACGGGTGGTGCCCGCCTGCTTTGCGGCTTCGGCCACAGCGGGGTCTGCCATGTAGCAGATGGCTTCACCGTTCAGTTTTTTCAGGCCCGGCTTTGTGATGCCCGCCAGCGCCATATTGGTGTCGGTAACGATGAAAGCACCCGCGTGCAGGGCCTTGACTGCGGCTTCCACCGCGCCGGGTGTAAAGCGCAGATTTTTGGCATAGTCGAAATCCGCGGTGGTGTGGATGACCCGCTTGACCACCGCAGCCGTCTCCGGCGGCGGGGTCAGGCCCAGCTCGTCCAGTTCCCTTGTGATAATGGAGATGCTCGTCCGTTCAATGTCGGCGGGCAGATGATGCTGCGGTGTCATGTGTTGTCTCCTTTTTGCATTCCCATGGCGGCATAGATAGCGGGCATATCCAGTGCCGCGCGCACACCATCGGCAAGCAGATCAAACTGCTGCTGACGGTACTGCTCCATGGGGATAAGCTCGGCCCCGGCCGGATCGATGCCCTTCCGTTTGCACAAAAATTCGGTCAGTTTTTCGGTCAGTTCGCCGGTGTCGAACAGGCCGTGCAGGTAGGTACCGAATACACCGTCCTGCACACAGCCCTCCGGCGTGCCGTCTGCAAGGATGCAGAACGCACTGCCCCGCACCTCGGTGCGGCCTGCGTGGATCTCGTAGCCCGTCAGCTTTGCGCCTGCAAAGGGTTCTGTGGTCACACAGGCTGCGGTCTGGGTCAGGTGCTTTTCGGTGCCGAACACCGTCGTGGTGGGCAGCAGGCCAAGGCCCCGCAGGGTGCAGGGGGTGCCGCTCTCCTCCCCTGCCGGGTCGCAGAGCTGTTCGCCCAGCATCTGATAGCCGCCGCACACGCCCAGCACCGGCGTACCGGCTGCCGAAAGCCTGAGCACCGCCGCTTCCAGTCCGCTTTCCCTCAGCCAGCGCAGGTCGTCCATGGTGTTCTTGGTTCCGGGCAGGATGACGAGATCCGGTGCACCCAGCTGGCGGGTGCGCTGCACATACCGCACGCCCAGCAGCGGGTGCTGTTCCAGCGGGATAAAGTCGGTGAAGTTGGACACATGCGGCAGGCGCAGGATGGCGATATCCAGCGGCTTGACCGCAGCTTTTGTATCCAGCCGGTCGGAGAGGGAGTCCTCGTCCTCGATCTCCACCCGCAGGTACGGCACTACGCCCAGCACGGGCAGGTGTGTTTTTTCTTCCAGCATGGCAAGGCCGGGCCGCAGGATCTCCACATCGCCCCGGAACTTGTTGATGATGAGCCCCCTGATGCGGGCACGCTCGTCGGCTTCCAGCAGCTCCACAGTGCCGTACAGCTGGGCGAATACGCCGCCCCGGTCGATATCGCCCGCCAGCAGCACCGGCGCATCCACCAGCTTTGCGAGGCCCAGGTTCACGACATCGTCGGCCGTCAGGTTGTCCTCCGCCGGGCTGCCCGCGCCTTCGATCACGATAATGTCGTTCTCGGCGGCAAGGCTGTTGTAGGCTTCCAGAATGTCCGGGATAAGGCTGCGCTTCATCCTGAAATAATCGGCGGCGGACATCTGGCCCCGGGCCTTGCCGTTCACGATCACCTGACTGCCCACATCGCTGCTGGGCTTGAGCAGGATGGGGTTCATCCGCACATCCGGCTCCACGCCTGCAGCCTGTGCCTGCACCACCTGAGCACGGCCCATCTCTGCACCGTTGCGGGTGACGAAGCTGTTCAGCGCCATGTTCTGGCTTTTGAAAGGGGCCACGCGGTAGCCGTCCTGCGCAAAGATGCGGCACAGCGCCGCGCACAGCAGGCTTTTGCCCGCACCGCTCATGGTGCCCTGCACCATAATGCATTTTGCCTTGCTCATTGTGCCACCTCCGGCAGGGTCTCGGCCAGCAGTGCAAGCAGCTGCCGGTTCTCGTTTTCTGTGCGCACGGCGGTGCGGTACCAGCTGGCATCAAGGCCCGGATAATTGCCGCAGCTGCGCAGTACCGCACCCTTGCGGCGCAGCGCTTCGCCCAGCGCTTCCGGCGCGCGGAACAGCAGATAGTTAGCCCGGCCCTCGATCACCCGCAGGCCCAGCGCCCGCAGGCCGTCTGCCAGCACAGGCCGCTGTGCTTCGATCAATGCACGCACCTTCGCCACATATTCCGTCTCGTCCAGCGCAGCGATGCCCGCCGCCTGTGCCAGACTGGAAACCGCCCACGGCTGGCCCGCTGCCCGCATCCGGGCAAGCAGCTCTGTATCAGAGCACAGGCAATAGCCCAGACGCACGCCTGCCATGCTGTAAAGCTTGGTGAAGGCTTTTAAAACAATCAGTTTTTTGCTGTTTTTCAGCAGATGCTTTGCCGAAAGGCCTTCGCCCTCCGGCAAAAAATCCAGAAAGCATTCGTCCACGGCCAGCACCGCACCCACGGCCTCGCATCTGCGCAGCAGTGCCTCCACAAGGGCAGGCTCTGCCAGCTGGCCGGTGGGATTGTTGGGCTGACAGAGGAACACCATATTTGTACCCGGGTGCACCGCGTTCAGGAGATCTTTCGTCACCGCAAAATCGTTTTCTTCCCGCAAAAAATGCCGTTCCACCGTGCAGCCTGCCGTTTCAAGGGCGGTGGCATACTCGGCAAAGGTGGGGGCCGTTACCAGTGCAGTGCGGGGCTTTGCAGCCAGCGCCAGCCGGAAGATGAGGTCTGCCGCGCCGTTGCCGCACAGCAGCCATTCGGCGGGCACTCCCTCAGCCACCGCCAGTTTTTCACACAGGGCCCGGCACAGCGGGTCGGGGTAGCGGTCGGCCGTGGCAAGCGCTGCCGTAATGGCCTTTGCCACCCCTTCCGGCAGGCCCAGCGGACTGACATTGGCCGAAAAATCCAGCGGGTCGCGGCCAAACTCGGCGCGATAGCCCGCCCAGTCGCCGCCATGGGTCAATTGTTTCATGCAAGGAACCCCCGTATTGCTGCACCCCATGCCAGCGCAAAGCCGCTTGCCACATACATCATGCGGTTGGCGCGCAGGATGTCCTGCGGCTCAATGGGGCGCAGGGCATCACCGATGGTGGGCTTGGGGTAATATTCGCCAAAATAGTAAGCCGGGCCGGCCAGCTGCACGCCCAGTGCACCGGCGCAGGCGCTTTCGGTCTGGGCGCTGTTGGGGCTGGCGTGGTTGCGCCGGTCCCGCCGCCAGATGCGCCATGCGCCCTTGGCATCGTTGCCGGTAAAGGCCGCAGCGGCCACCCACAAAAGGGCGGCAATGCGGCTGGGGATGTAGTTTGCAAGGTCGTCCAGCTTCGCGGCTGCGCGGCCAAAGTAAAGATACTTCTCGTTTTTGTAGCCCAGCATGCTGTCCATGGTATTGATAGCCTTGTAGGTCAGCGCCAGCGGTGCCCCGCCGATGAGCATATACAGCAGCGGCGCAATGACGCCGTCGCTGGCATTTTCGGCCACCGTTTCCACCGCAGCTTTGGTCACACCCTCTGCGGTCAGGTTCTGGGTGTCGCGGCCCACGATGCGGCTCACGGCTTTGCGAGCGGCGGGCAGGTCGTTCCGGACCAGCTCGTTATACACATTTGTGCTCTCCTGCGCAAGGCCCCTTGCCGCCAGCGCCTGCCCGCACCAGAACATCTGCACCGCAAGGCCCAGCCACGGGCTGAGCTTTGCCGCCGCCAGACACACAAGGCTCGTGACCAGAAAGGTGCCCACCGGAAGGCAGAACGCCGTCACGGCACCGCCCAGCAGCTCGCCCTGCGGGGTGCCGGGCAGGCGGGCGCGCAGGAACTTTTCCAGCCGGGAGATGCATCTGCCCATAAGCACCACCGGGTGCGGCAGCCACGCCGGGTCGCCGAAGAGCGCGTCCAGCACAAAACCGCCGACAACTGCCTGAAGGATCATGCCCTGCTCTCCTTTGTGTACTGGACGGTCTTCACGAGATACAGCAGATGCTTTTCCGTCCAGTCCTTTGCATCCAGCACAAAGCCGCCCGCGTTGGGTCCGCACCATGCGTAATAGTCCCTGTGGGGGACGGCAAACCGCTCCATGGCGGCCATCTGGGTGCCGCCGTGGGCCAGAATGACCAGCCGTTCTTCGCCTGTGGCAAGGGCTTTATCGATCAGCTCTGCCACGGTGCGGCAGATGCGGTCTGAAAAATCCGTCTTGCGCTCTCCATCCGGGCAGGGGCTTTCGCAGTTGGCCTTCACCCATGCCTGATACTCGGGGTCCTTTTCCATCTCGATGAAATTGCGGCCCTCAAAGCTGCCAAAGCACATCTCTTTCAGGCCGTCCACCGGCACAAGCTTTGCCTCCGGGAACAGGATGCGCGCCGTCTGGCTGGTGCGCTGCAGGGTGGAAACATAAACCACATCGGGGTCAAAATCTGCCCGGCGCAGCTGGGCAGCGCCTTCGGGTGAGAGCGGGATGTCGCGCTGGCCCTGATAGCGCTTCTGGGCGTTGTATTCCGTCTGGCCATGACGCAGAAGATAGATCAGCATTGAGGTAATTCTCCTTTCAAAACCGTTGGGATGCCGCAGAACATCTGCACCACGCATTCGGCCCGTGCGGCCAGCAGGCAGGCAAGCCTGCCCGCCGCCTCGCGGTCTGCGCGCTGTTTGACATCCATCGGCACAACACCGCCGCCTATCTCGGTGGCGATGAGGATATCGTATTCATGGGCAAGCTTGTCTGCCAAGGCAGGCAGGTCGGCGGCATCGGCAGCCAATACCTGCACGTCCGAAAGACGCTTGCCGGGAAGGGTTTGCGCAAAGGTGCGCTTGCCGCTGTAGAGCGGCCCGGTAATAAAGATCATAGCAGCCCTCCCCACTGGCAGGCACACAGCGCCGCCAGCATCCAGAGCTCGGCCTTTTGCAAAAACCACCCGGCAAGGTCGCCGGTGATGCCGCCGAACTGCTTCCGGCTCACGGCATGGTAGCGCCAGAGCACCGCCAGCACTGCCAGCACCAGCGCCCAGCCGCCCAGCGCCGCCATGCCCACGCACAGCACTGCGGCCAGCACCGCCAGCACCCGGCGCACCACAGTTTTGTCTGCTGCAGTGGCAAAGGTGTGTGCAAGACCAGTGTTTTTTGCCATGGGGAACGATGCCACCGCAAGGCCCGAAAGCGCCCGTTCCAGCACCAGTGCCAGAACCCACAGCACACCCACGCGGGGTGTAAAACTCACACAGGTGCACAGGGCAAAATAGGCCAGGAAATAGCTGCACAGTCGGATGACCGCAAAGGCACCGCAGTGGGGGTCTTTTAGTATTTCCAGCTTTTTCGTGCGGTCGCCGTAGCTGGAAAGGGCGTCGCAGGTGTCGGCGTAGCCGTCCAGATGGATGCCGCCGGTGATCCATACCGGGATCAGCGCAAAGCCTGCCGCCTTGGCAAGGCCCGGCAGGGGCAGCGCGCCACACACACACCACGCCGCACCAATAACGACACCAATGAGCGGGAAGGCGCACATGGCGTAGCGCATATTTTTTTCGTTCCAGTCGAACTGCGGCACCGGGATGGCCGAAAACATGGCAAAGGCCACCGCAATGGTCTGCAAAACGATCATTTTTCCACTCCTTTATAGTACACGGGGATGCCGCATACCACCCGCACCACCGCATCTGCCCGGGCGGCAAAGGCATTGTTCACCTGCGCCAGTGCCAGCAGATAGCGGCCTGTGTCACCGGCATAGTCGGCCCCGCCGCTGAACACCTCGTTGGAAACAACGATGAGGTTTTCGCACTGGGCTGCAAGGCATTCCAGCCCGTGCAGGATGGCTTTGGCCGCGTTTTCCCCTGCTCCCGCCGGGTCGTACAGCTCGTTGGCGGCAAGGTTGCCAAGGTCTTCCAGCAAGGCGATGCCTCGCGCAGGCAGGCGCACATTGTCCAGATGCAAGGGACACTCCACCGTCACAAACTGCTTTGCGGCCCGCATTTTGCGGTGCTTTTCCACCCGGGCGGCACACTCGGCATCCCACACCTGCATGGTGGCAAGATAGTAGCGCGGGCCGGTGGTCCTGAGCACAAGGCTCTCGGCGTATTCACTTTTGCCGCTGGCCGCGCCGCCCAGAACCAGCGTCAACATTGGGGCGTATACGGCGCAATGCCGCCCTCCGCAAAGGAGTAGCACCCGCCGTATACGGCCAGCGCCATATCCCACAGCGGGATGCTGGCCACCGCGCCGGTGCCCTCGCCCAGATGCAGCCCCGCCGTGATGATGGGTGCCTTGCCCAGTGCTTCCAGCACGATGCGCGCGGCAGGCTCTGCGGAGCAGTGGCTTGCAAACACAGCCTTTGCCGCCGCCGGGCACAGCCGCACGGCGCACAGCGCGGCCACTCCGCTGATAAAACCATCTGCCAGCACCGGCACACCGGCCAGCGCACCGCCCAGAAACACACCGCACAGGCCCGCGATATCAAAGCCGCCAAGCTTTGCAAGAACATCCAATGTGTCTTCCGGGTCCGGCTCATTGCAAAGGATGCCGCGGCAGATGGCATCCACCTTGCGGGCAAGCCCTTCGTCCGAGAGGCCCGCACCGCGCCCAGTCATAAGCTCCACAGGCTGGCCCAGCAGCACCGCCGCCACCGCGCTGGAGGTGGTGGTATTGCCAATGCCCATTTCACCGGTGGCGATGAGCCTGTAGCCATCCTCTGCCAGTTCCCGGGCAAGGGCAATGCCCTCCCCAACGGCCTGCACGGCCTCGGCCCGGCTCATGGCAGGGCCTTGGGTAAAATCCGCCGTGCCTGCGGCAATGCGGCAGCTGCGCACGCCGGGCACCGGTTTGCCTGCCATACCCATATCCACGGGCAGAACATCGCAGTGGGCCGTGCGGGCCATCTGGCACACACTGGTGCGCCGCATGGCAAGGTTTTCGGCCACGGCACGGGTCACTTCCTGCCCGGTCTGGCTCACGCCCTGCGCCACCACGCCGTTATCCGCGCAGAGCACCACCACCACCCGGCGGGAAAGATCAAGCTCCGCACTGCCGGTAAGGGCGGCGGCATCCTCCAGCATGGTCTCCAGCCGGCCCAACCCGCCCAGAGGCTTTGCAAGGCTGGCCCAGTGGGCGTGTGCCGCCGCGCGGGCAGCTTCGTTGGCAGGGGTGATACCCGCCAAAAGTGCATTCAGTTCAGTTTCGGTCATTTTGGTCATCCTTTTGTTTTGCTGTATCGTTCTGCCGCGCGCACAAAGCGGCCCGGCAGAGGCGTGCCCGCCCAGTATAAATGCGGGAACCCCGCATAGAAATTCTCGTTTGCAAAGCCGCATTCCCACTGCATTTTTTCGTTTTTGCAGGCCGTAAATGCAGTGCCGTTTGCGGTGGAATCCCAGTGGTGGAATTCGTGGATGGGCAGCGTTTCTCCGGCGCAGAAGAGCATACTGTCCGCCTTGGCGGTCATTTCGGCATAGCCAAAGCGCACCAGCCTTCCCACCCGGATGCCATCGCCCGGCAGAACATCTGCCATGGGCCACACCTTACCGTCGACATCCTCAAGGCTCCGGCCCAGATACAAAAAGCCGCCGCATTCGGCCGCTGTGGGCAGGCCCGCCTGCACGGCCTGCCGGATGGAAGCCAGCATGGTTTTGTTTTCACTCAGCGTTTTGGCGTACAGCTCCGGGTAGCCGCCGGGCAGATACAGCCCGCCTATATTTTCCGGCAAAACCGCATCCTGCACCGGGCTGAAAAGCACAAACTCCGCCCCGGCATCCCGCAGTGCGTCCAGCGTTTCGGCATAAGTAAAGCAGAACGCCTCGTCCTTTGCCACCGCAATGCGGACGGATGTGGGTGCAGCTGCTCCCGGCAAAGCTTCCGGCGCAGGCTTTTCGGTCAGCACGGCAAGGCGCTGCCAATCCAGCACCAGTTCATCGGCCAGCAGGGCGATCTTTTCCTGCAGGTCGGCAATTTCATCTGCAGTCTTCAGGCCGAGGTGTCGGCTTTCTACCGCTGCCTGCGGCAAATGGGGCAGATAGCCCAACACCGGCAGGCCGGTCTCCCTTTCCAGCAGGGCCTTGAGCATTTTATACAGCTTTTCGGAACAATCATTGAGCAGGATGCCCGAAACATGGCTGTTTTTGCGGAAGTTCACAAGGCCCTGAATTTGCGCGGCCAGCGTCACGCTGGCACCCTTGGGCTGTACCACCAGCAGCACCGGCAGGCCCAGCGTATCCGCCAGTTCCCAAGCGCTGGCACGGGTGGTCAGGCCCTGACCATCATAAAAGCCCATAGCGCCCTCACACACGGCGGCACCATGCCCGGCGGCATAGCGGGCAAAAATGGCCCGCACCATATCCCTGTTGGAAAGAAACAGATCCAGATTGTGGCTGTCCACCTGCAGAGCCGAGCGGTGGAACATGGGGTCGATGTAGTCCGGCCCGCTTTTGAACGCACAGGGGTCGGCCCCGCGCTTTTTCAGCGCCGCCAGCACTGCGCAGGCAACCGTGGTCTTGCCGCTGCCGGACCGGGGCGCGGCGATGAGGAATTGCATCATTTACGTGTACCCGTAATGAGGAAGATGGGGTTATTGGCCATGAGCAGGTGCAGTCGGCCCGCCGGTTTTGTGCGGCTGACGGCGATCTGCGTTACCTCTGCGGTCAGGCCCCGGGCCGTGAGGGCAGCAATGGCAGCGCCCAGCGTTTCCAGCGCAATGGCCGAAATGCAGATGCGTGCGTTCGGATTCTTGCCGAGCACTTCATCCAGCACGGTTTCCATGCCGCCTTTGGTGCCGCCGATGAACACGGCATCCGGCGCAGGCAGGTCTGCCAGCACATCCGGTGCGCGGCCCTCGATGAGGATGAGGTTGCAAGCATGGAACTTTGCCCGATTTTTACGGATCAGTTCACAGGCATCCGGTTCACACTCCACGGCGTAAACGCGGCCTTTGGGTGCCGCCAGCGCCAGCTCCACGCTCACACTGCCGGTGCCTGCGCCCACATCCCACAGAGTGTCGGTGGGCATTACCGCCAGCTTTGCCAGCGCAGCAGCGCGCACCTCCTGCTTGGTCATGGGCACCTCGCTCCGGATGAAGCTTTCGTCCGGGAAGCCCGGCGCACGCAGCTGCGGCAGATCAAAGTTTTCCACCAGAAGCACGCTGAGTGGTGCAAAGCTCTGCCCCGCCAGCTCTGCAGCAGAACCGTAGCGGATGGCTTCCGCCTCGGTGCCAAGGTTTTCGCCCACCACGCCGTGGGCTTCGCCCATACCGGCATCGGTCAGCTTCTGGCACAGAGAGGCGGGCGTTTCCGTGCCGCCGGTGAGGAAGAACACCGAACGGTTCATCATGCACTCGGCCACCGGGTCGCAGGCGCAGCCATGGGCCGAAACCAGCTTCCAGTCCTGCCACGGTCGGCCCAGCGCCGCTGAAAGCAGCTGGATGCTGGAAACGCCCGGATACACCCGCGCGGGGATGCCCAGCGCCCGCAGCGGCGTGAGCAGACCGGACGCACCGGAGTAAAATCCGGTATCGCCGCTGTAAAGCACGGCAGCATCCTGCCCGAGGTTTTGTGCCAGTGTTTCCAGAATGTCAGCGGGCTGGTAGAGCGCGAACTGCCGGGCCGTGCAGTCTGCAGGCAGGCCCGCCAGCATCCGCTTTGCACCGAACACAAGGCCCGCGCTGCGCACAGCCTGCTGCGCCTGCGCCGAAAGGGCTTCCCATTTTCCGCTGCCCATGCCGATCAGTGTGACCATTGCAAAATCTCCTTGCAATACGCTAAAATTTGTGTTTCCGTCTCGCCAGTTTCCGGCGGGCGGCGCAGCACCACCAGCTGTGCGCCGGTATCGGCAGCGGCCTGCACCTTCTCGGCAAAGCCGCCCGCCGCGCCGCCGTCCTTGGTGACGAGGTACCGGATCTGGAACTGTGTTATCAACGCCTTATTCAGCGCCAGACTGAACGGCCCCTGCATGGCAATGATGTTCCGGTGCGGGACATTGGCCGCTTCACAGGCGGCAATGCCCTCCGGCGTGGGCAGAACGCGCGGGTAAAGCCGCGCCGGTTCCAGCCCGGCAAACACAGCCAGCTCCTTGGCACCGGTGGCAAGCAGGATATTGCCCTCTGTCCCGGCCAGATATTCTGCAGCCTGCGCTGCTGTTTCAAACACCGCACAGCCGGGCGGCAAGGGGCTTTGCGCACGCAGCAGGCGGCGGTATTCCACGCCCGCCTGCACCGCTGCAGCGCGGATGTTCCTGGTGGCATCCACTGCATAAGGGTGGGTGGCATCCACGCAGAGATCAGCTCCCGCCAGCAATGCCGCCATGGCATCCGGCTGCAGCCGCCCGGCGTGCACCGTGATGCCCGCCATTTCGCCCTGCTCCTCGGCACCCAGCGGCGTTGCCACGCACACCGTTACCGCAACGCCAAGCTCTGCCAGCTTTTTGGAAAAGCGACGGCCCTCGGTGGTGCCGCTGAACACGACCGCCTTCACTTACGGTACCCCCGCGGCGTGACCATCCGGCCCGAAAGGGCGCGGGTATTGCTGTTGCCGATATACACGGTGGTGAACATATCCACCGGCGTGTCTTCCAGCTCGGCCAGCGTCAGCACCCGGGAGCTCTGGCCCTCGCGGCCAATGTTGCGCACAAGGCCGCAGACGGTATCATCCGCCTTGCCGTTTGCGCGCAGGATGCGCACTGCCTTTTGCAGGTAGTCCGGCCTGCCCTTGGAGGAAGGATTATAGAGTGCAGCGCAGAAATCTCCCTGCGCTGCGCAGGCCAGCCGCTTTTCGATGACCTCCCACGGGGTAAGCCGGTCGGAAAGGGAGATCACGCAGAAATCGTGGGCCAGCGGCGCGCCCAGCACAGCCCCACCGCTGAGGGCGGCCGTAAGGCCGGGCACCACTTCTACGGCAACGTCCGGGTAATCCTGCGCCAGTTCCAGCACAGGGCTGGCCATGCCGTAAACGCCTGCGTCGCCGCTGCACACCATCACCACGCGCCTGCCGGTATTCGCCTTTTCCAGCGCCCAGCGGCAGCGGTCGATCTCCTGCGTCATGCCGGTGGAATAATATTCCTCACATGGGAACTCCGGCTCGATCAGATCAAGATAAAGTTTATAGCCGCAGATGGCATCTGCGTGTTCCAGAACGTTCTGGGCTTCCTGCGTCAGGTAGTAAACATCTCCGGGGCCAATGCCAACCACGTAGACTACCTTTTCCGGTTCGTCGATCTCAAATTCCATCGGGTCAAACATTCTGCCACCTCCAGTCCGGGGCATAGGGCCGCACGGCCAGCGCAAAGGTCACGCCGGTATGGGCATATTTGTGAAAAACGAGTGTCCCGCCTGCGGCCAGCACTGCCGACCGTTCACAGACATTGTCCACGCCGGTAACGCTCTGCACAAAGGCCGAAGGCGTAAAGCTGCCGGGGGCGGCACGCAGCTGTTCCGCTGTGAAAAACTGCACCGGCCAGCTGTGGCTCTTACAGAAGGTCAGCAGGCCCGTCTCGTTTTGTTTTAAGTCGATGCTTGCCGCCGCCGTGATGCATTGCGGCGCAAGGCGGTTCTGGGCACAGAAAGCTGCAAAGGCTTCGGCCAGCGTTTCGGCGCTGGTGCCGCGTTTGCAGCCCACGCCCAGCACGCCGATGCGCGGCACCAGATGCAGCGCATCTCCCGCCGGGCAGAGGGTGAGGGCAAAGTCCGGGGCATCTCCCGCCGCAATCCCATCAGGCGGTGCACCCGCAATGGGCCAGTCGGATGCAAACTGCACCGTTTTGCCCGCCAGCAGTGCACCGCTGACAAGCTTGATGCGCTCCGGCTCCAGCACGGTGCAGTTCTGGTGCTTTGCCCACTCGTCCACCGCAAACACACCGTTTGCGTCGGTGGCTGTGGTGATCACCGGCACCGCACCGCACACAGCGGCAAGCGCCCGGGCAAGGTCGTTGGCACCGCCCAGGTGGCCTGAGAGGATGGGCACGGCAAAGCGGCCGCACTCGTCCAGCACCACAACGGCGGGGTCCTGTGCCTTGCTTTGGCAGTGGGGCGCAATGGCCCGTACCGCAATGCCCACAGCACCTACAAAAACAAGGGCATCGCTCCCGGCAAACTGGCGGGCCGTCCAATCGGCAAGGTGCACCTGCCCGGCTTCATGGCCGCAGCGGGTCACACTGCCGGGATATGCCGCCGCCAGTTTTTGGGCCAGTGCAAGGCCCTTTGCCGTAAAGGCCAGATAGGCGCGGGTCACTGGTCGGTCCCCTTGCGGAACTCGGTGGTAAAGGCCGGGTCGTAGAGCTTGCTGCGCTCATAATTCCGGCCCAGAAAGCCGCCTGCCACGATGAGCGCCGTTTTGGTGATGCCCGCTGCATGAACGCTTTCCGCCAGCGTACCTACGGTGCAGCGCACCGTTTTTTCTTCCGGCCATGTGGCCTTATACACCACCGCTGCCGGGGTATCCGGCGTATAGGCACCGCCTGCCAGAAGCGCCTGCTGTACTTTGTCCACAAGGCCGATGGATAGGAAAATGACCATCGTTGCCCCGTGGGCGGCAAGGCTTGCCAGCTTTTCCTTTTCCGGCACCGGGGTGCGGCCCTCCATGCGGGTGATGATGACGGTCTGGCTCACGGTGGGCAGGGTGTACTCGGCGTTCAGCGCCGCTGCCGCGCCGCAGAAGCTGGACACACCGGGGGTATCATCGTAGGGAATGCCCTCGGCATCCAGCACATCCATCTGCTCCCGGATGGCACCGTAAAGGCAGGGGTCGCCGGTGTGCAGGCGCACGGTGATTTTACCCGCAGCTTCCATCTGCCGCATCACATCCAGCACCTGCTCCAGCGTCATTTCAGCGCTGTTATAAATGGCGCAGTCTGCCTTTGCAAGGCCCAGCAGGGCCGGGTTCACCAGACTGCCCGCATAGATGATGCAGTCGGCTTTCTGAAGCAGGGCCGCGCCCCGCCGGGTGATGAGGTCCGGTGCGCCGGGGCCTGCACCAACAAAATGTACCATAACGTTACTCCTTTACCAAAACGGTGGCAAAATAACCGGCCTGTTCCTGCGGCCGCTCAAGGGAAAGATCCGGGTAGACCCGCTCGTCCGGCAGACCGCAGTTGCACACAAGTGCGCTTTTTTTCAGCTTATCTGCCTGCTGCAGGGTATCCAATAAGACAGGCAATTGCCTGCCGGCTTTCATCAACACCTTGGTGCCGGGCATTTCCAGCACGCGGTCTGTCCAGCCGCCGGGCGCAATGGTAAGCGGCGTATCCATGCCGCCGGTCAGCGGTACATTCAGCCGCGCCGCCGCCGCACAAAAGCTGGGCACGCCTGCCGCCATGGCGGTGGCATAACCCTCGGCCTGCAAGATCTCCTGCAGGTAACCAAAGGTGGCATAGATGGAAACATCACCGATGTTCAGCATGGCAACGTCCTGCCCGGCATCCAGATACTGCCGCACCGCGGCGGCGGCTTTTTCGTGCGAAGCCGCCAGCGCGGCCGGGTCACGGCTCATGGCAAAGTACAGCGGGACGATGGTCTTGCCGTCCAGCGCTTCTCCCAGCGCACTGCGGGCGATGTCCAGCGCCAGCATCTGGCCGGAAGCAGTCTGCGGCGCGGCCAGCACCGGGCACTGCCGGATGAGCCGCACAGCCTGCAGCGTCATCAGCTCCGGGTCGCCGGGGCCGACGCTGACACCGTAAAATGTACCTTTCAGTTCTGCCATTCCTGCATCAGCTCCTTTGCCGTTTTTGTCTCGCCCAGCGGGCCGTGCTGGTTGGAGAACAGCACCGCGCCCACCCGGAAGGCCCCGCCTGCCCGTCGGTCCAGATGCATCTGGATGGCGGCAAGGATGCTTTCCAGCACCGGTGCACGCAGCTGTGCGCCGTCCAGAATGTCAAGGCAGGCATCGGTGGTGGCGGCATCCATCAGGGCGGCGCACACCTCATGCGCGGCACCGCACAGCGCCGCATGGGCGCAAAACACTTCAGCGCGGCCATCCGCCGTGTGGGAGTGGGTGTTCATGACCCCTGCCGCCAGCTTGCAGAGCTTGCCCACGTGTCCCACCAGAAGTACCTGTTCAAATCCTGCCGTTGCCGCCATATCCAGTGTATCCCCGATGAAGTTGGAAGTCTTGACCACCGGGAACCGCTCGAACTGCGGCAGAGCGGAGTCCAGATAATCCAGCCCGTAGTTGCCGGGGGCCAGCACCAGCCGCCGGGGGCCGGGGGCATTTTTTGCACGCAGTGCGGCCTGATTCATTTCCAGCTGGATGGTATCCAGAATCGCCTGCTGGCTCATGGGTTCCACGATGCCGCTGGTGCCCAGAATGGAAAGCCCGCCCTCCACCCCGATGTGCGGGTTGAAGGTGCGCTTTGCCGTCTCGGCACCGCCTTCCACAGAGATGGTCACCGCAAAGCCGCCGGTGTAGGCAGCATTTTCAGCTTCCCGTTCCAGCGCTTCGGCGATCATCTGGCGCGGCACATGGTTGATGGCGGCTTCGCCTACGGGCTGGTCAAGGCCGGGCTTCGTCACCCGGCCCACCCCCTCGCCGCCAAAGATGCGCACGCCGGGGGCACCCGGTTCCAGCACCACCGATGCAATCACCGGCAGGCCCGTGGTCACGTCCACATCGTCGCCGCCGTCCTTGCGGATGGCACATGCGGCACCTGTGTCCGTGCTGCGGCACCAGAGTGGTGCCACCTCCACCACAATGCCCTTGGGCGTGCGCAGAGCCACCGTTTCCGGTTCGCGGCCGGTCAGCAGCAGACGCGCCGCCCCGGCAGCCCCCAGCGCGGCACAGGTGCCGGTGGTATAGCCGCAGCGCAGCAGCTTCTGCCCGCTGCGGACGTAATGCTCAAACTGCGGCTTTCCGGCGGGTGCCTTTTCGGCTTCCGGCTCCGGTGTGCCAAACAGAGCCGTGTACTGCTGTTCGGTCAGGCCGTACAGGGTGCGGATATTCTCCGGCTGAAACGCCTGTTCCGGGGTCAGCACGCCGGAAACACCACCGGGCGAAACGCACACCACCGTGTCCGCTATTTTTTCGGCCAGCTCCAGCTCGTGCAGACTCAGGATCACCGCCAGCTGACCGGTATGGGCCAGCTCCTTTAAAATGGTGAGCAGCTCGATCTTGCCCTTGATATCCAGAAAAGAGGTCGGTTCGTCCAGCAGGATCACTTCCGGCTGCTGGCACAGGGCCCGGGCCAGCAGGATGCGCTGGCGCTGGCCGTCGCTGATGCGGTTAAAATCCCGGTCTGCCAGCTGCGCCGCACCCACCAGCTCCAAAGCTCTGTGCACCTGCTGCCTGTCCTCGGCAGACAAAATGCCCAGCCGTCCGGTGTAGGGATAGCGCCCCGCCGAAACAAAATCAAAGCAGGTGGTCAGCTCCATCCGGCGGCTGTGCGGGGCCATGAGGGCCAGCTTCTGCGCCCGCTGGGTACCGGTGTAATCGGCAAGGCTTCTGCCTTCCAGCAGCACCGTGCCGCCCATGGGGGCAAGCTGGCCCGCCAGTGTGCGCAGTAAGGTGGATTTGCCTGCACCGTTGGGGCCGATGAGGGTCAGGATCTGGCCCGGCTGCACCCCGAGGCAAATATCCGAGAGCAGCGGTGTCTTGCCGTAGCCGATGGCAAGCTCCCGCGCAGTGCAAAGTGCTTTTTCGTTCATCATGCGCCCTCCCGCTCTGAATTGCGCCGCACCAGCAGCCAGATGACCACCGGTGCGCCGAACACGGCCGTGACCGAGCTGATGGACAGCTCCGTGGGCGCGAACAGACTGCGGGCCAGCAGGTCGCAGAACAGGCAGAAAGCCGCACCGCCCAAGCAGCACCCCGGCAGCACATACAGCGGCTTTGCGCTGCCCAGCAGCTGCTTGACAAGGTGCGGCACCGCGATGCCTACAAAGGAGATCGGCCCCGCAAAGGCGGTGACGCAGGCCGCCAGCAGGCTGGATAGCAGCACCAGCGCTGCCGAGAAAGGCTTGACATTCACGCCCACGCTGCGGGCGTACTCCTCGCCCATCTGGTAGGCGGCCATGGGCTTGGAAAGCAGAAAGGATGCCGCCAGCGCAGGCAGCACCACCAGTGCCGCAGCCTGCACATTGGCCCATGTCACGCCGGAAAAGCTGCCCTGCGACCAGTTGTGCAGGTTGACGATGTTGGAATCCTGCGCAAAGGCCACCACGATATCGGTGATGGCGGAGCAGATATAGCCGATCATCACACCGCAGATGACCAGAATGCTCATGCGCTGCACCCGCCGGGCCACCGCCAGCACAAAGGCCATGGCCGCCATGGCGCCCGCAAAGGCAGCCACGATCATGGTGGCCGAGCTGGTCAGCATCCCGCGGCCCAGAAACACCACCATGGTCAGGGCCACCGCCAGCTTTGCGCCGCTGGAAACGCCCATGACAAAGGGCCCGGCAATGGGGTTTGCAAAAAAAGTCTGCAGCAGGTAGCCTGCCGCGCTGAGGGCTGCCCCCAGCAGCGCCGCCATGACCGCGCGGGGCAGGCGCAGCTGCAGGATGATGTTCCCCGCAAGCGCATCGCCGCCCTTGCCCAGCAGCGCCGTCAGCACCGCACCCGGTGCAAGGGATACGCTGCCCCAGAACAGGTTCAGCGCAAAGAGCACCGCCACGGCTGCCGCAAGGGCAATATAGGCGGCTGCAAGGCGTCTGGTACGGGTCATATGCTTTCCTTTCTGTAAAATTTTTCTTCTTTAATCCACATGGGTGAGGAATTTCAGTTCACCGGCGGCAGGTGTACCCTCGGTAAACACCCGGTTCATATCCACGATCAGGTCTGCCAGCTCCATGCTCTGCTGGAACAGGCTCTGGGTGGTGCACCACACCTGACCGTTCTGCACCGCTTTGCCAATTCATTATATGTTTGTTTATTGGTATAGATATATTTCCGAATGCATTTGTTCCAGATGGGAGAGTTATGCGTATTCATTCGATTTTTCAAGAGGCAGGGAATTTGGGGACATTCTTAATACCAGCAGTGGCGTATATTGTTTTTTCTCGGAATTTTTTTTTGACTCATATTCGTCTCTCTCTTATTGTATTAGTCGTTGAGTTATTAACATTTACAACTATTGCTTATACTGCTTTTCTCTTGATATTTGTAACTTGGTGTTATACATCTTTTAAATCTATACGTTATTTACTTATGGGTATAGTTGTTTTTGTGTTTTATTCGTTTATAACTTCTACACAGGTGTTGTCGGATAATGGAAATGATCTATTTTTAGTAATGAAAACAAAATTTATTCAAACGATTCCAAAAGCTGATAATTTTTCTCCTAATGATTTTGAAATGCTAAATTTAAGCTCTTATTCTATTTTATCTAATTTGTGGGTTGCTTCTCAAGCACCTATGCGGATGACAGGTACGGGATTGGGCAGTCATGAACTAAATTATGAACGTGTATATCAATCAGACGATCCAAAGTATGGTTCTAATAAAACTGATGCTTATTCTTTGTTGATTAGAATTTATTCAGAATTTGGCTACTTAGGACTATTCTTGTTTTTTGTTTTTCTCATTAAATTTTATAACCCTGCAAATGTAATGATTAAATGTATAATTTTTCTTTTTATAAGTATGGGAGTTAGAGGGGGGCATTATACTTTATATGGAGTTGTTTTCTTTTCTTTTTTCTATTACTATTTACATAAAAAATTACAGCTGAAATGAAACTATTTATAAGATCTGTGATGTTTTTTCTGTTGCCTTCATTTATTCTTAATTTTTTCTTTTTTAAAACCTTCAAAAAAAGAATAAAAATAGGGTTCTCAATTGTGCTAGTAAAAGATATATCTTTATTAGATGGTTGTAAGATTGGACATTTTAATTT
>ENA-UEPS01000985-UEPS01000985.1-human-gut-metagenome-genome-assembly--contig:-NODE-985-length-18101-cov-8.760542_pt1 | contig 18101 bp, 13 predicted proteins | sample MGYA00242904_ERZ507924 | MGnify/ENA primary metagenome ERZ507924 (study PRJEB26167, sample SAMN06115422) | human gut metagenome | host: Homo sapiens | place: China:Sichuan | collected 2014-10-16...
GGGCGTTTTGTTTTTTCGGGAAATCTTGGAAGCACGGCGGACAGATTTTTCTAGTCCATCTTCTCTTGGGAGTTTCCATGTTGCGGAAAGACGATGCGGCATCGAGGCGGGAAGCATGTCCCTTTCATGAAGGCACCGTTCAAGAGAATTTACAAGCCATGTGCGGATCCGTTGCGCAGGGAGAGCACTCTCTTGAGTCCTGCACATGGCCGGAGGAAGAATATGATGTGCCCCTTTTTTGTGCGTTTGCGGAAGAGGCGCCTCTGGACGAAGGCGATATCCCTTTAGAAATCATTCAGTATGATCCCACGGATTATTTCATAGACGGCAACGGGCAGTTCACGTTTCTCATCGGAAAAGGGGTGTTGGACGTACTGTTGAGACATGGACGGGAAGGCGTTGCCTCCGTTTCGGGGATTGATGTGTTCATTGACACGTCTCTGCCGATAGCCGCCCCCGGTGACCTGAAAGCCTGCCTCGGCCTTTGGGTTGATAGGAATAAACTTTTTGGTTTCACGAAAGATAATGGATGGTTCCTTTCGTACTCTTTGAACGGCCTGCCCAAAGGCGCTGTCGAAATGAGGCACAAGGAAGGCGCCATCATGGTGATGGACAAGAAGTCGATACTCAGTCTGGCATGAGAGGCGAACGTTCCGCGGTGTTCGCCAAACGATATTTTTTCATCCACTTAACAGTATTCGGAGCATATGATGGCAGACCTTACTCTCAGACATCCTGCGAATGGAGCCAATCAGGTTATCCCTAGCGAAAAATTTGACCACATCGCGTTCGATTTTCCTTCGGACAGCGTGGTTCTTTCCAAGGAAGGCAATGATCTGCTTCTTTCCTTTGAAGACGGAAGCCGGATTACCCTTACTGATTTTTACACGACTTTCTCCAAGGACAGCATCCCGGACTTCATCGTGGATGGAACGTCCGTTTCCGGCTCCGAGTTTTTTGCAGCCCTTAACGAACCCGATCTGATGCCCGCGGCAGGTCCGGCGGTAGCGGCTTCGAACGCCGACGGCGGCCGCTTCCACGAGTACACGGACGCTTCCCTCATGGATGGGGTCGAACGTCTTGGCGGCCTTGATCTCGGCTTGAACCGCGCTGCTGAACCTGATCGTGAATTAGAGGCTTACGGCAACAGAGGCGTGGAGGAAGAGGAGGCTGTCGTTGAAGAAGTGATAGTGCCCGAACGCCCGCTGTTCAACGACGCCCCCTCGGGCGGCTCGAGCGTGGTGACCACGGACGAGGGCAACATCCCCGGCATGGGCTCGCAGCACGAGACGTCGGCCACGCAGCCCTTCGGAGCCGCGACGGACGGCTCGTTCAAGATGGAGCTGCACGGCGCGGACGCCACGGTGAGCATCGGCGGCACCGAATTGAAGGTGGAAAACGGCAAGCTGTACCACAACGGCGTTGAAGTGACGGCGGACGCCGCGGTGTCCGTGCCCGGCGGCGCGCACGGCACGCTGACGGTGACGGGCATGGATGCGGACGGGACCGTGCACTACACCTATACCCTGACCGCGCCCGTGGACGCCACGGGCAACGCGTCCAACCGCCCCGGCGAAGGCGACGCGGGGCGCGGGGAGGCCGTGTACGCGGACGCGTTCGACGTGAGCATCACGACCACGGGCGGCACGGCGACCGGCCAAATCACGGTGGACGCGCTTGACGACGCGCCCGTGCTGAGCACGCTGGACACCACGCAGACGACGGTTGCCGACGGCGAGGCCGCGCTCACGGGCACCCTGAGCTTCACGCCCGGCGCGGACGCCGAGGGCGCGCAAGTGACCGTGGAGGTGGAAGGCCAGACCTTCACAGGCACGAAGGGCGAAAACGGGTGGACGTTCACGGGCGGGAGCGACGGCTCGTCGTTCCAGCTGAACGGCACCGCGTTCACGTACACGCGCCCGTCCTCGAACACCACGGACGGCCGGAACGACACGATCATACTCAAGGTGACGGTGACGGACGGCGACGGCGACACGGCGGAACAGTCGGTGACGGTGAACACCGTGGCCGGGCCGCTGTTCAACGACGCCCCCTCGGGCGGCTCGAGCGTGGTGACCACGGACGAGGGCAACATCCCCGGCATGGGCTCGCAGCACGAGACGTCGGCCACGCAGCCCTTCGGAGCCGCGACGGACGGCTCGTTCAAGATGGAGCTGCACGGCGCGGACGCCACGGTGAGCATCGGCGGCACCGAATTGAAGGTGGAAAACGGCAAGCTGTACCACAACGGCGTTGAAGTGACGGCGGACGCCGCGGTGTCCGTGCCCGGCGGCGCGCACGGCACGCTGACGGTGACGGGCATGGATGCGGACGGGACCGTGCACTACACCTATACCCTGACCGCGCCCGTGGACGCCACGGGCAACGCGTCCAACCGCCCCGGCGAAGGCGACGCGGGACGCGGGGAGGCCGTGCACGCGGACGTGTTCGACGTGAGCATCACGACCACGGGCGGCACGGCGACCGGCCAAATCACCGTGGACGCGCTTGACGACGCGCCCGTGCTGACTGTTCAGGGCGATCGAGGCGAACACGCTGCGGACTCTGCGAGTGGCAGCATTACGGATACATTCATGGTGCATTTCGGTGCGGACGGGCCGGGGAACGCGGCGTTCACGTTCGACGGGCATGCGCTCGAAAAGAACGTTGAAGGCAACTGGCAGTATACGGACCCGGACGGCCTCTACACCATAACCGTCGTCCAGACTGGGAGCGACGCCAATGAATTCCGGTATTCCTATACGCTGGAATATGATTCGACCAAGGTCAAGGAAGGATTTGGCGGCGAGCTCAAGGTGGTGGCTACGGACGGAGATCTGGATACCGCAACCGATACGGTCCATATCGCCGTCACCAATACCGCTCCAGAAGCGGCGGACAATATCTATGACATCGACAAGGCCGTGGCCGGAGAAAGCATCATCTCCGCATCGGCGAGCGCGGTGCTCGGGGACAGCATCATTACGGTGGGCGGTACTGTAGGCGACCGTATCAATACCGGATGGATGACGGACAAGCAGGATGACGCGTTCTCTGTTTTGGAAGATGGGGTTGCGGGTGACCTTTTCGGCAAGTTCTTCTCGGATCTGGGCGGCAACAACCTGACACTGGATACCTTAAAGGACGCCGCACACATCTACACGTTGAAGATTTCCTCCGGGACGAGTGCTGATCAGGTTCAGGCCGCGGTCAAGTACGCCTCGGAACACAACCTGCTGCTGTACATCGAAGGAGATTTAAACAGTTCGCTGCTGGGGAATACGCCCCTGAATTGCGTCACCATCGTCAACGGCAACCTCTCCATCAACAGTGAAGGGTTCGGCGCGAACAGCTTCTTGTATGTCACGGGCAATGTGCACGCCGGAGAGGATTTCACGGTGAGCGGCGGTTTGGCCGTGGGCGGGGATCTTAGGGGGTCCGCATCCATTGAAGTGGAGCATACCGCCGATGTCTTCACGCCCGACAACGTGGTCATCAGCAGCACGGTCCCCTCGGGAGAGGTGCCGAGTACATCGATCACGATCACGTTTGAGGATCTGTTGCACAACGACATGGACAGGGATGACGCGTCCGTGTCCAAGGACGGCCTGCATATCACGGAGATCACCATAGGCGACAAGACATATACTTCCCATGATGCTTCCACGGACATCTCGTACAACGAGACGACAAAGATCTCGATTGATTGGCAGAAGGGCACGATTTCGGTTACGAATACCGGAATGAACAGTGAATCGATCCGGTTCGGCTACGGGGTGGAAGACCGGCACGGCGCGACCGACAGCGCAGACATCACCGTCAACGTGACCGCTACGACCGGCGCGGGCTCCATCGGCGACGACCTCCTGCAAGGCGCGACGACGACGGAAAACGTCGCTATGAGTTACAACATCTCATTTGTGTTGGATAAGTCGGGGTCGATGGGGAGGTCTTACTCTACTGCCAAGGAGGCCGTAGCCGATTACATCGGAAAGCTTTGGAGAGACATCCAAGATACCGATGCGATTATCAACATTCAAGTCGTCAAGTTCAGCTCAAGTGTTGGAAAGAACGATAACAATACATTTACGTTGAACAAGTCGACGACCTATGAGGAATTACAGGCGTTCCTCAGTGATCATGTGACTAATAATGATAGGGCGAGCGGGAACACGAACTATGAAGATGCGTTGCTGAAGGCCGAGAGTTGGTTCAACTCTAAGGAAGAAAACGGCTTCGCCAATAGGCTGTACTTTATCTCCGACGGTGAGCCGAATGTACACAACGGAGGATGGGGGGGAAGTGCCGCTGGCAGGGCGGAAACCGTCTATAAGCGTATCGTCGGAGACAGCGTCCACCCGGTCGACGTTCACGCCATAGGCATCCTTGGGAATGGCACGAACAACCTCGACGTGCTCAACAAGTTCGACAACACGGATGGTGCGGATCAGATCGAGAGTGCTGATGCGTTGTATGACGCCATCGCCTCGTCCACGGTGACGAAGCCCGTTTCGGACACCATCTTCGCCAACAAGGGCGATGACGTGGTCTTCGGAGACACCGCGCAGTTCAGCGTGGATGGGGCCACCGTCTCCCTCGCGGAGTATGTGAAGGCGCAGCTCGGCTTCAATCCAAGCACGGCCGACGTTATCGACTACGTCCGCGAGCATCCTGAGGAAATAGGCAGCGCGCTGGTTCCGAACGCCAACGAGGGCAAGCCGGACATGCCCGATGCCCTGATCGGCGGGGAAGGCAATGACGTCATGTATGGGCAGGGCGGCAACGATCTGCTCATCGGCGACGGCAGCAATACTTCAGGCGCAGACGATACCCTGCACCGGCTCGCGCAGGAACTCGGCACTCTTACGGGGGGCTCACACGGGGTCACTCCGGCATCCCTGAGCGATGCCATCCTGAATCTGGGCCACGATAGCGCCAAGCTGCATGAGCTTGCGGACTGGTCGGAAAAGCATCTGGAAAACTCGTCCGACGGTGACGATTGGCTGTTCGGTGGCGAAGGGAACGATGTCCTCTTCGGTCTGGGCGGCAATGACCACTTGTACGGCGGCTCTGGAGACGACGTCCTTTTCAGCGGCAGCGGCAACGATCATCTATACGGAGGTTCCGGGAACGACATCCTTTTTGGCGGCAGCGGAGATGATTACCTCGACGGTGGAGAGGGACGGGATATATTGTTCGGCGGCTCCGGGAACGACATCATCAAGTACGACTCCTCCGACTTCCTTGTGGACGGCGGCGACGGCATCGACTTCCTGATTACCGACAACAAGGACCTGACCCTCGACGAGCTGCTGCGGAACACCGATCCGAATAATGGCCCAATCGTCCAAAATGTGGAAGTTCTGATTTCCGGGGACCATGCCTTGTCGCTTACGGATACGGCCGCGCTGAAGCAGTACGGCATAGTGCTCGGCCTTGACGGGGACAAGGAAACGCTGACGTTGAGCGATGCATGGATACAGCAGGACGACGCCTTCGTGAATGCGGATGCGGGCCTTACCATCCAAGTGCATGGCCTCACGCCGGAAACCGTCACGGACGATCAGGCGATGCTCCATAAGTTCATTCTGGAAAACGCGCAGTAACATACACGCATCCTCCCGGATCGACTATACCGCGCAATCCGGGAGGATGCCCGAAGGGCCTATGCGTATCCTCTTTTTGAATTATACTTTTCCCGGACCTCTGGGGACGATGGCCGCCTCGTTGGCCGCACTGCCGGGCAACGAGGTGCTGTTCGCGTCGGAGTACGGGAGGCGGGATTTCTCGCTCCCTGGCGTCAAGAGGGTTCTTCTGAAGAAGCCCAAGGACAGGAAGAAGGCTGTGGCATCGATATCGACCCCCGCCCTTGACGCCGGGGAACGGGATTGGACCATGGCCTATTTGCGCGGCCGGGCCACGGCTTCGTCGCTCATGGGCGTGCTTGCGGAAGGGTTTGAGCCCGACATGGTGATCCTGTCGGGTTCTATGGGCAACGGTCTGTTTGTGCGGAACCTGTTCCCGGAAGCTTTCCTTGTCGGGTATGCCGACTGGTATTTTCGGGACGAGGCCGAGACCCGCTATCCTCTCAGCACCATGCCCGACATCCCCTTGGCCCCCCGCAATATCCGCAACACGCTGCAAGCGAAAAACTTTTTTGATTGTAACTGCCATTTTACGACGACGGAATGGCAGCGGGAGCAATACCCCGAAGGGATGCGCGGGTTCATTTCCGTACTGCGGAAGTGTGTGGACACGGAGTTTTTCGCTCCGGCCCCCGCCAGCCGATTCAGTTTCGGGGACTGCGAACTGACGGAACGGCAAGAGATCGTGACCCTTTCCGTGCGGGACGCCGCCCGGTTGCGGGAGGGTGGTTTCTGGTGCGAGCTGCCGTCCCTGCTCTCGGCGCGGCCGGATTGCCATGTGGTTCTTATCAGCACGGGCAAGGAGGTCCGCCTCGATTGCCTCCGGGAGAGCATGGCGGCGTTTCCCTCCGGCATGAGGGGCCGGATCCACCTGCTGGATTTCCTCCCTCCGGGAGCCTACCGCGACCTGTTGTGTGTCTCCTCGCTGCATCTCTGCAAAGATATTTCCTTTATGCTGCCTTCCGAACTCTTGGAGGCCATGAGCTGCGGGTGCGTCGTGCTCGCGCCCGACACCGGAGCCGTCCGCGAAGTCCTCAGCGACGGCCAGAACGGTTTTCTGTACCCCTCCGGGCGCAGGATGAATTGGGTCATGCTCATAACCCTGTTGCTCGAAAGGCGATCCGAGCTGCTCTCCATACGCCGGAACGCCCGGAAGACCGTTTTTGGGAAACACAATAAAAATACCCTGTTACCAAGGCATATTGCTTTCCTGATGGACCGTTACAGCCATTGGCGCGCCCGACAAATACAACTCGCGGAGGGAAACGATGCATTCGAATCTACCTCTGCCTAAGCTTCTTGAGATCATTTCGCGGATCGTGAACGACAGCGGATGTACGGTCCGCATCGTCGACGAAATACCTGTGCAGGATAGGGAGATCCGTGAGCTCTGCCTCCAGATTTACGAACTGCGCCGGGCCGCGCAATCCATCGCGCACGGGGAACTGGGAGTCCATTTCGAAAACTGCGGCTGTATGGCTACGTATTTGAAGGACATCATGGATAGGCTCAAGGCGGTCGAGCGGGGGATCAAGGAACTCGCGGAAGGCGACACGCCGGAACTTCCCCGCCTGGGGGCCCTCGGGACGTACTTCGAGCTTATCGGCAATACGCTGCAAGAAAACAGAAGGCTCATCGAGAAGTACAGGAACCTGTCCCTGACCGACATGCTGACGGGCCTGCCGAACCGGCGCGGCTTCCTCGCGCTGGCGGAAAAGAGCTTTGCCCGCGCAAGCCGCAAGCGGCAGAGCATTTCCTTTATCATGGCGGACATCGATCATTTCAAGAAGGTCAACGACCGGCACGGCCATGAGGCGGGGGACGAGGTGTTGCGCGTGGTGGCGCAGCGCTTTCTGGACTGCCTCAGGGTTGAAGATATTTGCTGCCGGTATGGCGGGGAAGAGTTCCTCGTCATGCTGTACGATACGGATGTGATCCGGGCGGCATTGGTTGCGGAACGGCTGCGCAAGAGCATCGCGGGAAAACCGATCTCCACCAGAGGGGAGGAGATCCGGGTGGCGATCAGCCTCGGGGTGACGGAAATCGTCGTTGCCGATTACGCCGGAACGCGGAAATGTCATGCGGAAATACGGCGGGCTGTGCAGGTGTCCGACGCGTTTCTCTACAAAGCCAAGAAAGCGGGCAGGAACAGGGTCGCCGCCAACCTGCCTGAAGAGGATGAGGGGGTGGCGTAGCAAGCCCTCCCGTCTTTCGAAAGGAGAGGGCGCTTGTCGAGGGAAACGCCGATCCGCCTGTGCGCGGTACGGTTTTTTAGGAAAACGCTTGGGGGATGTCCCGAGTGAGCGCGTGGGTGAGTGCCACGCAGGAGGGTGGGTTGCCCTCCGGAGGAGCAAAATATGTACGGTAGAGCCTTTGCGATGATCCTTATGACGGCGGTGCTGTGTCTCGGCGGAATGACGAATGCCCCGGCCGCTCCGACCTCCAACGCCGCCGTGACTTCCGCGCCCGTGCGGGAAAGTGCTGTCACCGTCCGGGAAACCGTGGCCGAGACCATCGCCCACCACCGGGGACTCAAGGTCATTCAGGAAAATCTGGATGTGACCCGCTATGAACTGCGCCGGGCAAAGGCCGGATGGGGGCCGAGCGTGGACGCGACCGGGCGCTACGGCGCCAGCCGCCTGAGCGACGATACCACGCGCTCCTACGGTTCGGATAAGGGCATGTACGCGGCGAGCGGCGTGGGCATTACCCTGACCCAGCCCCTGTGGGACGGCTTCGCCACCCGCAGCCGTGTCCGTACTGGAGAAGCCACCGTTGAATCGATGGAATACCGCGTGTTCGACAACGCTACCTCGTTCGGTCTGGATGGCCTCATCGCCCATGTGGACTACCTGCGGCGGCGTGAAATCCTGCGCCTCGCACAGGAGAATGTGGCGCGGCATAAGGAAATCCTCGCTTCGCAGCGCGAGCGCCTGAACCTCGGGGCATCCACGACGGCCGACCTGACCCAGACGGAAGGCCGCCTTTCCCGCGCCATGTCCACCCTGACGGACGCCGAGGCTTCGTTGCGCGAAGCCGAGGCCTCCTATATCCGGCTGACCGGGAAGCCCGTGCCCCCGTCGCTTGCGGAAGTATATGTCCCTGAAGGGATGTTTGCCGACCCCGACGCGGTGATGAAGGCGGCTGAGGAAGGGAACCCCAAGCTGAAGGCGTATCTTGCGGACATCCGGGCGGCACGCGGCGAGAAGGAACTTGCACAGTCGGCCTACCATCCGAAGATCAATCTTGAGGTTGGGCCGAACTATTCGGATCGCGGCGGCAGGGGGAGCAATTGGACGTCGAGTTTCGACGTCATGGCGACCATGCGTTGGAACCTGTTCAACAGCGGTGCGGATAAGGCCGAGACGGAAGCCGCCGAGTCGCGCATCCGTCAGGCGCGTCAGACCGCCTATAACTTCTTTGATGATTTGAATCTCGAAATCGCGGACACGTGGACCCGTTACATGGCCGCCATTGAACAGCGGAAGTATTATCAGGAAGCGGTCGTTTACAACACGCAGACGCGGGATGCTTATCTGGCGCAGTTCAACCTTGGGCAGCGCAGCCTGCTTGACGTGCTGGACGCCGAGAGCGAGCTCTTCAATTCCGCCACGCAGGAAGCCACGGCGCGCGGGAACGAGATCGTCGGAGCCTATCGGCTGTACGCGCTGGCCGGGCAGTTCCTTCCGGTGCTGAACATAGACGACAAGTCCCTTTACGTTTCCCAGCGCGAAAGTGAACCTTCCAAGTAACCCTGTCTGCCCTTTTTCCGGGGCTCTGCCCCGGACCCCGCCGAGGGGCTCTGCCCCCCCGGGGCCCGCAAGGGGGCAGCGCCCCCTTGACCCGGCGGCGCGTTTCCTTTGGCGGCCTTGCCGCCAAAGGAAACGCTTGTGCGGCGTAATGGAAGGGAGGGGGAGTATCTTTTTTCGTCTTTTATCGGAAGCCTGTCGAGTGGGATGTGCCTTGAATCCGTCTCAGTTGTGGTATTCCTACGAGGGAACCACTTCTTTTGAATCCATAAAATGATTGCAGCCCAGCGTGGGAAGGCACTCCACTCCCGAAGCGTTTCTTGACTTCCTCGGTTCGCTATGTGTATTTTTAGAAAGGTGCTTCAAAACACCTTTATTCCTTGGCGGCCCGCCGTCCCGTTAGAGTGGCTTTTTTTACGCCTCCGTTTTGGTGTAACCTTTGCCTTATTCTCCGGGTGTGGGCTAATACAAGACCGGCTTGCCGGGAATATGCCCGCCGTTCCAAGGACGGTTTTGAGCACCCGGAGTTTTCTATTTTGAAGGCTCCAATCAAAAAAATCCTTGGAGTGCATCATGTCAGAAACGCCTTTTCCTGTTTCCGCTCCCCCCCCCCCGATGCGGCATCTCTCGCCGCCCTGCTTCAGAGCGCGGCCCAGGCCCTGCTCCCTTCCGGGACGCCGTCCGACGAAGAACACCCCGCGCCTGCGAAGGTAGAGCGAATCCAAGAGGAAATCCGCCACTATCGATTTCCTCCTTTGGCTGTGCGCTGCGAAAAAGAACTGTTGGAAGCGGAACACGCCGAAGAAATGCGGGAATTGCTGTTCAGAGCGTTCTCTTCGCTTGAAACCTTCGCGGATCTTCTGGAACTGATGAACCCCGAGGCCAAGGTGGAAGGCGTGGTGATGCATACGCTGGCCCGGGAATTGCGGCGTATCGGCAGATTGGTGTTCAAAATCCAAGACGCTTACAGCACCGTGGAGCTTGTGGAAGCATAGCCCGACCACGGCAATACAAATTACCAAACGGATAACCCAAAAGGCCCTTAGCGACAAACCGCCAAGGGCCTTTTTTCAACATACCGGGAAAACGGGTGAATCCCATCCATATCGACGGCGGGGGAAATGCCTTTTCCAACTCCCGCCGGAACGGACTCCTTCTGGGCCGCCCTCCCCACCAGTCAAAAGTCTTGGGAAAGGTGGGGGGTCCGGGGGGAGGGACAACCTTTCTTCAGAAAGGTTTCCCTTCCCCCGGCACGTCGCGCCTTCCCCAAACGTCCTTTTTTTGCACTCTCCCCCCGGCACTCCGCGTTCCCCCAAACTACTTGTCCGCAGGTACAGGCTGGAGCAAACCGTCGTCGGGCAGGAAAGGTTCCTCTTCAATGACGGTGGGCTGATCAAGCTCGGCATGGAGGCGTTGCATATCAAGCGCACCTTCCCACTTGGCGACAACGATGGTCGCCACGGAGTTGCCGACGAGGTTGGTCAGCGCGCGGGCTTCGGACATGAAGCGGTCCACGCCGAGGATGAGGGCGATACCGGCCACCGGGATGGTGGGGATGGTCGCCAGCGTAGCGGCGAGGGTGACGAATCCGGAACCCGTGACCCCGGCCGCGCCCTTGGAGGCCAGCAGCAGTACGGCGAGCAGGGTAAGTTCTTCCTTGAGGCTCAGTTCGATGCCGAGGGCCTGCGCGATGAAGATAGCCGCCATCGTCAGATAAATGGAAGTGCCGTCAAGGTTGAACGAGTAGCCGGACGGGACCACGATGCCCACGATGTCCTTGCGCGCGCCCATGTGTTCAAGCTTCGCCATGAGGGTCGGGAGGGCGGATTCGGACGAGGACGTGCCGAGCACGAGCCACAATTCATGGGCGATGTAGCGCAGCAGCTTGACCAGCGAGAACCCGGTGAGGCGGGCGATGATGTTCAGGACGACAAAGACGAACAACAGGCAGGTCAGGTAGAAGCTGCCCATGAGATAGCCGAGGGAGCCGAGCGTGCCGAGGCCGTACTTGCCCACGGTGAAGGCCATAGCGCCGAACGCGCCGAGCGGGGCGAGCTTCATGATGATGTTGATGATGCCGAACAGGGCCGAGGAAGCCTGACGGATGAGCCCGACGATACCGGCGACGCGCTTGCCGAGGGCGGAAAAGGCCGCGCCGCAGAGCAGGGAAATGAGCAGCACCTGGAGGATGTCGCCATTGGCGAACGCGCCTACGATGGTGCCGGGGATGATGTTCATCAGGAAGTCGATGAAGCCGTTGTGTTGGGCCGAAGCGGTGTACTTGGCGATGGCGGCGGTGTCGAGGGACGCGGGATCGACGTGCATTCCCCCACCCGGCTGGAGGGTGTTGACCACCACAAGCCCGATGATAAGGGCCAGGGTCGTCACCGCTTCAAAATAGATGAGCGCTTTGCCGCCGATACGGCCGAGCTTCTTCATGTCTTCCATGCCCGCGACGCCGAGGACCACGGTGCAGAAAATGATCGGCGCGATGATCATCTTGATAAGTTTGATGAACCCGTCACCGAGCGGCTTCATGGCCTGAGCGGTCTGGGGATAGAAATGCCCAAGGGCAATACCAAGGAGAATGGCACAAATAACCTGAAAATAAAGAGATTTATACAACGGCTTCTTGGGAGCTTCCATGATTTCCTCCTGCGGGCGCCGGGACGAACGGGGAGACCTCCCCCGTTTTCGGGGAGCACGTTCGGCGGGCGCGTGTTTCCGGGTGTCCGCTCGCGGGGAGGACAGAGGATTCTGTCCGTTTCGCGGCGCGGGCGCGACAAGGGCCAAGGGTGGGAGTGTCCTTTGCACGATTGCCGGATGGCGTCATGTGCGGAAAGGCCGTCAGCCGATCATCGCGGGAGGAGGCAGAGGGAATACGACAAGGCCCCGCCAAGAGGGACGGAGAGGGAGGGGGACCACCGCCGGAAGCCCTGCGGACAGGAGCGGCGGGAGCATGGGGGGAGCGGCGCTTTGTCCGGCGTCGTACACCGGGGCGTCGTTGTCCTTTTGGGAAAGTTCGTGCCCGCGGACGTGCGGGACGCGCACCTCCGTCTGGATCAGCAAGGGCTGATAGACGTCTTGAATGACCGTTTCGTATTGCGTCGGAGCGTGGCGGAATGCGCCTTTCTCCGGCTCATGGGCATCGGCGCGCGGGCACCAGCAGCCTGCCGCCAGCAACGTGGCAAACAGGATGAACAGGTGCAGAGGCAGGAAAAGGCGTCTTTTCATGGTCTTTCCGCGCGGCTAAACATGAATAGGGTTTCTTTGATCCTATATCGGCGCTCCCGTTTTGGGTCAAGGGAAAACGGGAAAAAGATGGAGTGAAAAAGAGCACTTGCTGCAAGGCATTTCTGTAACTTGCCTGAATACCATTTGAAAAGAAAACGCTTGCCGGGAAAGAATTTTTCAGGAAATTGGAATGGCGTTACAATATATCACTTTTTTCAAAAAAAGGGTGTGTATTAAAAGAATGTTACAAAACGATACTCTCAAAAACCCGGATTTTGCCATGTCCGCAAAGGAACAGCTTTTGAGGGGTGTGCTTGGTTGTTTGGTCAACAAAGAGAAGCGGAAAGGAAAAGGGAAGAAAAATTTGAGGGAGGGGAGAACATGTTCAGAAAGTTCTCCCTCCCTTAAAGACTTTTACTGTTATCAACTTATTGTTGTTCTTTCTAACGGAAGAGCGGAGCAGAGCGTTTTTTGTTTGAGGGCGGGAGCGGTCAAAGGCATATCGCTCTTCCTTTTTGGGGAAGGAAGGGCGCGGTGCCCTCTCATTGGCTCCCCTTATTCCTCCAGCTTGAGCAGCCGCCCGGCAACGACGAGAAAGGTTTCACGGGCTTGCGCGGCGATAAGCTGGTTGGCGAGGCCGAGGCCGTCACAGTAGTTCCGCCCGAGCCGGGTAGGTTCGATGCCGCCAAGCCCGGTTTCGCCGGAAACAACCACCCATTGGCAACCGGAAGAGCGGATTACGTCGAGCAACGCTTCCGTCTCGCGGCGCACAGCACCCTCGAAAGCGCGGAGCTCTTCGGGATCAGGCAGGCTGAACAGGATATTCGATACCCACAAGGTGATGCAGTCCAGCAAAACGGTGGGAGTTCCCGCCGTGTTACGGAATTCCGCAAGGGCGGTGCCAATGTGCTCTCCAAGCTGGAGCGGACATTCGAGCGTCCGCCAGTTTTCCGGGCGGCGGGCACGGTGCCGCCGGATGCGTTCCGTCATCGAAGGATCGTCCGGCCGTGCTTCAGCTGTAGCGACATACAACACCGGACCGTCGGCCCGTTGAAAAACCCGGGCCTCCGCACGTGCGCTTTTGCCGCTCCGCGTGCCGCCGAGATAGAGAGTCAAATCAGGCTTATCCATGATGCTGCCCTTTACGGATCGGGAGGCCCTTTCGGGAAAGGGGTTCCCGGCTGCGTCATTTTTTTTATGCGGGAAAATGTTGCATCGGTGGTTCATCACGAGTCAAGCGCAAGCACTTTCCCCATGCGAAACATTCACTTTTCTGATGTTTTTAATATTTAATTTATTATTTTAACATGTTATATTATCATTTTCATTGAAAGTGTGAATGCCTCTCCCATGCTTGAGAAAACGTGTGAAAAGGGATTCGATAAGGCCAAAAGTCTTTGAAGATGGAGGGGTGGGGTTTGGGGAGGGGAGGAAGGGACTTTCTGGAGAAAGTCCCTTCCTCCCCTCCCCAATTTTCCTTAGGAAGAGGCCGCATACCGCTCCCACGAGTGCATGAGCACGGCATGGGAAGCGGTAAAATCCTCGACGGAAAAGACCTCAAGGTTGAGCACGCCGGAGAATCCGGTTTTCCAGAGGGGGTGCATCACATCATCCACGAATTCCGGCGGCATGAGCCGGAGTGACTTGTGGTCACGCGGACGAGGCCCGAACAGGCGGGACAGGTTCCTTTCCGCCAGTTTTTCCGGAGCCTTTTGCTGGCCTTGCGGCTTTGCCGCGTCCGCCTCGCTCCCGCGTGGCTCCAGACCGTGCAGATGGATGACGCGCACCCGAGGGAGCCACGCCGCAAGCACAGGGGCGGGATCGCCGCCGTCCTTCCAGATATGCCCCACATCAAGGCAGCGGGAGTATGGCGTGCCCGCAAGCCAGCGATCCCAGAACGAGGGGGCGTAGGTCTCAAGGTTTTCCACGGCGAGGCGTTCCGGCGCGGGCAGACACGCCGCGATTTCCCGCAGGGCTTCGGCGGTCCACTCCTGCTGTTCGGCGGAAGGTTCCCCCCCTGTCCCATGCAGCGAGGGGAAATCCACATGGAGCACGAAGCTGTGCGGATCGAGCGGGCCGGTGAGTTCGGCGACGCGGCGGATTTTCCCGATCATCGACCGCGCGCCTTCCCACGTATCGAAATCGGCGTCCGTGGGGAGATGCACGTGCAGGGTCGCGCGCTCTCCGGCAATGATCCTGCCGATTTCGACGATTTCGCCGGGTGTGGCGAGATATTCGTTGCGCTCGCCCGGTTCCACCAGCAAAAGCGACACATCATCACACCGTTCCGCTGCAAACCGCACGGCGGGCACATAGGTTTCGTGCAGCAGGAACGAGGTCGCGCCGAGGCGTATATTCGGGATCACGTATTTCCGCATCAGGTTGTTTCCCTCCCCTGGTTTCACACGCAACATATTATGATGACAGCACATTCCGTCAGTTCGACGAGGCATCCGAATACGTCCCCGGTGACGCCGCCGAGCCGTTTCTTTGCGGCGGAAAGCAGAAGGTATGCGGCGAGCAGGGCGATGGCGAGAGCGTAGAGCCCGCGCACCCCGTTGACGGCGCATATGCCGAGCCCGATAGCAAGGGCGATCAGCTCATGGCGCGAGGTCACTCCTTCGTGCAGGGCTTCTCCGAGCCCGCCCGGACGCGCCGAGGGAACGCGCATTGCCGCGAAAACCATGCACCGCGCCAGCGTTCCGGCAAGACAGCAGGACAGCAGGAGAGGCGCGAAGGCGTCCGGACCGCTTCCATCCGCCTGAAAAGTGCCCGCCAGCGCGCCGAGGGCCGCGGCCTTGAGCGCGAGTATGAAGAACAACGCGGCCCCGCCGAACGTGCCGAGCCGGGAATCCTTCATGATCTCCAGCCGCCGGGCCGGGGGAGCCTCCACGATGAGCCCGTCCCCGCAGTCCGCCACGCCGTCAAGATGCAGCCCTCCCGTCACGGCAACCCAGACAAGGCAGCCGATGACGCCGCACAGGGAGGCGGGCAGGAGCTGTGCCGCAAGGCCGAGCGCGAGGGATACGAGCGCGCCGATGATGAGCCCGACCACGGGCAACCAGACGGCGACGCCCCGGAACGTGGGCGGCAGCGGTGCGGAACCGATGGGCAGGCGGGTGAAGAAGCCGAGGGCGGCGCGGAGCATCATTTCATGCCTATGCCTTGCAGCGTGTTCATTTCCGTAAGGATGCGGACGGCGGCGTCGATGATCGGATAGAGCAGCGCCGCGCCCGTGCCTTCCCCAAGCCTGAGCCCGAAGTCAAAATAGGTGGGAATGCCGAGGTAATCCATGAGGATCTGATGCCCCGGCTCCACGGACGAATGCGAGCCGATGAGCATGTCCCGCACGCCGGGCCGGATGCCGATGGCGATGGCTGCGGCGGCACCGGCGATGAAGCCGTCCACCACGACCGGAATGCGCAGCGACGCCCCGCCGAGCATGAGCCCGCTCATGGCTGCGAGTTCCGGCCCGCCGACCTTGGCGAGCACGTCGACGGCATCACTTGGGTTGGGGCGGTTGATTGCAATGCCGCGCCGGATGAGGCCGGCCTTGTGGCGGACGCGCTCGGAAGGGATGCCGGAGCCGATGCCTGTCACCTCGTCAACCGACGCGCCTGTGAGCACGGCGGCGATGGCCGAGGAGGGCGAGGTGTTGCCGATGCCCATTTCTCCGGCGGCAAGCAGGGTCACGCCTCGGGCGGCCTCCTCGCGGGCCATGTCGATGCCCACCTGCACACAGGCCAACGCCTCTTCACGGGTCATGGCCGGGCCTTCGCTGAAGTCGCGTGCCGCGTGCATGACCTTGCGCCGCACAAGCCCTTCCACGTCGTCGAGGTCGTTCTTCACGCCTACGTCCACGACGGAAAGCCGCGCTCCGGCATTGCGGCAAAAGGCGTTTATCGTCCCGCCGCCCTTGACGAAATTGCGCACCTGCATTTCCGTCACCTCCTGTCCCGTGGCGCTCACGCCCTGAAGGGCGATATCGTGATCCGCCGCGAACAGCACCACGGATTTTTCGGGAAAAGCCGGGCATTCTTTCCCGGTGATCCCCGCGAGCCGTACCGCTAGCTCCTCGATCCGGCCAAGGCTCCTCGGAACCTTGGCAAGATTGTCCAGACGCCGTTGCGCCGCTTCCGCCGCCTCAGCCGAAAATGCGGGAATCGTCAGTGTGTTCATGGGTACTCTTCTCCAGCTCATTGTTCTTACAAGCTCAACATACCGATAAGAAACACTTCAAACAGCGTGAAGACGATAACGGAATGCCACATGAGCCGGACTGCCAGCACGATGTGCGCGGGCTTGGCATCGGGGGTTCCGTCGCCGAGCCACGGATGGTCGACGCACAGATCCCCGTACACGGCGGGGCCTCCGAGCTTGAGGCCGAGGGCTGCGGCAAAGGCCGCTTCGCTCCATGCGGAGTTGGGGCTTTCGTGGGCTGTGCGGTATTTCCAGCCCACGTGAAGGATGTCGTTGTGCCGCAGGTTCGGGATGATGCGGGAGGCGAACGCGATGCAGGGCAGAGACAGCCGGGCCGGGACGAAGTTCAGGGCATCGTCGAGCCGGGCCGAGAACGTGCCGAAACGGATGTATTTTTCGTTTTTCTTGCCCCAGAGCGCATCGAGCACGTTGGCGGAGCGGTGCAGTACGGCAAGGCACGCGGCCCCCGGATACCCGAAGAAGAAAAGGCCGATGCCCGCCCAAAACAGCGTGGACAGGACCCCGTCCGTGAGGTTCTCGCCCACGCTTTCCACACAGGCGCGGGCCACGCCGTGGGCGTCGAGGCGGTCGGGATTGCGGCCCACCATCATGGAAACGGTCTTGCGCGCGCCTTCGAGATCGCCTTTGGCAAGCGGGACGGCCACGCGCAGGGCGTGTTCGTCAAGGCTCCGGGGCGCGACGCAGATCCAGATGATGATGGCCGACACGAACCATGCCGCCCGGGGGTCGGCGTAAACCTGCGCGGCCCACGCCAGCCCGCCCGCGAGAACGGCGCAGGGCAGGACGACAAGCAGACAGGCGAGAGTGCCGGAGAGGGACATCAGAGCGTTGTTGGAACCGCGCCGGAACAGGGCTTCGATGCGGGAGGCCAGCGCGCCCATCATGCAGACGGGATGCACGCGGGAAGGCAGTTCCCCGAAAAGGCGGTCGATCAGCAGCGCGGCGGGCAGCAGCGCGAGGAAGGCGAGATTCATTTCAATCCCATGCTTTGGTAAATGGTTTCCATGTCGGAATGTTCGCGCACAATATCCGCGAGCCTGTCCAGCGCCTTTTCAAGATCATAGGCAGCCAGCTGGCGACCTTGCGGCGCAAGGCCGATGTCGGCGCGCACATGATCGAGCCAGGCGCGGCGGAAGGCGTCGTCATCGAAAACGCCGTGCAGGTAGGTGGCCCATCGCCGCCCCGAGACATAGCCGCAGATGCGCTCCGCTTCGGAAGGATAGGCGCGGTCGGCCCGCAGGAACAGCGGCAG
>ENA-UEPS01000988-UEPS01000988.1-human-gut-metagenome-genome-assembly--contig:-NODE-988-length-18070-cov-12.335742_pt1 | contig 18070 bp, 18 predicted proteins | sample MGYA00242904_ERZ507924 | MGnify/ENA primary metagenome ERZ507924 (study PRJEB26167, sample SAMN06115422) | human gut metagenome | host: Homo sapiens | place: China:Sichuan | collected 2014-10-16...
CCACGCGGGAGCGCTGGTTGTTGATGTTGTTTGCGCCGGAAATAATGGCGTCGCGCAGGATCTTACCAGAAATCATTGCTTTTTACTCCTTATATCTTCCCGGTACCCCCGGGCGGGCTTTGTCTCATCAGGCAACCACGTCATCGACCGATACGACCACGCGGGCGACTTTCAGGCCGGTGGCCTGCTCCACCTCGTCCTTCACGCGGTGCGAGATGGAACGCGCGGCGGTGGAGATGTTCAGCCCGTAGCTGACGGCAATGTGCAGCTCGATCACGAGACGGCCCTCTTCCTGTGTGACACGGACGCCCTTGGCCGAGTCGTCCACGCCGCGCACGGCGCTGCGGACACGGTCGGTCAGATCACGGGGGGCCATTGCGGCCACGCCGTAGCATTGTTTGGTTGCTTCGCCCACGAGCGTGGAAAAATACTCGGCTGAGAAGCTGACATCTCCCAGCGGAAAACGGGAAGTGATCATAGTCGCTCTGCTCCTTTTATTCATTATGATACCCCGTCCGCACGGCGGCGGGGCGGTGCGCGGGCCAAAGAAGGCGGCGTACCACTTTTATTATACAACTTTATGAGGAAGCTGTACAGCACATAATTGCTGACAGAAAGAAAAAAGTCAGGCGCGGCTTACCCGTCTCGGTCTGTTTCGACACCGCAATGCCGGTATACTGAAAGACAGACAGAGCCGCAAAGGGCCGCGTTCCTGTTGTTAGTATAGCACAAAATCCTTCGCAGTGCATCCATTTCGTGAATATTTATCCGACAAAACAAAAGGTGATTGTGAATAAAATATAAAAGATGGCGCAGACATCTTTATCTTACTATGAAAAAGTGCTAAAATCTAAGGTGGCAAGAGTAAGACTGTATCCGGCACAGGATGCCGGGGCATTCGGCTGCCAAGGTGCTGAAGACAGGAATTTGCTGCGGCTGCACAGGAGCTGCGGCCCGGCGGCGGAAAAGTTCACAATAGGAGTTGTTTTCATGAATATTCTGTTTTTCCTTTCCCCCAAGCAGGACCTGATGTATGTGTACGATGACTTCACCCTTCGCCAGACGCTGGAAAAATGGGAGAACAACCGCTACGCATCCATCCCGGTGCTCAACCGCAAGGGAGAGTATGTGGGGACCCTGACGGAAGGGGACATCCTCTGGGGGCTGAAAAAGTTCCACGGCCTCGACCTTGAGGCGGCAGAGGACATCCCCATCCGGGATTTTGCCCACAAGCGGGACTACAAGGCCGTCACGGTCACCACGAGCATGGACCAGCTCATCGAGGCGGCCATGAACCAGAACTTTGTCCCCGTCGTGGATGACCGGGGAATGTTCATCGGCATCGTCCGCCGTCAGGCCATCATCCGCTACTGTTACGACCGCTCCCGCGCTGCCGCCGCAGAGCAGCGCAGAAAGCCCGAAAAGCAGGAAAAACGAGTCCCGGTTTCTGCCGGGGTGCAGTAAAACAGGAAAAGGCCCCGCTGCTCTGCATGAAATGTGCAGGGCAGCGGGGCCTTTCTATGCCTGTGGGAAGGGGAGCGTAGAGCTTCAGCCCACGGTGAGGCTGGAATCGGTGAGCCGGTGGGTCAGGACAGCCTCGGCGTCCTCGCCGCCCATGGCCAGCAGCTCGTCCACCGAGAGGGTGGTGGAGCAGAGGATGGTCTGGAAGGTGATGGTCTCGATGCCCTCAGCCCGCAGCTGACGCAGCGCGGCCAGCGAGATGCGGAAGGAGGCTGTGAACCGTCCGACGCAGACGGTGAGGGTATTGCCGCTCTGGGTGCTGGTGTAGGAGATGACCGCGCCGCTCTTGTCGGTGACAGTCAGGCCGGGGAGGGGAGAGGCGGGTGTGGACGGGGTGGCAGAGCCGCCGTCAGAAGAGGAAGAAGGCTCTTCCGGCTCCACAGGGCGGGGGATGGAGACCTGCTTGGTCTCGCCATTAGCGTCGGTGGCGGTGACTTTTGCGCCCGGGCCCAGCTTGTCCTTGATGTCGTCGAGGTCAAGCTCATTGCCGCGCTGCGAGAGGGCCTTGCCGTTGGGACTACCGGCCTTGGCGGTCAGCTCGAGGCTGCCCGACAGATCGATGTCGCCGCTGCGGATGCCGTCGCCGCCACTGCTGCCGTCGCCGCCGTTGGCAGTGACCGTACCGCCGGAAATGGTGACGCTGCCGTTGCTAGAGATGCCGTCGCCGCTCACATTGCCGCCGTTGCCGCCGTTAGCAGTGACCGTACTACCGCCGGAGATGGTGAGGCTGCCGTTGCTGTAGATGCCGTGGCCGCCGTGGCCGCCGTCTGCACCGCTGCCACCTTGGGCCGTCAGGCTGCCATTTTCGCCGCCGGTGATGGTGAGACTGCCGGTGCTGGCGATGCCGTTGCGGCCATAGTTGCCGGTGTCGCTGATACCACCGGTGAGATGGTTGTCGCCCTTCAGGGTCAGCGTCACGTCGCCCTTCGAAGTGAGAGCGGAACCGGAGCCGGCCTTGATGTTCACATTGTCCAGCGTGACCTCGACCTTATCGTTCCCGGCGTCGATGGTCACGGTATTGGAAGAAGCGGTGTCCTTGTCACTATTTGTGATGATGGTGTTGGTGTCTTCCCTGTCGATGATTGAGCCCTGTGAGACTTTGTTCGTCCCTTCGGTGTCACCCGCTTTCACGGTGATGTTACCATTCTCAATGCACCATGTATCGGCAAAAGCCGGGGCGGCAAGGGTGGTGAGCATTGCGGCAGTCAGGATAAACGCTGCTGCCCGCTGAGAGGCCGGACGGGGTGAATCATTACCCCCCGTATGGAGAGGGTGACCCAGAACACGCATCGCAAGCTTACGATAAGACAACATACAAAAACCTCCTTTGAACGGTGAAAAACAGGGGGTGTCTAATTACCCTGAATGTACCACATCTGCGGAGAAAAATCAATAAAACCTGCGCGAATCACCCTGTTTCCTGCGTGAATGGAGAAAACCCGTCAGATTTTGGCTCTGACAAAGAGACAGTTTATCGCTGTGCGGAGAGGGCAAGGACGCCGACAGAGAGCTTTTCTGCGCCTTTTTGCTCAAAAAGCTTCCTGAAAATACATTTTATTGGACTTTTATTCTGCTATACTCCTGTCAGAACAAAAAGACACAGGAGGGAAGAGGAATGAAAGACATTGAGCTTCGGTATGTGGGCGGTCATGTGGAGGTGTATACGGAGGCAGGCGCGTTCCTGTTCTCGGCAGACACCCTGCGGGAGGCGATGGAAGAGCTGGATGCCGCCTGATGCATTCCCGGAAATACCGGAAAGCACCGGGCGGGAGTTAGAAAATACTAATGTAAAATGAATGTAAAATTCAAGAAAAGAACCGTCTAAGAAGGCCCGGAAATCTTAAAATTCCGGTCAAAAAAGTGATTTTCCTGTAAAATAATGCTTGTTGAGCCGGGGGGTTCGATGTTATAATAAAAAGGACGGCATTTTGCGTATGGAGAGCGAAGCACGGCCGTCTTGTGCAATGGAGCAATAGGAAGATTTTAGGAGCATTGTTTTATGGACATTACACACATCACCTCTCTGCTGGGCGGTATTGCGCTGTTCCTGTATGGTATGTCGATCATGGGTGCCGGCCTCGAAAAGCTGGCCGGCGGCAAGATGCAGGGCGTATTGCAGAAACTGACTTCGTCCACCATCAAGGGCGTCATTTTCGGCACCCTCATCACCGGCGTCATCCAGTCGTCGGCCGGCACGGTCGTCATTTGCGTCGGCCTCGTCAACTCCGGCATCATGACCCTTACGCAGTCGGTAGGCGTTATCATGGGTGCAAACATTGGTACTACGGTCACCGGTCAGCTCATCCGCATGGCGGATATTTCGGGCGACAGCCTCATCCTGACCCTCATCCAGCCCAAGACGTTTGCGCCGGTGGTGGCGTTTATCGGCTGCATTTTTTATGTATTTATCCGCAACGCGAAGAAAAAGAACATCGGCCAGATCATGCTGGGCTTCGGCATCCTGTTCACGGGCATGAGCCTGATGGATACCGGTGTGTCTCCCCTGCGTGAGAGCGCAGCGTTCCAGGAGCTGTTCGTCACCATGACCAACCCCATCCTCGGCGTTCTCGTGGGCGTGGTGGTCACGGTCATCATCCAGTCCTCTTCGGCCTCTGTGGGTATCCTGCAGGCGCTGTCCAGCACCGGCCTCGTCACCTTCAGCTCGGCCATCCCCATCGTGCTGGGCGCCCACATCGGCACGGCCTTCACCCCGCTGCTGACCATCGGCGGCTCCTCCAAGGACGGCAAGCGCGCCGCCCTCATCCACCTGTACTTCAACATCATCGGCAGCGTCATCCTGCTGGCGCTGGTCTATGCAGTCCAGTTCACCATCGGCATCCCCATGTGGGGCGATGTGATGAACAAGAGCAGCATTGCAAACATCCACACCATGACCAGCGTCATTGCGATGCTGCTCTTCCTGCCCTGCAGCGGCGTGCTGTCCAGGCTGGCCATGATGACCGTGCCGAACAGCGCGGAGGAGGCGCAGGAGCTGAGTATGCCTGTGCTGGATGAGCGTCTGTTCAAGAGCCCGGCTGTGGCTCTGCAGCAGGCTAAGAACGCGGTGGTCAAGATGTCCCGCCGCGCAGCCCGCAACGTCGGCCTCGCCACCCCGCTGCTGCTCAAGATGGACGAGGATGTCGTGAGTGCCATCGATGTCCGCGAGAACCTCATCGACCGGATGGAGGTGGACATCTCCAACTACCTCATCAAGCTGGCAGACCAGGAGCTGGGTGACGCGGAGAGCCATGAGGTGACCGAGCTGCTCAACTTTGTCACCGAGTGCGAGCGCATCGGCGACTATGCAGTCAACATCAAAGAAAAAGCGCAGGAGCTGACCGACAAGGAAGTCACCTTCAGCGAGAAGGCACAGCAGGAGCTGAAGCTTCTCGACAATGCGCTGGAAAAGATACTGACCCTCACCACGGACGCCTTCGAGTTCGACGACGCCCGGACCGCCAGCCAGGTGGAGCCGCTGGAACAGGTCATCGACATCCTCGTGGAGCGGCTTCGTGCGCAGCACATCAAGCGTCTGAAAGAGGGTGCCTGCTCCATTGATACCGGTGTCGTCTATCTCGATGTGCTGAACAATGTAGAGCGTATCTCGGACCACTGCTCCAACATCGCCGCCCGTCTGGTGGGCATGGAGGCAGGCGAGGACTACGACTCCCATACCCTCAAGAACATGATGCACCACAACCCCACCAAGGAATATATGCTCAACTATGAGCAGTGCCGCAAGGACTACCTCGTCCCGCTGGAACAGCTCGAAGCCTGATTCTGATAAAGGATAAAAACAGTGCAGACCTCCCCGGGGTGGTCTGCACTGTTTTTGTTTATTCACCCAGGTCTTCCAGCAGCGCCCGGAGGGCCGTTTCGCCGGTGACGTAGAGGCCCTGCTTGAGCCGGAGGGCATCGGCCTCAGGGAGGAGATTGACATAGATGCCGGTGCGCAGGAGCCGCTTGTCGGGCAGTCCGTTGTCGGAGCAGGTGTAGACGACCACCCGCCCGCCCTCGTCGCAGAGGTAGAAATCGGTGCCGCTCTGCCCGGCGGAGCCCTGCGCGGCCAGACCCGGCTCGGAGGCCGGCGTCTCTTCGCCGGAGTCGGCAGGGAAGGGGAGACTGGGCAGGGCCATCCAGAACAGGCTGAACACGATGGTAAAAATGCACAGCGCATAAAAAATGCAGAGCCAGACCTTGCGCATGGCAGTGGACTCCTTTCGGCTGAAATGGTGTTTCAGACGGTAGTATGTGCAAAAGAAAACTGCCTCAGACAGGAATGCAGAATTTTCACACCCGGATGCTGTACTTTGGCGGGGCAGATGTGCTATACTAACATCGTATCCGGTCGATTTCCCCCTTGCGGAAGCGGGCGGTGCGGACTATAATGTATTATTATGGCTGTGGGCAGTCTGGCCGCAGCAGGAACAGCAAACGGCATCGTCAGAGGATGCTTTGAGATGCAGAACAGTGAAAATTGCGATAGGAGGCGATCCTTATCTCAAACAATGAAAGACGGAGACTCCACAGTGATGGTGCGCTCCGGGAGCAGAACCGGCAGGTCCGTGAGCCCCGCGAACCGCAGGAGCAGGAAGAAAAGCACGGCCATCCCGTTCTCGGATTCCTGGGCCGGACCATCGTCACCCTCGTCTGTCTGGGCATTATGGCGGGCAGTCTGGTGGCAGTGGGCGCTGTATACTATGTGGTGCAGGCTACGGCCAGTGACGGCGACCTGCTGGACCTCGACAACATCGAACTGAGCCAGTCGAGCCTTGTGGTGGCCACCGACCCCGACACCGGCGCACAGGTGGAGTACGCCACCCTGCGCTCTTCCAACAGCCACCGCGTCTGGGCGGACCTCGAGCAGATCCCCACCAACCTACAGTATGCATTCATCTGCACCGAGGACAAAGACTTTTACAACGAGCCGGGCGTCAACTTCAAGCGCACCATCGGCGCGATGATCAATGAATATCTGCTGCCCATCTACAGCTCCAAGCAGGGCGCCTCTACGCTGGAACAGCAGCTCATCAAGAACCTGACCAGCGACAAGAGCGCCAGCGGCATCGAGGGCGCACTGCGCAAGCTGCGCGAGATCTACCGCGCCCTCATCCTGAGCCGCAGCTACTCCAAGGAGACCATTCTGGAAGCCTACCTGAACACCATCAGCTTTACCGGTACGATCCAGGGCGTCCAGACGGCGGCAAACGAGTACTTCGACAAGGATGTCAGCGAGCTGACCCTCTGGGAGTGCGCGTCTATCGCGTCCATCACCAAGAATCCCACCAACTATAACCCCTACACCAACCCCGAGAACCTCATCAACCGCCGGAACTTCCTGCTCTACAATATGTGGCAGCAGGGTGTCATCTCGGAGGATGATTACCGCAGCGCCGCTGCCCAGCCGCTGGTGCTGGCAGAGACGGACAACACGAAGAAGAGCAGCTCCACCACCTCTTACTTCACCGATGCCCTCTTCAACGAGGTGGTGAAGGACATCATGGCCAAGGAGGGCGTGGACGAGTCCACCGCCCAGAGTATGCTCTACACCGGCGGCTACACCATCGAGGCAACGGTCAACCCCAAGATCCAGACCGCGATGGAGAACCTGATGCTCAACACCGACGATGCCTACTTCCCGGCCGGCTGGCATGAGGAAGAGGTGACCAGCATCTCCGACGACGATGTGCAGGTCTACAACGAGGACGGCACCCCCAAGACCCGCACTGGCGATGACGGTACGGTCTATTATTACCGCAATGTCCGCACCCAGGCGGCGATGGTCACGCTGGACTATGACGGCAATGTCATCGCCATGGTGGGCGGTCTGGGCGAAAAGACCAAGAGCCTTTCCTTGAACCGCGCCTACGGCGTCACCCGTCAGACCGGTTCTACCATCAAGCCCATCGGCGCCTATGCGCTGGGCATCGAGTATGGTCTGGTCAACTGGTCCACCATGCTCAACAACTCGCCCCTCTACCTCAAGCAGGACATGGTCATCCGTGACGAGGACTACTGCCGCCGGAACGGCCTCATGGGTCTGACGGACAAGCAGCTGAAAGCCTACCCCAACGCATGGCGCAGCTGGCCCCGCAACTACGGCGGCAACTACGGCGACGGCTCCGACCTGCCGCTCTGGAACGGCCTCGCCCGCTCCCTGAACACCATCGCCATCCGCGTTGGCGACCTCGTGGGCGCGAACAACATCTTCAACTTCGTCTACAATACCCTGCAGCTCAGCACGCTGGACCCCGTCAACGATGTGGGCCTTGCACAGATGGTCATGGGCAGCCAGACCCACGGCGTCACCCCGATGGCGCTGGCGGCGGCGTTCCAGATCTTCTACGACGGCGAGTACACCACGCCTCACCTCTACACCCGTGTGCTCGACCGGGACGGCAACATCTATATGGAGAGCAACGACACCAGCTATCAGGCTCTGACGCCCCAGACGGCCTACGTCATGAACCGTCTGCTGAAGAACGTCCTGTTCTCCAGCGTTGGTACGGCCAGCGGCCGCTACCCCAACTCCAACGGCATGGAGGCCTTCGGTAAGACCGGTACGGCCAGCGATGAGAAGGACCTGTGGTTCGTGGGCGGCACGCCCTATTACGTCACCGCTGTGTGGTGGGGCTATGACGCGCCCTTCGATATGACCAAGACCCTCGGCAAGCAGCAGGCCAAGACCCGCACCTGCGTCATGGCCTGGAAGGCCCTGATGGAGCAGATCCAGGCAGACCTGCCCTATAAGGCATTCCCGGCGGCTGACGGCGTCGTGGAGCGCAGCTACTGCACCCAGAGCGGCCTGCTGGCCAGCGGCTCCTGCCCGAGCACGGCAGTGGGCTACTACCGTGCCGACGACCTGCCCGACGTCTGCAATTATTCCCACGGTCAGGCAGCTGTCGCCAGCGAACCCCTCGCGCCTGAGCCGGACACCACTGGCCTCGACACCGACTGAGCGGAAAACTCATACTTTTGCGGCATCGGGTGGCAATTCCGGTGCGCTGAGAGGGCACTTCACGGCACAAAACTGGATAATCTGACAAAATAGCATCCGACCTCTTGCAATGCAGGGAGTCGGATGCTATTATATTTTCTGCAAGAACACTTGTGTTTGAGAGGTGAACAAGTTGGAACGCCGTTTTTATCTGGTGGATGCACAGGTCCTGCCGGAAGTTTTTCTCAAGGTCGTCCGGGCCAAGGAACTTCTGGCCAGCGGAGAGGCACGCAGCATTTCGGCTGCGACCCGCAGCGTAGACCTGTCGCGCAGTGCATTTTATAAATATAAGGACTGCATTTTTGACTCGGAGAATGGCCGCGAGGTCATCACCGTCATGGCGACCCTGCGGGACGAGACGGGTGCATTACAGAGCCTTCTGGCCGGCATCAGTGCCGCCGGCGCCAGCATCGTGACCATCAATCAGTCTACTCCGGAGAACGGAGCCGCGCTGGTGGCTGTCACCATCCGCACCGACACCATGCAGATGACCCCCGAGGAGCTGACGGAAAAGCTTTCGCGCCAGCGGATGGTCGTGGGCGTACACTGCGGATACAATCTGTGACAGTACATTCATAGAAAAAGGAACGAGGGCAGTATCATGGCAAAAATCGCGATTCTGGGCTTTGGCACGGTGGGCAGCGGCGTGTACGAGGTGCTCTGCCGCAACGCCGCAGGCGTCTCCCGCCGTGCAGGCGAACCGGTAGAGGTCAAGTACATCCTTGACCCCAAAGACTTCTCGGATCATCAGGCCGCAAAGCTGTTTATAAAGAATTTTGACGCCATTCTGGAAGACCCCGAAGTAAAGGTCGTCGTCGAGACCATCGGCGGCACCCGCTTCGCTTACCCTTACGTCAAGGCCTGTCTCGAGAGCGGTCGGAGCGTCTGCACCTCCAACAAGGAGATGGTGGCCACCTACGGTGCAGAGCTGCTGGCTCTGGCCAAGGCACACAACTGCGCCTTCCTGTTCGAGGCTTCCGTGGGCGGCGGTACGCCCATCATCACCCCGATGCACCAGTGCCTCGCGGCCAACGTCATCACCGAGGTGGAAGGCATCGTCAACGGCACCACCAACTTCATGCTCACCAAGATGGTGCGGGAGAATCTGGGCTTTGACGAGGCTCTGAAGATCGCCCAGGAGCTGGGCTACGCCGAGACGAAGGACCCCGGCGACGATGTGGACGGCCGCGACGCCTGCCGCAAGATCGCCATCCTGTCCTCGCTGGTCTGCGGCCACCAGATCTACCCCCAGAACATCCCCACCCGCGGCATCCGCGACATCACGGTGGATGATGTGGCTGCGGCAGAGAAGCTGGGCTGCGTCATCAAGCTCATCGCCTGGATGAAGCGGGGCGAGGACGGCAGCGTTGCCGCCGGTGTCGAGCCCTGCCTCGTGCCGAAGGCAAACCAGCTGGCCGGTGTCGATGACGTCTTCAATGCCGTCCTCGTCAAGGGCGATATGCTGGGCGACGTGGTCTTCTACGGCAAGGGCGCGGGCAAGCTGCCCACCGCCAGTGCTGTCGTGGCCGACGTGGTGGACGCCCTCAAGAACGGCGTCAAGGTCCACGACAGCCTGTTCTGGCAGCCCGCCGATCCGGTAGAAGGAATGCTCACCAACCCTGCTCCCGCCGCATACTATGTGCGTGTGGAAGGTATCGCTCCGGCGGTGGCCGAGGCCATCTACGGCAAGGGCCATGTGGTGGAAGAGCACTTCGACGGCTGTTCCTACTTTGTGGACAGCGCCGACGACAAGGCTCTGGCCGAAGCAGCCCGCAAGGTAGAGGCCATGGGCGGCAGCGTGAAGCTGGTGCTCCGCCGCCTGCCTGAGGACGCCTGAGCGTGAGAAAAGAGGGAACTGCGATGAAGATAAAAGTTTCCGTCCCGGCCACCAGTGCCAACATCGGCTCCGGCTTCGATGCGCTGGGTCTGGCTGTGACCTTGTACAATACCGTGACCTTCGAAGAGAGCGACCATCTGGACATCTCGGCGGCGGACGGCACCCGCATCCCCCGCGGCGAGACCAATCTGGTCTACCGCTCGGCCAAGGGTCTATTCGATAAGGTCGGCAAGACCATGCCGCCCCTCAAGCTCGTCCAGACCAACGCCATCCCGATGGCCCGGGGCCTCGGCTCGTCTTCGGCCTGCATCATCGCGGGCCTGCTGGGTGCGAACCGGATGCTGGGCGATGTGCTCAACACCCAGGAGCTGCTGACGCTGGCTACCTCCATCGAGGGCCACCCGGACAACGTGGCACCGGCCCTTCTGGGCGGTCTGACCAGCAGCGTTTTCGAGGACGGCGTCGTCTACTCCGTCAAGCGGGATGTGGACGAGAGCCTCTGCTTCGCGGCTATCGTACCGGACTACAAGCTGCTGACCGAAGCCGCCCGTGCGGCCCTGCCCAAAGAGGTCACCCACAAGGATGCGGTGTATAACCTGTCCCGTGCAGCCCTCATCCCGGCGGCATTCTGCGAGGGCCGCCACGACCTGCTGGCCATTGCCACCGAGGATAAGCTCCACCAGCCCTACCGGATGCCCCTGATGCCCGGCTCGAAGGAAGTCTTCGATATGGCGCGGCTCTGCGGTGCCAAGGCGGTGTACGTCTCGGGCGCCGGCAGCACCGTGATGGCTGTGGCCGAAAAGGCCAACGCCGAGAAATTCTACTCCAAACTGGAAAAGGGCCTCGAGCTGCTGGAAGGCTTGGACGGATGTGAAGCATTTACACTGCTGCGGCTGGATGCCGACAACACCGGTGCGACAGTGGAATGATAAACAGGACCGGAAGTGCAAGACCGCTTCCGCCCGGTGTACCCCTCACACACTGAGGGAGCAAAAAGAGGAGAGTGACAAGATATGGCGTTGATCGTACAGAAGTTCGGCGGTTCTTCGGTGAAGGACCGGGACCGTATCTTCAACGTGGCCCGCATCGTGGCCAACACCCACAACGCGGGAAATGACGTGGTCGTGGTAGTGTCCGCACAGGGCGACACCACCGACGACCTCATCACAAAGGCAGCAGAGATCACCCACAACCCTTCTGCCCGTGAGATGGATATGCTGCTGGCAGCAGGCGAGGAGATCAGTATCGCCCTGCTGGCTATGGCTCTGAACGAGCTGGGCTGCCATGCCACCAGTCTGACCGGCTGGCAGGCAGGCTTCCGCACCGACCGTGCCTACACCAAGGCCCGCATCACCAAGCTGGAGACCGAGCGCATCTCTTCGGAGCTGGAGCGCAACCGCGTCGTCGTCGTGGCAGGCTTCCAGGGCCTGAACAAGCTGGACGACATCACCACGCTGGGCCGCGGCGGTTCCGACACCAGCGCTGTCGCCATCGCAGCAGCGCTCCATGCCGACCGCTGCCAGATCTTTACCGACGTGGAGGGCGTCTACACCGCCGACCCGCGCAAGGTGCGCAACACCCGCAAGCTGGATGAGATCACCTTCGACGAGATGCTGGAACTGGCATCCCTCGGCGCACAGGTGCTCAACAACCGCAGCGTGGAGCTGGCTAAAAAGTATAATGTGGAGCTGGAGGTCCTCTCCAGCCTGAACCCCGTGCCCGGCACGGTCGTCAAGGAGGTTGTAAAAGACGTGGAAGGTATGCTGATCAAGGGTGTCGCAAAGGACACCGACGTTGCTGTTATTACGATCCTGAATGTTCCCGATGAGCCGGGTACCAGCTTCAAGATCTTCGGCCTGCTGGCCCAGAAGAATATCAACGTGGACATCATCCTGCAGTCCACCGGCCGCGACGGCAAGAAGGACATCAGCTTCACCTGCGCGGAGAGCGAAGCTGAGACTGCCATGCGCGTCCTGCGCGAGAGCGCAAAGTTCGACCAGGTCACCTGCGACGAGACCTGCGCCAAGGTGTCCATCGTGGGTGCCGGTATGCAGAGCCACAGCGGCGTGGCCTCCAAGATGTTCGAGGCTCTGTCCAACAACAACATCAACATCAAGATGATCTCTACCAGTGAGATCAAGATCTCCTGCATCATCGACCGTGAGGACGCCGACAAGGCTGTCAGCGCCATCCACGATATGCTGTTCGAGTAAGATGTGGCTTCAAAGCCGCTGTGCCGTGCGTCCTGCGCCGGTGCGGCGGCTTTTTGCGTACACAATTTTTTTACAGCCCCTGCCGTTTACACCCAGATAAAAGGGGTGTATAATATTATTATGTGCCTGTATCCAGGGCAAACGTCAAAAACAGGAAGGAAGCTGCATCATGGAGCAAAATCGACCCGCACCCCGCCGCGCTCTGTCGCCGAAAGAACGCCGCCGGAGACACCGTATCCGCCTCGTGCGCAACTGGACGGTCTTTCTGCTCAGCTGCGGCGCGGTCATGGCTGTGATGACCGGCGGCATCCTCTGGCTGCTGCCCAGGGCCTATGCCCTCATCGCACCGCCGACGGCCTTTGAGGCCCGGGAGTATGAGGGCGGCGCGGAGACGGACCTTTCGGATAAGCGCCTCGTGCTGGTGAATGCAAACCTTCCCCTGACGGAAGAGCCGACGCCGGAGCTGGCCGTGGCCGATGATGCCACCGGCGCTTCGCTGGAAGCCGAGGCCGCCGCAGCCTACCGCGAAATGGCCGAGGCCGCAAAGCAGGATGAGATCGAGCTGGTGCTGACGGCAGGGTATCAGGATGCCGCCGCCCGCCAGAGCGCCTATGAGGCCGCGGTCCAGAGCTACCGGGAGTCCGGCTGCTCGGAGGAAGAGGCCGCTGCCAGGGCTGTGACCGTCCAGCCTGCGCCGGAGGCCAGCGAATATGCCACCGGCTACGGTGCCGACATCCTCGCGGTGGACAGCATGGAGAAGGACACCGGCTTCGCCGACACCCGTGCCTATGAGTGGCTGGAAGCCTATGCCGCAGAGCACGGCTTCATCCTGCGCTGGCCGCAGGAGCGTCAGGCCGCTACCGGCATGGTGTTTGAGCCGTGGCACTGGCGGTATGTGGGCAGGGACAACGCCCTCGCTATCCGCGCCTCCGGCCTCTCGCTGGAAGAGTATCTGGCGCTGGAACAAACCAAATAATACAAAAGGACGATAGAACATTGAGACGATCCCAAATCGCGCCCGGCGTCCACCTCTCGTATGACGCCGCGCAGAAATTCAACCGCTGCCGCATCAGCATCCACTTCGCGTTCCCGGCCCGCCGCGAGACGGCCACGGCCCACGCGCTGCTGCCGCTGGTGATGGAGCGGGGCTATGCCGACTGCCCCGACATGACCCAGATGACCAAAAAGCTGGCCCGCCTCTACGGTGCCGACCTGACCGTGGACGCCCGCCCCATGGGCTGCAGCCACAACCTCTGCGTCAGCATCACCGGCATCAAGGACCAGTTCGCACTGGAAGGGGAGAAGCTGACGCAGGAGTACGCCGCACTGGCCCTCGGCACGGCGTTCCACCCCTATTTTGTGGGCAGCACCTTCGACCCCGAGGCCGTAGGCATCGAAAAGCAGATGCTGAGGAAGGCGCTGGAAGACGAAGTGAACGACAAGCGCCTTTACTGCCAGCGGCAGGCCAACCGGGAATTCTTCGGCGACAGCCCCGCCGGTGTCCGGCAGGAGGGCTACTTAGAAGAAGTGGACGGCCTGACGCCCGAAGCGCTGACCGAGGCATACTACGAGATGCTGCGGACGGCGAACATCGAGCTCATCGTACTGGGCTGCGACGAGGCCAGCACCACTGCCGTGAAGGACGCCCTTCTGATGGAGCTTTCGGCCATCGACCGCGCCCCGCTGCCCCGGGCGGAGAATATCGCCATGCCCCGGCGGGAGCCGGTGCGGAAGGTGGAGCATTTCGACACCACGCAGGCCAAGCTCTGTATGCTGTTCACGCTGGGCCGGCCCATGCAGCCTGAACAGCTGGCCGCTGTCCGGCTGGCAATGGCCCTCTACGGCGGCAGCGTGACCAGCCGCCTTTTCCTGAACGTCCGGGAGCGCGACCATCTGTGCTACTACTGCTCGTCGTCCTTTCAGAGCTTCACGGGCAGCATGGCCGTCAACAGCGGCGTCGAGCACGCCGACGCGGCCCGCGCTGAGCAGGCGGTGCTCAAAGAGCTGGCGGACCTCTGCGACGGCCCGATCACCGACGAAGAGCTGGAAGACTGCCGCCGGGGCCTGCTGGCCGGGATGAACGGCCTGGAGGATACGCTGGGCGGCATCGAGACATGGTACTATATGGAAGTGCTGCGGGGCGGCCCGGTGCAGACGCCGGACGACGCCCGCCGCGCCCTGCTGGCTGTGACCAGGGAGGATGTGCGGGATATTCTGAAGCAGTTCACCCTGTCGGTGAGCTGTCTGCTGACGCGGGAGGAGGGGAACGAGAATGGCTGAGAACACCCGGAGCGTGCTGGAACGCACCGCCGCGGACCAGTGGAAAGTTCTGCCCTCGGGGCTGACCGTACTCGTCCGCCCCATGCCGGGCTACTCCGGCACCCATGTCATCTACGCCACCCGCTTCGGCTCCATCGACCGGGATTTCCGGCTGGGGGAGCGGGAAGTGCATCTGCCCGCCGGTGTGGCCCATTTCCTCGAGCACAAGATGTTCGAGGATGAGGACGGCGACGCCTTTGCAAAGTTCGCCAAGACTGGCGCGAATGCCAATGCTTTCACGGCCTTCGACCGCACCTGCTACCTCTTTACGGCCACGGAACAGCTGGATGAGAGCCTTGACGTGCTGCTGGGCATGGTGGGGCATCCCTACTTTACCGAGCAGACCATCGCCAAAGAGCAGGGCATCATCGGGCAGGAGATAAAGATGTACGACGACAGCCCCGACTGGCGGCTCATCACCGGCCTGTGCGAGTGTCTGTATCACAGCCACCCCATCCGCAGCGATATTGCGGGAACGGTGGAGAGCATTGCGGAGATAACGCCGGAAATGCTCTACGACTGCTGCAAGGCGTTCTATGCGCCGGGCAATATGGTGCTGGCCGCAGCGGGCAACACCAGCATGGAGCAGATCCTGGCTGCCTGCGCCCGCCACGGCCTGATGGACGAGCGCCCGGCGGAAAAGGTCGAGCGCCTGCTCCGCCCGGAGCCGATGACGCTGGCGGCGGCCGAAAAGACCATCGCCATGCCCATCGCCAAGTCCTGTTTCGGTCTGGGCTTCAAAGAAGAGCCGCTGCCTTTCGGCGACCTGCGCAGCGAGATGCTGTACGAGCTCATCCTCTGCTGCATCTGCGGCGGGATGTCGCCGCTTTACCGCCGCCTCTACGACGAGGGCCTGACCAACCCGGGCTTCGGCGGTGAGGTGCTGCGGGTGGACGGATGCTGCTGCATCCTCTTCACCGGCGAGAGCGACCAGCCCGACACCGTCCGGCAGCTTCTGCTGGACGAGATCGAGCGGGTGCGCAAAGAGGGCGTGGACCGGGAGATCTTCACCCTCTGCAAGAACGAAAAATACGGCCAGCTCATCGAAAATCTGGAAAACGTCGAGGATTCGGCCAGCCAGATGGCAGATTTCGCGCTGGCAGGCCAGACTGTGGCACAGCAGATCACTATGCTGGCGGGCCTGACGGCAGAGGACGCCGACGCGGCATTGCAGCACATCCTGCGGCCTGAGCGGATGGCCGTGATGCACATCGAGCCGGACGGCACTGCCGTTGAGGACGAGGAAGAAGAGGAGACGGAAGAATGACGAATTTGGTACAGTTCCCGGGTCTCGGCCTCAGCTTTGAGCTGAGCCGGGTGGCCTTCAGCATCGGCGACATTGATATTTATTGGTATGGCATCTGCATCGCCTTCGGCCTCTGCCTCGCATTGGTCTTTGCGTTCCGCCGCTGCACGGAGCTCGGCATCGACGCCGATTCGATGGTGGATGTCATCCTCATCGGCGTGGTGCTGGGCATCGCCAGCGCCCGCCTGTATTATGTGGCGATGGCACCCTATAATTACGATACCATCTGGGATGTGCTGGCTGTCCGCGACGGCGGTCTGGCCATCTACGGCGGCATCATCGGCGCCTTTGTGTTCGGCGGCCTGGCCTGCAAATGGCGGGGCGTGCCGGTGCTGCCCATGTTCGACCTGGCCGGCATGGGCTTCCTCATCGGACAGGGCTGCGGCCGCTGGGGCAACTTCTTCAATCAGGAGGCTTTCGGCTGCAACACCACCCTGCCCTGGGGCATGTTCAGCGAAGCAACGGAAGAATACCTGATGGGCAGCACCGTCACGGTGCCGAAGGGCGTCACCATCGACCCCGCCATGCCCGTCCATCCCACCTTCCTCTACGAGAGCATCTGGTGCTTCGTGGGTCTGGCTCTGCTGGCGGCGTACATCAAAAAGCGAAAGTTCAACGGCGACATTGCCCTGCGCTACCTTGTCTGGTACGGCGCAGGCCGCTTCTGGATCGAATCTCTCCGCACCGACAGCCTGCTGCTGGTGCCGTCGCTCGGTCTGCGCGCTTCCCAGCTGGTGGCGGCTGCGGCCGTCGTGGGCGGTGTGGCACTGGAAATTTTCCTGACCCGGAAATATAAGTCCAAGCCTCTCATGGTGACGCTGGCCCTGACGGCAGAGAACCGCAGCCTGCTGGCGAAGGTGCGCAAGGCAGAGCCGGAATTTACGGTGGAGAGGGAAGAGCTGGTGGCTTCCAGCCCCCGCAAGCTCTTCCTCGAGCGCACGAATGCCTATAACGAGCGGGTGAAGCAGCAGCTCAAAGAGAAACTGGCGGAGAAAAAAGACGCCTGATCAGAATATTTCGAAAGAGCCGCAGCGCAGAGAACCTTGCGCTGTGGCTCTTTTTGGTGTATAATATAGCCACAGAACATAAAGGGGGCATTACGATGCAGATCATTCCGATGAGAGAACTGAAGAATACCGTGGAGATCGAGCGCCGGTGCGCCGAGGAGAACGGCCCGGTCTTTGTGACGAAGAACGGCTATGGCCGCCTCGTGGTGATGGATATTGATTACTATGAGCGCACCATGCAGGAGATGGAAGAGCTGAAGCTGGTAATGGAGGGCCTGAAGGACGTAGAGGAAGGCCGCGTGGTGGATGGGCCGACGGCGATGGCAGAAATCAGGAGGGAATATGGACTGTGAGTACCATTTCGCCCTGACTCAGCGTGCGAAACAGGATGTCAGACAGAATGTCGGATATATCCGAAATGAGCTGGGAAATGAAAAAGCCGCAGGGATGCTGATGAATGAGCTGGATTAGTGCATAGAGCGTCTGTGTATTTTTCCAGAGAGCGGGAAGCTGGTATTTGATGAATATCTGCCGGGCATCCATGTGCGCAGGAAGATAGTGGGAAAGTATATCCTGTTCTATCAGGTGCTGAAAGAGGAAAAAGTCATCCGGATCCTCCGCATCGTCTATGGCCGCCGGGATATGGATGAGGTGCTGAAGCACATTAACAGCTGAAAGAGGAGAAAAAACTGAAAATATTTCCGCAAAAGCGGGATTTTCCTCTTGAAATCCGCACATTTTTTTGCTATACTATTCTAGCCGCTTGGTGTGGGCGCCTCAAATGGCCCCTGTGAGGGCCTGCCTTTACGACCAGCGAGTACAACGAAAAGGAATGAACAAAATGTACGCAATCATTGTTACCGGCGGTAA
>ENA-UEPS01000990-UEPS01000990.1-human-gut-metagenome-genome-assembly--contig:-NODE-990-length-18014-cov-17.432904_pt1 | contig 18014 bp, 16 predicted proteins | sample MGYA00242904_ERZ507924 | MGnify/ENA primary metagenome ERZ507924 (study PRJEB26167, sample SAMN06115422) | human gut metagenome | host: Homo sapiens | place: China:Sichuan | collected 2014-10-16...
AACTCCCGCCAGAAGATCAACGATTGTCTGGGCAACCCGGTGGAGATCGGCATTGCGGTCATCTGGCGCGTGACCGATACCGCCAAGGCTGTGTTCAATGTGGATAACTACAAGGAATATCTCTCCCTGCAATGTGACAGCGCCCTGCGCAACGTGGTGCGGGTGTATCCCTATGATGTTGCCCCCAACGTGGACACCACCGGCGACGGCGTAGCCGATGAGGGCAGCCTGCGCGGCTCCTCTGAGGTGGTGGCTGCCCGCATCCGGGACGAGATCCAGAAGAACGTGTCCGAGGCCGGCATCGAGGTAGTGGAGGCCCGCATTACCTATCTGGCCTATGCGCCGGAAATCGCAGCGGTCATGCTGCAGCGCCAGCAGGCCAGTGCCATCATTGACGCCCGCAAGATGATCGTGGACGGCGCTGTGGGCATGGTGGAAATGGCGCTGGATCGTCTGAACGAGAACAAGGTAGTGGAGCTGGACGATGAACGCAAGGCGGCAATGGTGTCCAATCTGCTGGTGGTGCTGTGCGGCAACCGGGATGCCCAGCCCATCGTGAACAGCGGCAGCCTGTACTGATGGCCGAGCCGAAAAAACAGGTGCCTCTGCGCCTGAACGCCAAGCTCTACGATGCCCTTGCCGCTTGGGCAGAGGATGACTTCCGCTCGGTGAACGGGCAAATCGAATATCTGCTTACCGAGTGCGTGCGTCAGCGTAAAAAGAACGGGAAATATGTCTCCGACCAGCTGGACGTCCCGCCGGAGCTGGATCTCCATTGAAGCACCCGTGACAAACGCAAATTATTAAAACAGGCTGCTGCACAAGACCGGTGCAGCGGCCTTTTGTTTGTTATGAGAAAGCTGCGCTTTCCAAGGAGCAGAGAGGACAAACGAAGAGAGAATTGATATACCAATTTGTTGCATAATGCTCCGATATTTCGTCGAAAAAGCAATCGATGAACTGGAATTTTGGCGAAAACGCTTCTTTTTTGGATTTTTCCAGAAAATAACTTGCCTAAAAGTTTGCGGCGTGCTAAACTAACAGCGGGGAAATGCTTTACGTAAGCAGACAGGGGGTGAAGCTATGAAAATATTGGTCGTGGATGACGGTCAGCTTGCGATCAATTCGCTGATCCGCATCCTGTGCCGGGTCGCGCCGGACTGTGACTATATCAGTGCCATGACGACCGACGATGCTTTGACGTGGATGCGGCAGGGACCGATGGATGCAGCCTTCCTGAACTTGGAAATGCCGGGGATGAACGGCCTTGCCCTTGCCCGTATGATCCAGAAGCTGCAACCCCGCTGCAACCTCATCGTGGTCACCGAGCACCCGGAGTATGCGCTGGAAGCATTGCAGATCTTTGTCAGCGGCTTTCTGCTCAAGCCCGCCAACGAGTCCGATGTGCGCAATGTGCTGGAAAATCTGCGCTACCCGCCGGAAACGGCGCCTGTGGGCATCAAGATCCAGTGCTTCGGCAACTTCGAGATCTTTGTGGGCGGACGTCCGCTCTCCTTCAAGCGCAGCAAGAGCAAGGAGCTGCTGGCTTATCTTGTGGACCGCAACGGTGCCACCTGCACCAACGGCGAGATGCTGGCTGTCCTGTGGGAGGATAAGCCCGATACCGCTTCGCTGCACAGCCACCTGCGCAATTTGATCTTCGACCTCAGCCATACGCTGGAGGATGCAGGGGTCAACGGGCTGCTGGTACGCGGCCGCAGCACATTGGCGCTGGATACCAGCAAGGTGGACTGCGATTATTATAATTTCCTGCGGGGAGACCGCTCGGCGTTCAATTCCTACCGTGGCGAGTATATGACCCAGTATTCCTGGGCAGAGGTCACCCGCTCGGCGCTGCGCCAGCAGGCCGCAGCTACGCCCAAAAGCGGGTCTATCCCAAGCTATTACGTCCCGCCCACGGGCTTTTAAAACTGCATAAAACACCAAAGGCTGCTGTGCATTGTTGCGCAGCAGCCTTTTTTGACTGACTTTATAACTTGCAGGCCGGGAAAATATGCGTCTCTTTCTGTGAAAATGGGATAATGGAACGCCCGCAGGCGTTCCGTCATCCCGAAATAAATTTTTCAAAACCTTTCCAGTTCCAGCAGATATTCCTTGATATCCAGCCCCTCGGCGTAGCCGGTCAGGCTGCCATCTGCGCCAATGACCCGGTGGCAGGGCACCACGATGCACAGCGGGTTGCGGTGGCAGGCGCTGCCCACGGCGCGGCTTGCCTTGGGGTTGCCCAGCGCCGCCGCCAGCTGACCGTAGGTGCGTACCTCCCCGTAGGGAATTTTGCGCAGCTGCGCCCATACCGTCTGCTGAAAGGCCGTGCCCTTTGCTGCCAGCGGCAGGTCGAACTCCCGGCGCACCCCGGCAAAATATTCGTTCAGCTGCTCCTCAGCTTCTTGTAACAGGGGCGTTTCCACCACCCTGCGGGGCAGCGGTTCCAGCTCCGGCGCACCGTCCGGGCAGAAATGTACCCCGCACAGCGCGTCGTTCTCCTCCTCCAAGCAGATGGCTCCAAGGATGCTGTTGATGTACCAGACGTTCAAAACCGGCCTCTTCCTTTCCTGCAAGAATGTGCTATACTGGTACTATCTTAACACAAAAGCTTCCGTGAGGAAAGGGGCGTTTCAACTATGGTCAAGGCACTGGAAGACATCATTGCAAAAAGCAGCAGTATCGTCTTTTTCGGCGGCGCGGGCGTTTCTACAGAAAGCGGCATCCCGGATTTCCGCAGCGTGGACGGGCTGTACCACCAGAAATACGACTACCCGCCCGAAACCATCCTCAGCCATACCTTCTGGGAGGAAAACCCGGAGGAGTTCTACCGTTTTTACCGCGATAAGCTGATCGTAAAGGGTGCAAAGCCCAATGCCGCCCATCTGCGGCTGGCAAAGCTGGAACAGCAGGGTAAGCTGCGGGCTGTGGTCACCCAGAACATTGACGGTCTGCATCAGGCGGCGGGCAGCAAAACGGTGTACGAGCTGCACGGCAGCACTCTGCGCAACTACTGCACCCACTGCGGTAAGTTTTACGATGTGGATTTTATCGCAAACAGCACCGGCGTGCCCCGCTGCACCGAGTGCGGCGGCATCGTAAAGCCGGACGTGGTGCTCTACGAGGAGGGCTTGGACGAGCAGGTGCTGTCCGGCGCGGTGGATGCCATCCGCCATGCCGATACCCTTATCATCGGCGGCACCAGTCTGGTGGTGTATCCCGCCGCCGGGCTCATCCGGTACTTCCGGGGCGACAATTTGGTGGTCATCAATATGCAGCCCACCGGGGCTGATGCTTCTGCCGACCTGTGCATCGCAAAGCCAATCGGGCAGGTGCTGAGCGAGGACGTTTCGCTGGACTGATTTTTGCGCTTCAGGCGCGCTGTTTCGCGCCGGTTCGCACGCAGTTTTCCGTATGCTGATGGAAAGAACATCAGAACGGAGGAACTGCAAATGATCCAGGTATGCGACCCGCCGCGTCAGCGGCAGGTACGGCGGCTTTCCGCCGAAGAATTTTTTACATTGGTGCGCTGCGGCGGGGCGGGGTTTTACCGTCCCTGCTCCGAGGTGCTGCGGATGCTGACCGCAGGCGAGGCGTGGGGCACAGCCGGGGCGGCGCTGCTGGTGCTGCCCCTCACCGCCGATACCGCCGCAGCAGCGGCACTGCGCAGCTGGCTGGGACGCAGGCAGCTGGAAGGAGGTTGTCTGCTTACCCCGCCGGTGGGTACCGGCACGGAGCTGCCCGCCCGGCTGGTGGAGGTTGCCGCCGCCCGGGCGGACCGGCTGCGCCGCAAGGGCACGGAATGGGCGGTGGTGGAGTGCACCGAAACGGCGGCAGCGCTGTTGCCGCTGTATTTCCGGCAGGGCTTCGGACTGCGGGCGCTGCGCCCGCTGGAAAGCCTTGCGCCCTGCTTTTTGCTGCGCACCGGCTGCGTGCCCGCCCGCACTGCGCCGGTGTGGGTGCCGCTGGAAGACAGGGTACAGCTGGCATTGCTGCTGGCAAAAGGCTATGCCGCGCTGGACAGCCGCCCCTACGGCGGCAGCCTTGCGCTGGCGCTTTATCCGCTGAAAGAAACGGAATAACGTAAACCAGAGAGGGAATGAGAAAGCTATGAAGGCAGTGATCCTTGAAAGCTATGTGATGGAAGAAGGAGACTTGGACTGGTCCGGGGTAAAGGCACTGGCGCCGGACACCACCAGCTATGTGCGCACCGACTACGCCGACATTGCGCCCCGCATCGGGGATGCAGAGCTGGTGCTCATCAACAAGTGCCGCATTGACGAAGCAGTATTGGCGCAGTGCCCGAACCTTAAATGGGTGGGCATCATCGCCACCGGCACGGATAATATCGACCTTGAAGCCTGCCGTCGTCATGGGGTGGCAGTGGCCAACGTGCCGGGCTATTCTACTTACAGCGTGGCGCAGATGACCTTCAGCCTGCTGCTGGCCATCTGCCAGTGCGCCCAGCGGTACGACCGGGCGGTAAAGGCCGGGTACTGGCAGCTGGGCATCCCGGCAGAGTACGGCCTGCTGCCGCAGGTGGAGCTGCTGGGCAAGACCTTTGGCATCTACGGCTACGGCAGCATCGGCCGCCAGACCGCCCGCATTGCAAAGGCCTTTGGCATGGAGGTGCTGGTGTGCACCCGCACGGTGCGCCCGGAGTACGCTGCCGATGGGGTGGAGTTTGTGGACTTTGACACCCTGCTTGCCCGCAGTGATGTGCTCAGCCTGCACTGTCCGGCCACCCCGGCGACCCGCGGGCTGATGAGCCGGGAAGCCCTTGCAAAAATGAAGCCCGGCGCCATTCTGCTGAACACTGCCCGGGGCGCACTGGTGGACGAGGAAGCCGTAGCCGATGCACTGGAAAGCGGCAAACTTGCCTTTTACGGCGCAGACGCCTTTGCCACCGAGCCGCTGCCGCCCCAAAGCCGCCTGCGCGGCCTGCCGGGCGCGGTGCTCACCCCGCATATCGCGTGGACCACCAAGGAAGCATTGCAGCGGCTGATGGACATCACCACCGGCAATCTGCGCAGCTTTCTGGCCGGCAAGGGCGAGAACATCGTCAACCCTTGATTTTGGCAGGGCACTGTACTATACTGTTCCATGATTTCAGGCTCTCCCGGCAAAGGAACTGCCGTAAAATAACGTATGCACAAGAGCATCCGGCAGCTTTGCCGCTGCTCTGAGGGAGGTAAAAATGAGTTACGCTATCGTATTCAGCAGCAAAACCGGCAACACCGCGCTGCTGGCACAGACCCTGCGGGAGCAGCTGCCGCAGGCAGACTGCTGCTATTTCGGCGCACCGGACACTGCCGCGCTGGCAGCAGATACCCTATATGTGGGTTTCTGGACGGACAAGGGCAAGGCGGATGCCGACACACTGGATTTTTTGCAGCAGCTGCGCAGCAAGCGGGTATTCCTGTTTGGCACGGCAGGCTTTGGCGGCAGTGCGCCCTACTTTGAAAAGATCCTTGCCGCCACCCGGAAGGCGCTGGACGGGAGCAACACCGTCATCGGCAGCTTTATGTGTCAGGGCAAAATGCCGGTGTCCGTCCGGCAGCGGTACGAGGCCATGAAGGCAAAGCCTTTGCACATCCCCAATTTGGATGCCCTGATTGAAAACTTCGATAAGGCGCTCTCCCACCCGGATGCCGCAGATCTCGAGCAGCTGAAACAGGCTGTAAAGTGAGTAAAAAAGAGCGACCGCACATGGTTTTGTGCGGCCGCTTTTTCTGTATGGGACAAACGCTAGTCGATGGTGGTTTTGGTGCGCCCGATGCCGATGACGGCGGTGGAGATCTTTTTCCAGCTGTCGCAGCCGCACACGCCGTCCACCCGCAGACTGGTGCGCTTCTGATAACCGCGCAGAGCCTGCTCGGTGCGGGCACCAAAAATGCCGTCGATGCGGCTGCCGGTCTGGTAGCCAAGGGTGGAAAGTGCGTCCTGCAAAACCATGACATAGCAGCCCCGGCTGCCCCGGCGCAGGGTGGGGTAACCGGCGGTGGTGCCGCTGCAGGCCGGGGTGCCGTAGCGGCGGTCAAAGTGCACCCATGTGGGGGTCTGGCTCAGCGGCTCCACATAGCCCCACGCACCGGTAGCGCGGGCGGCGTTGTAAATGGCGGTGCGCTGGCGCTGGTCAAGGCTTTGCCCCACATCGAACGCTACCCCCGCGTAGTGCTGGCTGCGGGTGCCGTGACCGCCCTCCCAGATGCGGCGGAAGGCGTACCCCACCGGGATGCCCCTGCCGTATTTGCGGCGGGTCAGGTTCCACGCTTCCATGGCGGCAATGGTGGTCCACAGGGTAGGGCTGGACGATTTGCCCCGGAACTCCCGCAGCCGCAGGGTGGTCAAGGTGCTGTAAGGCATGGGGTCGTTCTCGTTCAGGTTTGCGTAGGTGTACACCTTGTTTTCGTAGGCGTCGTAGATCAAAAGGCGTGCCATCCCTCATTCCTCCTTTTCGCAGCCGCAGGGGTCGGTGCACTGGGCTTGCAAAGCATACCATGTTTCACGGTACACGATGCCGTTTACAGGGTGCAGCCCCGCCTGCTGCTGGACAGCCCGCACGGCAGCGGCGTCTGCCGCGCCAAAGTGGTTGTTATCGGCCACATAACCCTCGCCGCAGGAAAGCTGTGCCCGGCGGTTGAGCCAGCGCTCCACCTGCCCCACCTCCTGCCCGGCGCTGCCCTCGGCGATGGCGCGCCCCGGGTAAGCGGTGCTGGGTGGGATGTCCCGGTCCGGGTTCGGGGCGTGGGCGGCCAGCTGCAAACTCAGTGCCTCCACCGCCGTCCATGTGTCGGCATCGGCAATGCCGGTCTGCTCCAGCCCCAGCAACTGCTGGGCGCTGCGGGTGGCGGCGGCAGTCTCCTCGGTATAGCGGTCGGCAAGGGGCGGAGACTCTACGCTGGAAAAATAATAGGCGATGCGCTGCAAAAGCAGATTGTAATACAATACGGTCTCGCCGCTGCTGCCCACCGTCAGCGGGGTGCCGGGGTAGGGCAAACGCTTTAAGGTGACCACCGGGCCGGAAGAGCGCAGCTGGCTGGCGCGGCCATAGAGAGAGTTCCATGTGGTGCGCCCCACCACGCCGTCCACGGTAAGCCCCGCAAACCGCTGGTACGCCCGCACCGCCCGCTCGGTATCCGCGCCGAACTTTCCGTCAATGCTTACCGGCGGGATGCTGCTTTCGTAGGCGCTCATGAGGTAGAGGTAAAATTGCAGTTCCCGCACCGCTGTGCCGGTGGAGCCGGTGCGCAGCACACCCGGGTACTCGCCGGGGCGCAGGGAAGAGGAGAGCAGCCGGTTGGCGATATCGTTGTACACCTCGTACAGCTTTTGCCATGTGGTGCGCCCCACCACCCCGTCTGCCGTCAGCCCGAAGTAGCGCTGGAACCGCCGCACAGCCGATGCCGTGCCCGCGCCGAATTTTCCGTCCACGGTCACGCTTTCAAGGTTTGTGTATACCGTGCGGGCGATCTTCAGCCAGAACTGCACCAGCCGCACATTCTGCCCGGCAGACCCCTCCCGCAGCGGCGTGCCGGGGTAGGCGTTGGGGGTGCCGTTGTCGGACTGGATGCTCAAAAACTCGTCGTACAGCTCCTTCCAAGTGGTCTGCCCCACTATGCCGTCTACGGTAAGGCCGTATTTGCGCTGGAAAGCACGCACCGCATTGGCGGTGGCAGTGCCGTATACGCCGTCTACCTTTACGGCGGGGATGGCGCTGTCGTACTGCGCCAGCGTGTTCAGCCAGAACTGTACCTGCTCCACCGCGCTGCCGGAAGCACCGGTGCTCAGCACCGTACCGTTCCATGTGCCGTTGGACAGGGTGCCGGTGGAAGTCTCGCCCTCGCTGGTCAGCTCGGCGAGATCTTTTACCGATACATAGATATAGCTGATCTTGTACCATGTCTGCCGCCCCACTACGCCGTCGGCGGTCAGGTTGAACTGCTTCTGGAACGCCCGCACCGTGGCGGCCATCCGGCTGCCGAATACGCCGTCTACCGTCAGCTTTCCAAGGAAGGGATAGTCCTTGGTGATGCGGTTCAGCTGCCGTTGCAGGGTGAACACCGCCGCGCCGCGGCTGCCCTGCCGCAGCGGCGTGCCGGGGTAGCTCTGCGGGATGGAGCGGATATTTTTGGTGCGCACGATCTCGATGCTGCTGCCGTAGTAGTAGCGTAAGATCTGCAACGCGCTGCGCCCGTTGTTGGCAAGCGCCACCGTGCCCCACTGCTTGAGCCCAGGGCAGGTGACCGACTTGCCGTCGCAGTACTCGGAATAATAGGGGTTCACCGTGCCGCTTTTGCGCAGGTAGGTGTTGAAGATATCGTCCGTGATGCGCACCATCACCTCGAACACCGTGCGCCCATGGACGTAGTACTGGTCGTAGCTGGTGGAGTTGGTGATGTTGAAGGTGTAGCCCTTGCTGGGGTACCACTCGGTGTAGATACGGTTCAGCGCCAGCGAGATCTGGCAGTGGATGTTTGCCCGCAGTGCCTGCTCCGGCCACGGGGAACACCATAAACCAACGGACGAAATAAATGCTGCATCGTGTATTTTGCAGCGTATAAAAAGCGGCTGCTGCACAAAATGCTGTGCAGCAGCCGCTTTTTTGGGAGCTGATGAAACGCTTACGCTTCCGTCTTGGGCTCTTCCTCGGGCTTTGCTTCGGAATGCCGCCGACGGAACCAGTCGGCGGGGATGCCGCTCTGGGCAGGGGTAAGATCCGGCGCGGGGTGACCGTCCGGCAGGTGCGCACCGAAGGCCGGAACAAAAAAGAACTTGCGCACGATGAAGATCAGCGCGATCGCGCCAACGCTGAGCAGATTCTCCACGGCGGAATCGTGCCCCACCACCAGATGGCGTGCAATGGCGTAAAGCAGCACCTCAAGGCTGCTGCCGGGGCTGTGCTTGGCCAGCATCTTGATGAACTCGATGCCGATCACGATATCCAGACTGCGCTCCAGAAAGGTGCGGATCTCTGCCTCGTTGCCATCGAACAGCAGGCCGGGCATCCAGCGGATGAGCGGCACGACGCTGAGCAGCAGGCCGATCAGTACCAGCCCGGACAACAGAACCTCCAGCAGACTGGAAGCCTGAATAATGCGGTTGCGCAGGGAGGTGCGCCAGTGGCTTTCTACCGGGTGAGAGGGATGTTCCATAGTAAGACCTTCCTTTCGGCATTCTGCTGCATAAAGATCGACAAAATCCTGCCTTTATTGTAGCAGACGAGAGAAGGTCTGTCAATTTCAATCCACGATGGTGACGGTGGCCTGCGGGCCGACGGCCACATAGCCGGACTTTTTGATGCAGTCCTGCCCGGCGTCGGTGTCCAGCCAGTCATACAGGATGCGCTCCGGGCTGTTTGCGGCGGCATCCGAGTGGATGACGGCGTAAAAATCGTTGCACAGGGGGTAGCTGCCGTCGGCAAGGGTGTCGTTGCTGGGGGTCACGTCATCCACGGCCAGCAGCCGCAGGCCGGGCTGAGAATACATCTGGTCGATGTAGTAATATACGGAAAAACCGATGGCGTTGGCGCTGTTGTTGTAATCGGCAATGCTGTCCACCAGCTCACCCATGGCGGCGGGTGCCAGCTCAGAGGGCGGGGTCATCAGTTCGCCGCCCTGAATGAGCAGCTTTTTGAACAGGGTCTGACTGCCGGAGTCCTCGCCGCGCTGGAAGGCAACGATCTCCTGATCCTTGCCGCCTACATCCTTCCAGTTGGTGATCTTTCCGGCATAGATGTCCCGCAGCTGCTGCTGGGTAAGCGCCTGTACGGGGTTATCTTCGTTGACGATGAACACCAGCGCGTCCACCCCGATGGGTTTCTGCTCCAGCTGCACATTGGCCTCTTGCAGCTCTTCCTTTACATAGTCCGGCGCTTCATACACCACCAGCATCCGGGTGGTGGTGTCGTACAGGCCAAAGTTCTCCCATGCGTAGGCGGTGGTGCTCACCGTAATGCTGCTGCGGGCTTCCTCCAGGTCCATGCCAGTGGTATCGGCCAGCATCTGCGCCATCAGGGGGATGCAGGCGGTGCTGCCGTCCAGCGGGGGAAACTCTTCCACAGTCAGAAACGGCGCTGCCTGCTGCACAGTAGAGGAAGCAGCAGAGGATGCGGGCTGTTCTACCACAGAGGAAGCGGTGCTGCCGGCGGGCGCATCCGTGCCCTTGCAGGCGGTCAGCACCCCGGCAGCGGAGCAGGCAGCCAGCCCCAGCAGAAAGCTGCGGCGGGAAATTTTAGTGTTTTTCATAAAAAAGCCCTCCTAACTCAATAGCCGTAACTCGGTTCATCGTCCGCAGTAGCAGACGAGAAAATACTCTGGCAGTACAGCCAGTTGCCGCTTGTGTCCATCCAGCCCACATAGAAGCCCCGCTGTGCAGCAAACACATGGTCGGGCAGGGTGTTTAGGCTGTTAGAATAGTACCCGGTGCAGCTGGCAAGCCCCTGCAGCACTACATTGCCGTCTGCGTCCAGCACATCGCACACGTTGCCGTAGGCGCTGCCCACAGCGCTGCGGCTGCCGTAGAACATGGGTCTGCCGTTGGGGTCGGTGGTCAGGTAGTTGACGTAACTGTACTTGCCTTGCAGGGCGGTCAGGTCACTGATAAGCCCCTGCGGGCCGTACAGCCGGGTGGCGGTGGTCTCGTAGCGGTCGTTATCCTGCAATTCCAGCCAGACATAGCCGCTGCCGCAGTTGCTCATCCGTACTCGCTGCTGGTGCTCCACCGGCTCTACGGTGGTATCGGTCAGCAGCTTGCCGTTATCCTTGCTGTACACCCGCAGGCTGCCGTCCAGCGCGTAGACGGCTATGGTGCTGTCGGTGGCATCCACCTCGTACAGCGGGGTCTTTGTACCGGTCTCCAGATCATAGAGTTCGTAGCCATGATCCTCGCCGCTGTGCCATGTTACCACATAGCCCGGGAAATACTGGCTGGGCTGCTCGTCAAAGGTGGCAATCAGCCCGCGGTCCTCGGTGGTCATGTCCCGCAGCTCGTACCGGCCGTCACCGGTAGAAAAACTGGCAAGACCGCCCGGGTAGACCTGCAAAAAGCCCGTGTACTGCTCGCCGGTCTGGGTGTTATACAAAATCTGGTCGGTGGTCTCGGCTCCGGTGGCAACGTCCAGCTCCACCCAGTCGCTCAGGGTATCGCTGTTATAGAAAAGGCGGTAGGCCGAGGCGGCATCGGCGCGGTAGACAGGGGTGCCGTCCTTTTCCTGCACCACCACCCAGCGGTTCTGTTGGTAATCCGTATCCCAGTCGTAATCGTCCAGCCCTTCCGGGCGGGCGTAGCAGCTGAACACCAGCTTATCGCCGCATACGGTGCAGCTGTATGCGCCCTCCGGCACCGGCAGCGCTGCGCCGGTGGCAAGGTCGATGACCTGACAGGTGCCGTAGCCGGACTCCGGGACATATCCGCCATCGATTAGGCGGCTTTCCTGCAGCACCAGCAGGCCGTTTTGCAGAGTGGCGCTTTGCTCGCCCTCAAAGGACATTACTTCGGTGCCGGTCTTATCGTACAGGGCGGTGCGGCGTCCGCCCCGGCCGGTGGGGTCGGACCAGCTGCGCAGCCAGTAGTCTGCGGTGCCGGTAGCGCTGTCCTCCACCAGCGAGACGTTTTCGCTGCGGGCAGACTGATGCAGCGGGGTGCTGCCGCACAGGATGGTGGTGCTGCTCCCGGAACGGCCGTAGCAGTACAGCACCCGCAGACGGCCATCGTTCAGCACGGCGGGGTCGTACAGGGGCTTGCCGCTGTCGTCCGTGGGCACAGAAACGGCAGAGCTGGCAGCGCCCGGCACGCCGGTGGCGGGCGGCAGCAGGGCGCAGCCGCAGCCTAAAGTAAGGGCAAGGGCTGCGCAGACCGCCCCGCAGCCGATACGCAAGACAACACGCTTCATAAAAACACTCCTTTGCAAAAAACAGGGAGGAAAATTTTTCCGTTCACTCAGAATACGAAACAGCCGCATTTTTCATTGCAGAGCTTGCAGAAAAATGCGGCTAAAAACGGTTACAATTGAATTACAGCTGTGCCGGGGCATGGGACGCTTCTGCCTTGTCCATCTGCTCCAGCTGCCGCAGAAAGGCCAGCAAAAAGGGCAGAGAAATGAAGAAGGTGAGCGCATCCGCAATGGGCTGGCAGAGCTCTACACCCACAAGACCCAGCACCCGGGGCAGTACAAGGATCAGCGGGATAAAGCACACGCCCTGCCGGCAGCAGGCCAGAAAGGTGGCGCGCCCGGCCTTGCCCACGCTTTGAAAGGTCATGTTGGCCACTACGATCACCGGCTGCAAAAGGACGGCAAAGCACTGGTAACGGAAGGCAGGCAGCGCCACGGCGGTGACTTCCGGGTCGTCCCGGAACAGACGGATCAGGTTTTCATCGTTCCACCAGCACACCGCGATCAGCACCACCAGCAGTACAAAGGCGGCTTGCAGGGTAAAGACGGCGGCCTGCCGTACCCGGTGGTACTTGCGGGCGCCGTAGTTGAAGGACGCCACCGGCTGCAAGCCCTGTCCCACGCCGATGGCCACCGAGAGGATGAACATAAAAATGCGGGACACGATGCTCATGCCCGCCACGGCGGCGTCGCCGTAGCTGCGGGCGGCAATGTTCAGCAGCATCCCGCCGATGCTGTTCAGTCCCTGTCGGCCAAAGCTGGGCGCGCCGCCTGCAAGGATCTGCAAAAACTCGCGCGGCTCCCGGGTGACGGCGGAAAGCCGGAACTGGCTGACCGTTTTGCCCCGCAGGAACATATACAGCAGAATGCCAAAGCTGATGGTCTGGCTGAGGGCGGTGGCAATGCCGGCACCGGCAGTGCCCAGCCCTAAAGCGAACATGAACAGCGGGTCCAGTGCGATGTTCAGCAGTCCGCCGGTGACCAGCCCGACCATGGCAAGGTTCGCCTTGCCCTCATACCGCAGGATGTTGTTCATCACCAGACTGGAGATCATCAGCGGTGCGGCAAGCAGGATGGGGCGGGCGTAGGCGCAGGCGTGGGGCAGAATGGTCTCGGTGCTGCCCAGCAGCATCATGAAGTCCGGCAGGGTGGCAAGACCGACCACTGCCAGCACTACGCCAAAGGCCAGCGCCGTAAAAAAGCTGGTGGAAGCAAAGCGGGTGGCAGCGTGGGTATCCTGACTGCCCAAGCGGCGGCTGATGATGGTGCCGGAGCCGTGCCCCAGCATAAAGCCCAGCGCCTGAATAATGGCCATCAGGCTGGAAACGACACCCACCGCGCCGGAAGCGCTGGTGGAGATGCGCCCTACAAAAAAGGTATCGGCCAGATTGTAGATGCTGGTGATCAGCATACTTAAAATCGTGGGCGCGGCCAGACTGAGGATCAGCCGGGGGATAGGGGTCTCGGTCATTTTGTGATACTGCACCGCAGTGCGGTCCTGCTGGGTCATGGAAAAATATCCTCCTTCAAAAACGAGAAAGCCGCCCCTTCCAGAGCGGCAGATAAGCTTTGTAAAAACAGTATAACGCAGTTGCGGCAAAATGTCGAGAGGGAGAAAAACGGCCCTTTCTCCCCTGCGAAGGGGCGAAAAAGAAGGCGAAAACAGGGTGGTTTCTATATAAAGTGCTAAAGAATTGTCGAATTGCTTGTGAAAAATCACGATATGTGGTATTCTTTATAAGAAGGAATTGGAAAAATCTGTGCATTTTATGATTGGGAGGGATTTGTACATGAAATCCGTAGCACAAACTGTGATCGAAGCCGACCGCTTTTATACCATTGCCGCTCACACCGGCAACGTCATTCAGGCAGTGGAAGGCAGCAAGGACGGCGGCACTGTCCGCCTGGGCAAGTATGACCACAAGCCCGAGCAGGAGTGGAGCTTTGTCCGCGAGGGCGATGGCGTGTACCGCATCCGCAACCGCGCCTCCGGCAAGCTGCTGGATCTGACCATGACCGGCACTGCCAACGGCACTTGGCTGCACCTGTGGGAGGACGTGGGCGGCACATCCCAGATGTGGAAGGTAGAGCACACCCCGGAGGGAACCGTGCGTCTGCGTTCTTCTTGGGCAGGCGGCAAGTGCGTGGACACCGTGGGCATGGGTGCCGAGGTGGGCGCTGTGCTGCAGATCTGGCAGGAGGTGCCCGGCGGTGGTGACCAGCTGTGGGTCATCTCTGAGGTAAAGGACCGCGTAAAGCGTGCCGCTAAGGTCGAGGAAGCACCCGCACCCGCTGCTGAGACTACGGCAGCACCGGCCAAGGAAGCCGCTCCCGCCAAGAAGCCCGCAGCCCGCAAGCCCCGCACCACCAAGAAGGTGGAGGAGAAGTCCGCTGCAAAGGCCGCAGAGCCGGTCAAGGCAGAAAAGCCCGCCGTGAAGAAGGCCGCTAAGGCAAAGGCAGAGCCAGCTGCCCCCGCCGCAGAGGTGAAGGCTGCGCCCGTTGTGGAGACCAAGGCTGAGACTACTGTCCCTGCAACTAAGGCCGCACCCGCTGCTGCAAAGCCCAAGGCAAAGCGTGCACCCTGCAAAAAGATCGTAAAGAAGTAAAAGCAGAATCATTGTTCTGATTTGCAGCCCCGAAACGCCTGTGTGCGTTTCGGGGCTGCTTTTTTAATCTTTTCCCGCAGCGCAAACTACGCGTGAAAATGCAAATCCGGGCAGACCGCAGTCTGCCCGGATTTGCGCTATAAATAATAATTTTTCCGCTGAAGATGGTCAGAGCGAAGCGGAGACCATTCAAAATAGTCTGCTTTATGCAGCAGGGGCGGCAGCATCGTCGCTCTGGGCGGCGGTCTGCACGAACTGTACGATGCTCTCGATGGTCTTGCGCAGCTGCACAAGGCTTTCCACGTCAGAGTCCTGCATCCGGGAGGTGGGGGCGGTCACAACGGTCTGGGCGGCAGTCACCGTGCCGGTCAGCTCTGCATGGATGTGGTGGGCGGGCACGTCTAGCAGGATGTGCACCTTGGGGGACAGGGTCTTGAGCAGCCCCTGCTTTTCGATGCCCAGAATCAGCTGCGGCGCGTCCTCCCCGGCGGTGAGGTTCGGCAGCTGAAGGTAGAGGTAGCCTTCCTTCGCGTTGGCGGGCTGCACGGTTTTGAGCTGTTTGAGATCCAGCTGAAAGTCATTCACCTGCTGCAAGCCGGTGGCGGCGGGGTCTACCCCCAGCAGGGTGGCCAGCTGGTCTTGGGAGATGTAGCTGCCCAGCGACCAGCCCGGCAGCAGCAGGCTTGCCAGCGGATACTCGGCCACAACGGTGCTGCGCAGCTTGTTGTACAACTGTCCGGCATCGTACAGGGTCTCTTCCTCGCTGATGTACATCCGGGTCAGAGGGGCATCGTTGACGGTGCTGGTGCCCGTCGGGTACAGCGCCAGCTGCACCGCTCGGGGGGTGTACTGGCCGGTCAGGCTGCCGGTGGTGCCGCCGAACTTGTCCAGCAGGGCGTAAAGGGCAGGGGGCTCTGCTTCGGTGGAGGTGATGGTGTAGTCCAGCGCAAAGCTGGCACCGCTCTGGAATGCCTTGATCTTGCGGCTGACGAAGCTGTACAGCACTGCCGCAGCCACCGCGCACACCAGAACCAGACACAGCAGAACGATCAGCGCCGCCCGCAGACCAGTGCGCTTTTTGTGGGAAGATGCCATGGAAAAACCTCTCCTTCCGGTAAAACGTATTTGTTCCAGCATAACGGAACTGCCCGCAAATGTCAAGCGCCGCAAACTGCGGACAAAACAAAAAACCTGAAACATTTCTGTTTCAGGTTTCTGGCGGAAAGATGGGGATTCGAACCCCAGAACGCTTTTGACACGTTACACGATTTCCAGTCGTGCGCCTTAGACCAACTCAGCCATCTTTCCACATCTTTTGTTCTGCCTTTGGGCGGGTGCCCTTGGCGCTCCACTATAATACCTGAAAGCAGGCTTTTTGTCAAGGATTTTTTTGAAAAAAATCAGACTTTTTTAAAAGTGACGAAAAAACGCGAGAAAGTATTCTGCCGCATGGACGGAAAGCACAAAAAGCCCTTGACGCACCCTTAAAATGGGTCTATATTGAGGGCAGAGAGCGCTGCGGCGGGTCGTTTTGTGCCGCAGCGGCGGGAAATATAAGGAGGATGCTTTTATGACTTATCCTGAAGTGCTTGCCAATGCCCGTACCTGCATTGGTCAATACTGCAAGGCCTGCCCGGTGTGCAACGGCGTGGCCTGCAAAAACCAGATCCCCGGCCCGGGTGCCAAGGGCGTGGGCGATACCGCTATCCGCAATTATAATAAGTGGGCGGATATCCGGGTGAACATGGATACCCTGTGCCCCGGCGGTACACCGGACACTACGCTGGAGCTGTTCGGCAAAAACTTCCGCTATCCCTTCTTTGCGGGCCCCGTGGGTGCAGTGAACCTGCATTACTCTGATACCTACACCGATATGACCTATAACGATGTGCTGGTGCGCGCCTGTGCCGAAAACGGCATTGCGGCCTTTACCGGCGACGGCACCAACCCCACCGTGATGGAGATGGCAACTCGCGCCATCGGCGCTGCGGGCGGCTGCGGTGTGCCCACCATCAAGCCGTGGAACATCGACACCATCCGGGAAAAGATGGAGCAGGCCAAGGCCAGCGGCTGCTTTGCCGTGGCCATGGACGTGGATGCAGCGGGTCTGCCCTTCCTGAAGAACATGACCCCGCCCGCCGGCAGCAAGAGCGTGGAGGAGCTGACCGAAATCGTGCAGTTGGCAGAGCGCCCCTTCATCGTCAAGGGCGTGATGACCGTCAAGGGCGCACTGAAGGCAAGGCAGGCCGGTGCCGCCGCCATCGTGGTGTCCAACCACGGCGGCCGTGTGCTGGATCAGTGCCCCGCTACCGCCGAGGTGCTGCCGGAGATTGCCGCAGCCCTCAAGGGCACCGGCGTGAAGGTGCTGGTGGACGGAGGCATCCGCACCGGCGTGGATGTGTTCAAGGCACTGGCGCTGGGCGCGGACGGTGTGCTGATCTGCCGCCCCTTCGTGACTGCTGTCTACGGCGGCGGCGCAGAGGGCGTAAAGTGCTACATCGATAAGCTTGCCGGAGAACTGGCCGACACCATGCAGATGTGCGGTGCCCATACGCTGGCGGAGATCACCCCGGATATGGTGCGGGTCTGAGGTTTCTGTTATAAGTAACAAAAAGGAGATGCCCGGCAGGACATCTCCTTTTTTGTTACTTCAAAGTGCCGTCCAGCACCTGCTGGTAATACCACGGCTTCGGGGCGTGGAAGGTCTTGCCGCTGAGGAAGGCAAAGTCCGGCTGGGTGAAGCGGGGCATGGTCAGCTCCCATGCGCACAGCGCCTGATACTTCAGCTTCAGCTCCCGGTTGGCGCTGTTGTTGCCGTACTTGCTGTCGCCAAGGATGGGGCAGCCGATGCTGGCCATGTGGGCGCGGATCTGGTGGGTGCGGCCGGTGATCAGCTGCACCTTCAGCAGGGCCAGACGGCCGGAGACCGCAATGGTCTCGTACCGGGTCTCCACCTCCTTGGCGCCGGGCTGCTTGTCCTCCACGATCTTCACGATGCCGCGGTCGGCGTCCTTCAGCAGGTAGCCGCCCAATGTGGCATCCGGCGGCATGGGACGGCCAAAGGTGACGCAGAGGTAGGTCTTTTGCACCTCGCGGTTCTTGATGGCAGAAAGGAACAGCTCCTCAGCCTCCGGGGTCTTGGCAATGATCACAAGGCCGCTGGTGCCGGTGTCCAGCCGGTGGCACAAAGCGGGGGTGTACAGGTCGTTCTCCTTGTACTCGCCCTGTTTGTTCAGGTACAGCAGCGCACGGTTCAGCAGAGTATCGTCCTCCGGGCCGTCCACCGCAACACCGGCGGGCTTGTTCACGATCAAAATCTGCGGGCAGTCGTACACCACCTGCGCCGGGGTGCGGGCGTTCTTCCACGCGGGGCCTTCCACCCGGCGGTCGGCGTCCAGCACGTCGTCCAGAATGAACAGCTTGATCTCATCGCCTGCCATCACGCGGGTGGAAAGCGGCTGCTTTTTGCCGTTCAGCTTGATCTTGTTCTCCCGCAGTGCCTTGTTCAGGCG
>ENA-UEPS01000994-UEPS01000994.1-human-gut-metagenome-genome-assembly--contig:-NODE-994-length-17925-cov-48.840486_pt1 | contig 17925 bp, 14 predicted proteins | sample MGYA00242904_ERZ507924 | MGnify/ENA primary metagenome ERZ507924 (study PRJEB26167, sample SAMN06115422) | human gut metagenome | host: Homo sapiens | place: China:Sichuan | collected 2014-10-16...
ACAATCCGTCTTACAGACGAACAATTCGGCTGGCTCAGAGCACTCAGTCGACGCAGTAAACGCAGTCAAAGCGAAGTAGTGCGTTCACTCATCGAACACGGTACGGTGCGCGAACGAATTACGAGAGAAAATCTTGACATTATCCGAAAACTGATTGGAGAAAGCACAAACCTGAACCAGCTTGCCAGACGAGCCAATGCTTACGGTTTTTATCGTGTGGCCGATGAGTGCCGTACCGTCGCCCAAGAGATTTCACAACTTATAAAACAGCTCAAGGATGATAGGTAAAATTGTCAAGGGCAGATCGTTTTCCGGGTGCGTAAACTATGTGCTGAAAGAAGATAAATCGCGCCTGCTGAAAGCGGTTGGTGTCTACGGCTCGCCTGAAGAAATAGCGGAGCAATTCGAGTTGCAGACTTTACTGAATGACAAGGTAAAGAACAAGGTCGGCCATATATCATTGAGCTTCTCCGCAGAGGACGGAGACCGCATCCGTGACGATGATGGACTGATGTTGAGGATCGCCCACGACTATATGAAGCTGATGGGAATTGCGAACACGCAGTTCATCATCGCCCGGCATACCGACCGTGACCATCCGCATTGTCACATCGTTTACAACCGGGTGGATAATGACGGCCGCACCATCAGCGACAAGAACGACCGTTATCGAAACGAAAAGGTCTGCAAGATGCTGACAGCCCGTTACCGTTTGCATTTTGCCGAAGGAAAAGAGCATGTCAATTTCATGCGGTTACGTCATCATGACAAGGTAAAGTATTTTATCTATCATACCTTAAAACGAGAGGTTCCGAACGCCCGAAGCTGGAGTGAGCTGAGACTGGCCTTGCGGAGATATGGAATTGATACGCAATGGAAGCAAAGTCGCACGACCGGAGAGATGCAAGGTGTCAAGTTCACATGTGACCAACTGACCTTTAGCGGTTCCAAGATTGACCGCCAGTTCAGTTTCCTGAACATCGACCAGGAATTGAGATATAACGCTCTTTCTGCTACCGTGAGCCAGCGTCAGACACAGGCAGAAACCATACGCGAGGAACCTCGTCATGAATACCAGCAGGAGAATCATTCTAGCATCAGTGTGGGATTGTTCACGCCCTCTCCTACGGATTATGATACGGAGGAAGCGATACAGGTCAACCGGCTTAAAAAGAAGAAAAAGAAACCGAAACGCAAGCGAGGTTTCAGTCTATAATCAATTTTTTATTAACCATCAAAATTCAAATTATTATGAACTATTCCGATTTTATTTACGATTTCAATCTCTATTTGTGTGAGAGATTCGGTTACAGAAACTGCTGTTCCGTCATGCACAACGCCAACGGCATTTGTATTTCTGTCCATGTAGGCGAAATGGATTTATACATCCGTTTCTGGGAATACAGTTGCGGCGTTGGCAGCATCCCCGACTGGAGCATTATCATTGTACGTAGCAACTTTAAACGAAACCAGCAGGAAAACCTGAAAGACCTTGCCCGCTTCTTCAAGGAGTACGCCCCGCGCTATGGTTACAAGTACCTCTGCACCGAGGATGATGACTACAAGTATTATCAAACTCTTGGTTTGAAACTTATTCACCGAGGATTTTTCAGACAATATAATTATGGGTTGCCGTTGAAGGAGCTGGAGGTTTAAGGCCACCCACAAATAGTTTAAATAATAAGATCTTATATAAAGGAGAGGATTTCCCTCCTCTCTTTTTTATATTTGTGGCATGAATTTCAAAGAAGATCATTCACTTCATCATATTCTATTGTTCCTCTATTTAAGAAACCTAACAATTGGAGTTTATTTATTCCTTTTAACTTACCGTTTTCAATGACTAGCGAAGAACGATAACTTTTGTATATTAAGTGAGCTGTATATCTTGATAAACCTAAATTTTGCAGTGCGATTATAATTCTATTTTGTGTACCGTATTCAAGTAAAGTTGCCCAATTTTCTCCGGCATTATCTTCGCCTAAAATATGTATCAATAGATTAAAATAGTGATTAAAGTATTTTTCAAGTTGAAATCTCATTATTTTTTCTATATCTCTTATTATATCACCTATTAACTTATTGACATGCTCTTTTTTGTTTCTATCAAATAATTCTGGATGTCCTGGAATAATGTGTATCAATGATTGTTTTGATGCATTGTAATCAATTGAATCAGAAATTATTTGATTTAAACTAATTCCATTAATCCACTTATTCATTAAAAAAGAATAATATTTCAAGCTATTTTTATTATGCAACTCACTATTTGTTTTACTCCAATCATATAAATCATAAAACATCTCAAGAACCTCCAGACATCTGGTGTAGTCTATATGACTTGGTAATTTTATTGATTGTTTTTCTTTATAAAGTTTTTTTAACCTTAGATAGACTGAATTCTGAACATGGATATCAATAGAGTCATTAGAATCTAATAAAAAAAATGGAATCTTTATATCTTTACTTTTATTTTCAGCCAACTTAATTATCGTCTCTTTATTTCTCCTAATTAATTCATCAATAATTGGACTTTTATACCCACTTTGGGGTTCTAAAGTATCTATACAAATAATATTAGCAATATAGCGTAATATATTCTTTTCTTCTTCACTTCCAGACGAAATCTCATTTTTCTCTATCTGTTTTTCAATTTTTCTTAAATTGTGATTTATACGATCATAAATTGTTGGAACAAGTTCTATTCTTTTCTCATTAAAAAATGACGTATCATTCCAATTGCATTCCATGTGCTTTACACAAAAAATATTTCCTTGTAATTCTTTAGACATACGTCCAGCTCTACCCGCTAAATTCCAAAAATCAATGGGTTTAAGCACCGACTTATGTTTCTTATTGTCAAGTATAAACAAATTTTGTGTAGGCATGTTAATACCTTCCAATAAAGTAGATGTGCAAAATATATATTTAATTTTCCCGTCTTTATAAAGCGATTCTATCAGATTTCGAATAACTTGTGGCATATTTCCAAAATGATATGCCACTCCCTTTTTGATAATATTTGCTAAATAATAATCAGGATGGATATATTTACTTATTATTTTAGCAACTTTTGTCAACAAACTGTTATCTACAACTTTAACATCATCTTTTGTAATAGACTCCGCTAAATTTTTTGCATAGCTAATAGTGTGACTCACACTATTACAATACACTAAGTTGCTATCTTTTCCATAAAATTTCAAGAAATCATTAACATTCCGTATGTTTTGTGGAATTTTTATTGGCATTTGCGTGAATCCATCATTGTAATAATATGAAAGTTCTCCATTTCCCAAGTCAGCAAAAAAAAGATTTTGAGCAACTGTAGTTTCTTCTGTTTTAAAAGAATTCTGCTCTGTTTTTCTAAATAGCTTTAGAAATATTTCAGGATTTGATATATTAGGAGAAGAAAAATATATTTTTACTGTAGGATATTTTTTTAATGTCTTCTCAATCGCAACATACGTTGTAATGCTTCTCGTATCCGATTGAGCTATTTTTTGAGCTTCATCCACAAATAAAAAACCGATTGCAGGATTCTCTTGTTGAGATAAATAGCTAATTAGACGTTCTGGTGTTAATATTAAAATAAGGCTTGTATTATTTTCTAAAACGAATTCTGACACATTAGAATTTGTAACAATCTTATATCTATTTTCTTCCAGTTGTTTTCCCAATTCTTGCTTAATTTCAACTGCAAACTGAGTAATCAAAGCCCTTGTAGGAACAATAATCACCATGTTTTCTGGTGGCTTATTATAAATTATTCTACGAATAAATGCTTTTATAATAAAAGATTTTCCCATAGAAGTAGGCCCTGAGAAACTAAACTCCCGAGACTCACTTAAACTTGTATATAAAGCATATTGAGTATCTGTAAAATATAAATCCTCTACATTAGGAACTTCCTGAATTGTTTTTTTTGCTTCAATCTGTACTTTTTTATCAAGAGGTAGTTCTGCATGATTTTTATCCACCATAGTTAAATAGCCAACAGCAGGGAAATTACCGAGATTATAATACACAGATTTAGAAACCATACAATAATATGGATCATACTTATATCTAAAATTGAGGTAAGTTATTATCTGATATGCAAAAGTACGAGCTTCCGGTAATGTTGCTGTTGATAACAAGTCTGCAAATCTTAATAAATCTCTATACTCTTTTTCATTAAAATCAGATGATACTTTTGCGCTCAAAATCTGATAATATGAATATTCTAGACAGATTTTAAAGAGCGACTGGAAATACGAATTTTTAATAATATCTTTCGCTATTCTATCAGCTATAATCATATATTTTCTAGTTTCAAATCTGCTATTATCTGTTTTCTTATCTTGTCTAACTCATAAAAGGGAACAATATAAAAGTAGAAATTATATCCAATAAACTGCTCTTTCTTCAATTGTTTGTTTATTTGAGGAATTTTTTCATTTATAGCGTCTTCGACTTTTTGTTTCATCTTTTTCCGAAATTCGATATTATTTAGGCGACGTTCACAATCTGAAATAGGAAAATCAAATCCTAAAAATATTCCAAAAGAATAATCAACATTCAAATCTTCATCATTTTCAGTTGGAACTAATATTTTTTTTAAAACTTCATATGATTTTTCATCGGATACGTTCTCTTTCAATAAATTACTATTTACTAAATGTATCTCATATGTTATTTTTTCTAGTCCTTCTTTTAACATTGTTTTAATGGAAGAAAAAGCATCTGATATTCCATCTGTTAAGTCTGGACGTAACTTTGATTCTCCAAAAATTATCTGATATGTATCTTTGTCTATCTTTAACAAATGCACACCATCAGCTCCTTTCACATAATCATTTGGAGCTGTTTTCAATTCTAATTTAGTTAATAGCTTTGGAGCTTTTAAGTGAGCCTCCAAGAGACAGTAAAGTAACAATTCACCTAATTCACCTAAATTGGATTCTGCCTTCCTAAATTGTTCACGTGCTCTTGAATATAAATTTCCAAATTTTCTTTGGGTAATCAATTCATCATAAGTATGACGAGAAAGAGCATATGTAATCATTGCATTTTCTAACTCTTCTTTTAAATTATTGTAATTAAAAGAATTGTTAGTAATCTTCAGCATAAAAGCATTCAGCCTATTATCGCATTCTAAAGGCTTATCCTTAAACACTGTTATAAACAAATTCAAAAAATTATCTTGAATATCTATTCTCATCACCTTACTATTATACGGAATTCTATAATATTGAATTTATCTTACCAACGTTTATCGATCAAATTCTTTAACAACTCGTTTAAACTCAACAGCTTTATTCATAAGCCAATTAAAAGCACTATCCCATTGTTCTTCTTTACTGATATCACAGGAATGCAAAGTAATAATTCGGGTCGCTTTAGTTGCTTCTCGCCATTCTACTTTTTCTCCTATCAAATTCTCTATTTCTTGAGCATGTTTTTTAAATACTGCAAATTTTTCTTTGTCATCAGGAATATATATTTCTGCACCTAAAAGATTTTTCTGAGTATTTACAGTTAAACCAATATGATAGGACGAACTACCTACACTCAAATCATACCAATGTTGTGGCTGGGCTTTTCGAGGAGAAAAGTCCTTAGAAAAGGAACTATTAGATTTTATAAATTCGGATAATTGTTGCCAGAAATGCAGTTGTAATTGTTTTGTCTCGCTTAAGCTATCAACATTTTTCATCTGTTTAGCCCAGTCATTAGGGCGTTCTACAACATTAAATTTTGGTGCAATAGCAGAGTCATCTATTTGCCACAACTCAATTTCAACAAGGAAAAATCCAATATTTACTCCCGTATTTTGATTAAGCCATTCTATTGCTTGACGGTGTTCGTCTCTTGCCCGCTTCACAACCCAAATTATAACCTCAGCTCCTTTTCCAGAAGCGTAAGTAATCAGTTTTCCGAGATGATCATGATTTGTATCTTCAAGCTGATTTTCAATTATAATACGTCTTTCTGTTCCCTCTTCGAGCGCATATAGATCTACACTAAAGTTTCCAACAGAAGACTCTCGTTCTTCCAATACAATATCAATTCCAATGGCATCACTTAATTGCTTTAAATTCTCGTCCTGAGCGAGCCATTTACTAAAATCTTTTTCCTCATGATGCCATACCGAACGTATATCTGTGATTCTTTTAATCTTTCCAAGTTTCATAATTGCATTATTTGTTTATATCATCGTATGCCTTGCGGAATACCTTTTGATTAATAAAATTCATAAAGTCTGGATTATCAAGATAATTACGACAGAACTCTGTATTTTCATTTAACATTTGTGCAATAATCATCATTAATGACATATTACATTGCTGTTGTGCTGTCTCTCGGTCACTATTGCGAGCTGCATTTACAAATGCTTCATCTGCCTGCAACCGCTCAGGAAGCTCTTCAAGCTGTTGCTTTGCCTTATCTTTATCCAGCCAATTAATACCATTAAATTCATCAAGAATCTCACTAAGTTTTGCCATTTCTGGTTCAGATTTTCCTTTAGAAGTCCCAATCGGTATTGGTTCTATTTCTGCATCAGAATTTTCCAGCTCAATTCTTTGTTCTTCTTCCTTTATGATGCGATATTGATCGAAGTCAATGGAGTCAATTAGCCCTTCTGTAAAATCTTCACCCCGAAGGACCGGTAATTTATGAATTAACAACGCAAAATATGTATTAAGTTTTTCCCACTCAATACTTTTAAAAGGCAATACAGCAGCAAGAAATGGATAGGTTCGCAAAAATGATTTCATACTACTTTTACAGCGAATTTGTTGCGATTCATCCAATTCTTTGAAACGCTCCACCGATAAATTGATTATTGGATCTATCTCTTCTCGTGTAGCTCCGCTCCAATATTTCTTATTTAGGGTATCCACTTCTTCTTCTGTATAGACATTTGCATCTTCAATTTCCTGAATAAGATCATTTAACTTGTTGGGATCTGTTTCTTTTGATAATATCGTCGTTTTATAAAAACGTTGGAATGATGCACGGATACTATCTGCATCGTTTGCAAAATCAAGCACAAAAGTATCACGTTTTTTAGGATGACATCGATTCAAGCGCGAAAGCGTCTGTACAGCTTTTACATCTGTAAGCTGCCGATCTACATACATTGTATGAAGCAATGGTTGATCATAACCTGTTTGGAATTTTTCTGCTACTACAAGAATCCTATATGGATCATGTTCCATATTATCTTCTATATCTTTGGATGGAAAGCCATTAATATTTGCTTCCGTTACCTCTTTACCACCATAATTTTTACTTCCAGAGAATGCGACAATAGCTTTATACGGGCTTTTGCGTTCTTCTAATAAACGAGTAATCTCATAATAAAAATCGATTGCTCGCAGAATACTACTGGTCACAACCATAGCACGTGCTTGACCTCCAACTTTCCCTTTATCAATTACCTGGGTATGGAAATGCTCCACAATGATTGCAGCTTTTTGTTGAATTGTTTCAGGCCGACTTTCCACAAAGGCTCTCAGTTTCTTCTGCGCTTGTTTTCTTTCGAATTCAGGATCAGACTCAATAGCTTTAACAATCTTATAATAACTATTATAAGTCGTGTAATATTTGAGGACATCCATAATAAACCCTTCTTCAATGGCTTGCTTCATAGTGTACTCATGGAATGGACGATATCCTATTTCTCCATTGGGTTGATTGAAAGGGGTTCCAAACATCTGTAGGGTCTTATTTTTGGGTGTAGCGGTAAAGGCGTAGTAATTTGCATTCTTTATCATCTGACGACCTTCAATTATAGCATTTAATCGATCTTCCAAATCCATACCCTCTTCTCCTACATTACCACTAAGCGCAATATTCATTTTAGCAGACATAGATCCATTCTGACTACTGTGCGCTTCATCGATAATGATACCAAATCGCTTATGCTTCATTTCGGTTCCAATTGTTTCAAGAATAAATGGAAATTTATGAACAATCGTAATGATTATCTTTTTTCCACTTTCCAAATTCGAACGTAAAGTCTCTGCACTATCAGCCCATGCCACCAAATTGGAGAGACGCTTGAATGCTGCTATATTATTACGAATCTGTTTGTCGAGATTAACACGGTCTGTAACAACAATAACACTATCCATCAACGGTTTCGTGCCGTCAAGCAATCCCACAAGCTGGTAAGCCAACCAGGTGATTGAGTTGGACTTTCCTGACCCTGCAGAGTGCTGAATAAGGAATCTTTGCCCAACTCCATGCTCCCGTGTTTCGGCTAATAATTTACGAACAACATCCAACTGATGATATCTAGGCCAAACAACTGAAACTTTCACTTTGCCTGTTTTTTCATCCTTCTTTTTGATTACTTGCGCATAATTTTCAAGAATATCTGATAAGGATTCCTTCTGCAAAATCTCTTCCCAAAGATAAGAGGTACGTAAACCGTTAGGATTAACAGGATTGCCGGCTCCGCCATTTACTCCTTTATTAAAAGGCAAGAACCATGAACCTTTCCCACACAGCCATGTACACATACGAATATCATCGTCATCAATGGCAAAATGTACAGCACATCGTTTAGGAGCTAAAAGTGGATCACTTGCATCCCGATCTGTTTGGTACTGTTTGACAGCGTTTTCAACGGTTTGCCCTGTATAGTGATTCTTCAGTTCCATCGTTATTACAGGAATACCGTTAAGCGAAACCATTACATCTATGCTGTTGGAATTATCCTTGCTATAATAAAGTTGTCGTGTGACACAAAAGATATTTTTTCGATACAACTCTTGCGCTGTCGGATTCAATTCCGACGGCAGAGGATAATACATATCGAACAGTTCCGATATATAGCGAAATCCTTTACGCAATACATCGGTAACACCTCGTGTAGCCAATTGCTTTGCCAGTTCCATAAAAAACTTGCGTTCTGAGACTTCACTTACAAAGCATGCTGTATTATCAACCTTTCTCTTTTGAGTCGCAAGAATAAATCGTTTCACGCGCTCAGTGTCAAGCGCGTAATCTTTATTGTAATCCTCTGAAACCCCTTCTTCGTAACCATGTACATCACGAAGATACCCTACAAGGATTGATTCTAGATTTTTCTCTGATATATCGGTTGTCATGATTTCAGTTATTTATTGTTCACTCTGTACATTTATTTGCCCGGTTACACAGTCTGCTATAAGTTTTTGTTTGTATTCTTTCAGATACTCTATTTCTGTTTCAAGATCCTTAATCAAGGAATTGATTTTATTACATTTACTTTCAATATAAGCGACAATTACTTTTTGTTCGTCTGGACTTGGCACTGGAATAAGTTGTTTCTTGAGTTCATCAAAAGACAACGTGAGCCTAATACCCTTTCCCATACCATGAAATAATTTCATATTATCCATCGTCTTAAATAAATAGGTATAGTATAAAGCATTCGTATTTTTGCGAGGACGAACTAACAATATAAGTTGACGTAATTATACCATCTGTTGGAGCTATTGCTACTCTTTGAGATACAAAATCATAATTGAGATTTAATCCATTAATAAGTATATCATTTTGTTTAATGATAGAATATTTTATGTAAACAGATTTATAATCTTCTATTTCGCCTAATTCTTCTTTTGGAACGAGCGTTCCATAATAGAACTTGAATGCATGCTTATAAACAAACTCTGAATTAACATCAACTTTACCTGTAAAAAGGCTTGCAATGCGTTTTACTTTCCAATGCTCTGGAATTTGACCAATCCATGAAATCTCACTATCCTTCATTTTTATATCAGGGTTAAGACCTCTAGTTATGACATTGGCAATTTCTGCTTCTTTCAGCTCTTGCAACAATTTTATTTGCTCCCCCTTTGCTAAAATAGCTTCGTCAATCTTCGATGTTTTAGACTTAAGATAACTGACTATTTTTTCTTGTTCTACAAGAGGTGGAAGAGGAATGGGAATACGCGAAAATTTATCCCAACTACGAAAATCAGAAGTGTTTTGCCTTACTCCATTAGAAATGAGTTTAAAAATTTGTTGAGATGCCATGTTGCGCAAATACGCCGCAACATATTCTTTATTTTGACTACTATCGCAAACATGGACAACAGGAGTACACATTCCATCAAATTTTGATACTGCAATGGCCCCATGCCATGTGTCCATACCATGTATCAATAAATCCCCACTTCTAACACCTTGATAGATATCATTAGAGTTAGCCACCAAACCTAACCTTGAATCACCTCGTTTTTTAATATCCCCACTATTAGAGCATACCAACAATTCATCATCAGCACCTTTTTCTCGGCTAAGTTTCTTAAGAATATATTTAAGCCGTGTGACGTGCCAAGACTTAGGGATAAATGGTTGCCAGAAAATTCCACTATTTTTATATTCTATCCTACTCATATTGCACCAAGAATATCATCCAACATACCATTTATCCGATTCTCAATCGCACGAATATCCTTCGAAATATCATCTATCGGCCGTAACGATTTCGGTTTATAGAAATACTTGGTAAATGAAAGCTCGTAACCTTCCTGGATCGATTCACAGTCTATCCAAGCGTCAGGCGTATATGGCAAAATCTCATTCTGAACAAATCCGTCAATACCTCCCTCATAGCGAAATGGGATAACCTCCGTATCTTCCAATGCTTTATCTGCAATCTGAACCCCATCAGCATTACAAACGATCTCTGCTTCAGAACAAGTTTTGGTGTAATATTTCTGCAACAAATCCAAATGCTTCTTTTTCGGACGACTCCCCATTCTTCGGATAGCATCATTGAGCATCTGCCCCAAGATGTTAAAATTAAGATCAGAAGAATGATCGTATTGCTGAACAAAGGTCATCACCTCATTGCAAGTCGCCTTATCTTTTTCCTTTCGGAGCATTTCTTGCTCGCGCTCACTGTTATAATTAAAACGCAGGCGCAAAGGACGACAAACTTTTACACTCCAATAACCAAACTCATCATTGGGGAAGATCTTACTATGGGGCGTCTCCGCGAAATCAGTCAACAATTTCACTATTTGCAGACGGTCGGCTTCCGTGGTTTCACAATTTTTCTCCCCCAAATTTTTACGAATCGGTGTCTTAATCTCGGTCGCATCTATCAGTTGAACGAAGCCCTTTCGACGCTCTTCCTTTCGGTTGGTTATCACCCAAATGTAGGTGCCGATACCGGTATTATAGAAATCTTTCTCCGGCATAGCTATAATGGCCTCCAGCAAATCATTCTCGATTATATACTGGCGAAGATTACTAGCACCACTGCCGGCATCGCCCGTAAAAAGAGATGAACCGTTATGCACCTCAATAATACGAGTACCAAGTTCTGTCGTAGTTTTCATACGAGACAGATTATTGGCAAGAAACATCATCTGGCAATCTCCAATGTCAGGAATAAACGAAATTTCGGCTCCATTATTACCTATCAAAGTAAAACGACTATCAGTAAACTTCTTTTTCTCGGTTTCGGCCAATCCTCGTTTTTTGAGATCCTCCTTCCAAGGAGTTCCAAATGGTGGATTAGAAATGCAGAAATCGTATGTTTCTCCCGGATGCCCATCACGTGAAATGGTACTATCGAAAGCAATATATTCTCGACGTTCCTTTCCATGTACATATTGAAACGATTGAATTTCTCCAGAAATCATCAAATCGGCCTTACAAGTCGCATAAGTTTCAGGCTGAAGTTCCTGACCATAAATTAGCACTTGCACATTTTTTCCTCTTTCAGAGGCAATTTCTTTGATACGCTCTTGTGCAATAGTAAGAATACCTCCCGTACCACAAGCACCATCGTAGATGGTATAAGTGTTATCTTTAATCTTATCTGCAATAGGAATAACCGCAAGATCAGCAAGAAGCTTTACATAATCCCGAGGTGTAAAGTGCTCTCCAGCTTCTGTCACATTATTCTCTTCATTGAATCTTCTGAGAAGCTCTTCGAACATGGTTCCCATTGTGTGGTTATCAAGTGCAGGCAAACGCACATTGCCCTCGTCATCAAGAACTGGTTTATTACTGAGATTTATCTTGTCATCTGTAAATTTCTCGATGATACTGCCCAACCGTTCCGCTTCGGTTAAATTATCTACCATCTGTCTAAGATGGAATTTATCGATAATATCCTGTACATCCTTACTGAACCCATTGAGATAGTCAGTAAAGTTCATTTTGAGCCGTAAAGGATCTGTCTCACTCTTTAATGTTTTCATAGTAAAGAGTGAGGTATTATAAAATGGGTAACCTGTGATACTGAAAAGAATCGGATCCTGATTGGATATTTTATTGTTATCCAACATTTTCTTTTGTGCCAAAAGTGTTTGTTTTGTCGGTTCCAAAAGCACATCAATTCGGCGTAATACCATCATTGGCATGATGATTTTCTTGTATTCACCTTTATCAAAAGCAAAGACAAGTACATCTGTCGCTATGTTCCAGATAAAAGAAAACAGTTGATTATATTGACTTTGTTCCATTATAATTTAACTTTTATGATGATGAATTATTTAATCTACCTTGGTTGGAGTAATCAAAGTTCTTACATCCACATCTAACCATTTTGCAATTTCTTGTAACTGTGCAATAGATGGCTGAGATTTATTAGAACACCATCTCGAAATAGTATTTTCTGATTTCCCCATGTGTTCAGCTAACCATCTATTTGTCCTTCGTTTTTCAGCAAGAACAACTTTAATTCTATTCATCACTATTTGTTGATTATTCGACATTATAATTCAATTTATAACCATGATTCATACAAAAATACCTCTATTTTTCAGTTTGCACAAGATTTACATCCTTTTTCTTAAAATATTTTTGCAAAGATTATAGGCTTTCTCATTGCGAGTGAAAACTCAATTTTTCTAACACACACTATTATTTAGGATATCAATTTAGTCATTATATAAGACTTGAATACTGGTGATGTAGCCGCATCATAATACATTACAATCTTCCAATGATTTCTTCCATACGCAACTGCATCAGCATCCGTTTTCCTGATTAATTTGCTTGCGGCTTTATCGTAGTCAGCTTCACAAGTTATTTCTTCGAACTTAAAGTAATTTTCAATATTGGACAATTCTTGTACAGCTTTAGTATAATACCTGTCTATCAAATGATAACGGTCGAAATGTCTTTTTATAAGTGCATATAGATTTCTATCAATTCCATTTCTGTTATCTAAATAATATTCAAACTGAACGCCTCCCGTTATAGCAGTGATATGAGCGAATAGGTATCGTGTATCGGGCAAAATGTCAGTATAAAAATTAATGGTGAAGATTTCGCCATTCTTATCGAATATATCGTCCCCCTTAAATGTATTACATTCAGAACATACAGGTATCAAATTAAAGACATTTACTGCATATTCTGAGTACACCTCCTTGGGAAGAATGTGCTCCGTAGTATTTGCACTATTTATAGTACAATACGGACATACATTATTATATGTTTGGGGGTTATTATTGAAATGCCATGATCTAAAATCCTTTACTAACTTGCATCCAGACGAATACATTCCTAATAAAGGTTGTTTGATACTAGACAACACATTAGAAGGGCTTAGCGTTCCCAACTTTCGTTTATCCATAGCTCGCTCATAATATCTGTATGCAATCTCAATTTTGTGTTTCATTGCATTAAGTTCAATGGTATCAGCACCATTCTTTCTATCCACTGCTTCTGAGAAAAGCTCATATGGTGACTTTCCTCCAGCATATCTTTTCATGTTAATCATGATTCAAATATTTATCAATTAACATATAAGAAGTAAGACTCATAGGTAAATCACCATTCTGAAGCTCTTGTAGTACCTGCTCCATGGATTCTTTACCTTCGACAGCCTTTTCTATAAGTCGCCTGTAATACTTATCTCGTTGACCATTAGAGAAAATTTCTTCATTTATAGTAGTCAGGTTCTCACCTAAACTTTCAACCCTCATTTGCCTTACAACAGGCATTCCATCAACATCTCGTTCCATAATTAGGACATTACGAGAGAGAAGAGATTGAATCACCAAAGGCGAATGAGTTGCCATAATACAACAAGACGAAAATTTTTCACATACAAGATTCACAACATTTATAATCTGTGTGATAGCATTTGGATGAAGATGAACTTCTGGTTCATCTATCATAATTAGACAATTTGACCGCACATTAGCAGTAATGTCGATAATGAGGTTTGTAAGCATAGTTTGCCCTGAACTCATTTTACCATAGTAATTTTCATAGACATCATACTTAAAAATGAAGCCTTCTTCAAACAAACCTTCTAACATATCGCTGGGCAAGATATTGCCTAAAAATTTCTTTAAGTTCAGACCTCTATTCAAAGCATTGATGGTTTCTGCATTACGTTGGTGTCTTGCTATCAATTGTTCAAAAGTTATAAGGCCACCCGCGTTATTGTGCATACCACAATACTCAAAGTTGAAGTCTCGTGCATTAATATCATAAAATCTATCAAACATACTATAAGATGCTGCTACAACTTTTGTAAACAATGGATGATGCGGTGAGAAACATTCTTTCTGTTGATTAGCGATTGACTTAGCAAGATTATATAACAACGAGGTCTTACCTACACCATTTTCACCGATGATGGCAATTACTCTATTAAAATTATCTTCTTGATTTATTCTACCAAAATCAAACTTTATTTTGAAGTCATAATCTGAAGAATAAGCAAGTCTAGTTTTGTATGTAAAATTTACTCTTTCATCAGGATCAAAACCAGCAAGTACATAACGTCCTAAGTTTAATGCTGTATCAGCATTATTATCTCTTAACAAAGAATGCCTAAATCCTGAATCATTTTCAAAATCGTCAGATATGCGGCTAAAAACAGCGGCATCTTTCATTGCGTAAAGAAATGCTATTGCATCTTCACCCAATATTTCTTTTATTTTAGAATAATAAGATGTTTCCTGACCTAAAGAGCAATAATCTAAATCTAGGGATAAAAATGACTTAGGAATAACATCCAGAGTTTTGGCTGCATTTTTCTTGCATATCTTCACTTTGCCTACCCTTGAATAGGAGCCATCCTCCTTAACATAATCTAAATAGAATGATGTTTTATGTCCATAATCATCCCATGTTATACTATCTAAAAAGAAACATGGTTTATTATCACCAAGTTTATCAACATAAATCATATACCTATTGCTATGTATATCTTTACGATCAAATGAGAAACCAGTACCTGATTTTATAATATAATGGGGTCTGTCATCTATATAATCTTCTATGGCAAGTTCACAATTATCCCTATTTAACAAAGGATTAATCTCTTCCACATATTGCATTATCTCTTCAGAAGACACTCTAACAAAGGGAGAAACGCATGCTTCAACAAACTTAATGAAGTGTTTTGTATCACCTGCCAACAAATTGAATCGTTGCTCAAAAGTATACGTAAGATCCCAATCATCATTATTAATCAAATGTTGCCTTGCATCAGCTTCTGCATTCTTGAAACGAGGGTCTTCTGAAGGCATGGCAGGAAGATCCCATATCATTTTCAAGAAATCAACAATGTTTTGATCTTCATAATTACCTCCTTGGAATACACCCAAGAAATCTGCATGAGACATAATCATATTAAATATAGAGCGTCTCGTCTCAGCAGAAATTTTAATCTGATTATTTTGATTTACCATTGTAAATTATATTACTAATTACTTTTTTCTTTTCCTCAAGTATGCCTTGTGAGTCTATTGGCTTCATTTCTGAAATGCTTTTTCAGATTTAGTATGTAAATGGAAGTCTGCATGAAACCAAGTCATGCCATTATAAATAATATCATCAGACATAATATGCATATTATAAAAACATTTGTTGGTTAAACGCACTCTTTCCACCTTACATCTAACACTCCGACAAACAGTTCCATCTCTCTTTTGGAAATACCCAATCGTGTTGCCATTTCTCGCCATCCTTTTACAACTTCAATTACCTCAGAAATAATCTTTTTCGCTATTTTACGATTAAGCATATAATCTTCGCAAGTATCAAGTAAAATACCCAGTTCTGCCTTATTGGAAGTTGATGAGACAAGCAGACTCTGAAACTCATTCAAAGTAGGATTCATATCGTATGCCGGAGAAAGTGTCCAGCCTTTCGCAGTCAAAAGAAAACCATGATTGCGGAAATGGTCATCACTATTGCCTATGCAGATATTAAACGCTACACGGCGATACAATTCTTGCAGATTACTCTCCACGTTGGTACAGTTCTGAAGTATGAAATCGACAATATCCAGATAGCCATGGCCGGTATTAGCATTGTCACCATCATTCAAACCCAATAAAGTCAGGGCTGAAGCAAAGTGTATGCGTTTACCATCTGCTCGCCTGTCAAATCGTCGGGAGAGCAACGTGTGATATTTATCACTTGTGGAGATTACTCTTGTGTCCGCCGCATTAATCCCAGCGTTCTTTGCCAGAAGATGTGAGAAATGCTCCCAAAGACCTGCATCATAATCATCCTTACGGGACGGGAACTTTGCTATATACAAAATTTTGTTCTCGTCAATTACACTTGCCTTTGGACGTGCTCCACCAAGAGATGAACCAGGTTGTACCAGTTGAGCAATCCAACGCATTTCAGGTAACCTGTTCTCATCTTCACTTTTCTCTATTTCGGAACTTGCTGCAACCAACCCACGAATATCTGTTAGCGGTGGTATGCGCAGGACTTCGCTTGCATTGATATACTCTCCATTCATTGATTCCTTGAATCGAAAAGCCCCCATGCGAGAAAAGTCCTCAATCCCGATAAGATAGTCGAATGAAGAAAGCCGACGTACCGGATGCTTTTCTTCCTTTGCTAAAATCTGTTCCCGACGATTTATCAATGTACGCCCCCATCTGTCTGGAAGGGCATCAGAAAAACATCCGAAAATATCCTTGCCTGGAGTCGTGTATTGCTGACCGGGATAGTTGTTCAAGTCATCACTAAGAAACAGACCTCCATAGTCCTTGAGCCATTCATCATTATAGCAAAATCCATAGCTGTCAGAGCCACGAAGGGATTCGTAACTCAGCTCTCCAATTAGTCTTGGTTCTTTCAACCAATCAAAATCAGCAAATACATAGAGTCTTTTCATACCTTATTCTTTTTTTGATGCCCTTTCCCTTTGTTTAAGACTTAAATCCTGTAATGCTTTTCCCATTGCATCTTCTTTTGCAAGCAGAAGAATATCATCATCTAACTGAAGCGCATAAAGCACCCTAAGATAAATGCCTATTGCCACCGTTGGTACACCTTTCTCTATGCGTGAAACCGTCAGAGGTGAACAAGTGGCACGTTCGGCAACTTGGGCAATACTGAGATTCCTGCGTAATCTGGCCAGCCTGATCTGTTCTCCTACTATCTGCATCTTCTGCTCCAGCTTTCTTGGCAACTTGGTACCCATCGTACTTTTCGTCATAGCTCAACATATCATATAATATACAAATATAGCAGTTTTTCTTTATTTTATGATGTGTTACAGAGATAAATTTTTGAATTTATTCCTGTTGAAATCTGCTTTGGTCACATTATTGGGCGTTGGAGATATTAAATGCTATTATATTATTCATAAGGCTGACATTTTACAGATAACAAACAATATATTGTTTATAGGAAGATAGCAATAATTTGAACAGAAAAAGAAATAATACTTCCTTTTCTGTTCAGAATATTACTACTTAGGCAATCTTAAAATAGCGATCTCTGTCACATAAGTCTATTGTTTGTAACAATTACCGAAACATTGACCACGCAGCAACTGAACTATCTCAAAGCCCTTATAGCCGGCGAAAAGGCCATCAGTTCGACCGAAGTGATGCATCGCTATCAAATCTCTTCAACGACCTCAATATCCCGCTCAAAAGCTGCCCTTATCAAAAATGATATATTGGATAATAAGGCTGGTGAAATCTCGTT
>ENA-UEPS01001003-UEPS01001003.1-human-gut-metagenome-genome-assembly--contig:-NODE-1003-length-17853-cov-7.068969_pt1 | contig 17853 bp, 8 predicted proteins | sample MGYA00242904_ERZ507924 | MGnify/ENA primary metagenome ERZ507924 (study PRJEB26167, sample SAMN06115422) | human gut metagenome | host: Homo sapiens | place: China:Sichuan | collected 2014-10-16...
AGCCCTTAGCTTGTATCAGACTATCCGAAAAACATTATCCGAAGTGGAAATGCCTGTAATCTGTTATTATATTATACTTATTATTGCTCATTTTTCGTCTATATTATCAATGTTATCGAATTTTCTTCCGGTTTCTACTTACAAATATACAACATAAAAAGCGGTTTGTCAAGTCCTCCATGCTTCTTTCGTACATCTGATTACCTATCCATACGGTTTAGTTTAGCTCATTCCCGATTCAGATTTGAATAAATCGATAGTATCTCAATTCCCCTCCCTTCGGGAAGGAGGGGTGGCTGAAAGCCGGGGTGGTAGGTGAGCGCATCAACTTAATAATCAGCCATGTGTATTCACCTACCACCTCCCCCTACGGGTACTCCTCCTTCCCGAAGGAGGAGAATGAAGTTACTGCTGTTTTGTTCCTTTCTGTGAAGAAAGAAGTAAAGCTATACAGTTATAAATCGGCGAATGGTGTTTTATAATCTTCTCCCATCGAGTCCCGATACTCCTTGCAGAAACGGTCATACAGATTTCGTGCAATCCCTTTCTTTCCCTGTGCGGAGAATACAGCGCATTTGGCGGCCAATGCTTCTTCATTCAGCGGGTCATGCAGGAACATGATGTCTGCCAGGCGGAGAATCATGTCTGGATGGTTGCGTTGCTTTTCGATTTCAAACAGATCCTTCAACAAGTCGATGGAGTGGCTGGAGTATGTTTCTTTGAAGTCATCCAACCAATCGAGAATAGTGTTGGGCAATAATGGTCCATACAGCAGAAGTTCCAGGATCCGGTTGAGTAACTCGCTGTTTTCTTTCTCCTTGAATTGCTGGATGCGTGCAAGTACTTCGCGATAGTCGCAGAATACGTTCTCGCCCCATTTTATGTGCATGAAGTTGTTTTCCGTCACGACTTCTACATCACCGATACTCTCCAGTAATACCCGCAGTTTGCGTAAATTTACGTTACGGTTGTTGCGGGCAGCCGTCTCTTCCTTATCCGGCCATAGGATTCCCGTTGTTTTGGAGGTCAGGATACCGTTCGGATTCTTTTCCGTATATAATATCAGCAAAATAAGCAAGTGCTTCAGACGGGGAGTGAAATTGGCGGTGATATCATTTCCCTCTTTATCGCGTACGTTGAAGCACCCCAGCAATGAGATGGAAGAACGGCTACGATCGTAGTAGTGGACTATCTCTTTCGGTGCGGGCTCGTTTTCTTGTTCCGGCATTGTCGGAGTAACTTTCTCTTGATTCTCAGAGATAGCTTTTGGAGCCGTAACCGATTGAGGTGTTTCTTTTGAGATTGCGGACGATTGGATTGGCTGACGTTTGCTTCTTGAACGATAGAACAACCAGGCACCGCAACCTAGTATTGCCAGGACACCGATGACATACAGCAGATTCCACCATTTGCCGGAGCCCATTTCATCCACTGACTGCCGGATATCTATCTCGTTGACTAAAGGCATATTGATGGAATAGATCTTAATATCGTGCGTACGATTGTTCAGTATCTTGTCCAATACAAGGAACAGTTTCCTGTGAGTCGGTGAATAGTAAAGGTTAAAATCGCAGTCCTGATAATCCAGTCGGTTATTGATCGGTTTTGAAACTTCTGTATAAACAGGGCTTTTCATGGAAATTTTCCACAGTGTTCCCCCGTTGTCCGTAGATACGGCATAGAAAGAACTGTCTGCCGGCTCGAAGTACATGGAGGAAGCCATGATAGTTTCCTTGTTATCGTCTTTTTTCTCCCAGATGGTGCGGGACTGTTTACTTTTTAAATTGATGGCATACAGGCCGAGGTAGTAGTGGGTACTCAATTCCTGTTTACCATATTTGTTTCCTTTGCCTCCAAAGATATATAGTTCGTCGCCCACTACTGCCATAGCAGCCGAATAGCGGGGATAAAGCGGATGATCATATTTAATTTGCTCCATAATTTCGCTGCCGGACTTCATGCGGAACAGGTCATTACGGTATTTATAGAAGCCATATCCGCCGAAAAAGTAGAATGAGGAGTCGGCGGGATTAAATGCTTTGGCATGGTTATAGTTGTTGGGCTCTTTGGTATTCCGCACTTCGTTGCTCCACATGCCGTCGGCGAACGAAAAGCGGGAGATGATGTTTTCTGTCAGCGAGTAAGATACCAGTGCATTGCTCAGCGTATCATACAGTAGGTGGTTGGGATATTCTACGGCAGGATATCCTCCGCGTACGGCAGTCTCTTGTTTGAGTCTTCCGTCTTCGTCCAGCACTTTCACCGATTCGGGACTGACTACATAGAATAAGGCGCAACGGGCGTCGAATGCTATGCCTACTCTGCTGGAAGTCGTGATCTTATTGATTGTTTTCCATTCGATATGGTTGTCTATCAGCCAGAGAGGCTGGACAGCACGTGCAACGGCTCCCTCTTTTTCGTCATAACAGAGATTGTCGTTATGTTTCCATAATTTCCATTCTCTTGTCAGTTTGCCGTCCTGTATGATGTTGATATCCCTTAAGTTGACAGGGGCTACTTCCGCCTGATAGCCTAACATCTGTCCGAATGTAATCGTTACACTGTTTGTTTCTTGCAGGGGGAAGGTGGACGACATCTTTTTTTTGTCGTATTCTATTTCGATCACATTGTCTTTTTGGCGTAGATTCAGCGAGACATTGATCCATTTTTCCAGTTCTATGGGTTTGTCAATGATGATAATCTCATCATTGAGCATTAAAGCGGGAGCATGGTTTTGCTCGCCTGCAACAAACGAAAAGCGTATTATCTGGCCTTTGTCTGTCTTCAGATGAAGAATGGAGCCATAGTCGGCTTCATTGGCACGTATATATATCTGAAAAGAAATGGTTAAGTCGTTTTTTACGGAGAAAGGTTGGTTGTCATCCAAATATAAGGTAGACCTTTCCGGTGCCGGTACGGCATGAGACTTAAGATAAAGTCCGTAATCATATAAAGGAGACGCATCCAGTCTGCCCGCCAGGCAAAGCAGGATAAAAATCAATAATTGCAGTTGATATTTCATAGTACTTCTACTTGAATCTGTTCCTATGTGGCAAAAGTACGAAAAACAATATGATATTCATAAGAATCGGGGACTTATTTTATATAACCAAAGTGTTGGAATACTCGTATATGATAGCTGTCGTCCGGAGAATATGACAAGAGGTATTGTCGAAGAATCAGATGTTATTTCGATGATTCTTCGACAACCCTCTTGCGCTTAATCGCTAGAATATAGCTACTTGATTTCTAATGATGGAGGAACATCCTCTGCTCCGCTGGCCCATGTCTTGTTGGGTTTGTTGCCCATTACCAATACTAGCTTGCCACCGCTCATCAGGTCATCATGGCTGAACCATGATTTGTTCCATTCTTTGCCATTCAGCGTGGCGGACTGGATGTATTTGTTGTCATCGGAAGCATTCTTAGCTTCGATTTCGAAGACAGCTCCGTTGCTGAGTGTAATCTTGGCATCTGTGAAAAGCGGGCTTCCGATAGTGTAGGCCGGCAATCCCGGAGTGACAGGGTAGAAGCCCAGGGAGGAGAAGACCACAAATGAAGTCATACCTCCGCCGTCCTCATCTCCCGGAATACCCATCAGGTCATTGCGGAACCATGTTTTCAGCATTTGACGGATGCGCTTCTGTGTTTTCCACGGCTGTCCGGCGTAGTTATAAAGATAAGGAACGTGCAGAGACGGTTCGTTCGCCATCGAGAATTGGCCTACATTACCCGTATGGTCGGGCAGTTTTGCGTAGAATGCATATTTGCTCCGTCCCAGCGGTTCGGTGAAAGTGCGGTCAAGGTTGGCGATGAACTGCTCGTTTCCTCCCATAAGGCTGATGAGGTCGGCTACATTGTGTGGCACGTCCCAGCGGTAAACCCAGCCGTTGTTTTCTCCATAATACTCACGGGCTCCCATGCCTCCGGGGAAACGGTAGTCGAATGGCTCAATCCATTGTCCTTCCTTATCTTTCGGATGGAAGAAAGCGGTTTCTTTATTGTAGAGATTCCGGTAGTTATACGAACATTTCAGATAGTATTCGGCCTCTTCCTTCTTGTTCAGAGCTTGGGCGATACGGGAGAGACACCACTGGTCGTAGCTGGTTCCCAGAGTGACAGCGACAGGCTGGCGCTTCTCGAAAGGATGTACGTTCGGGTCGTTTTCCGGTTCATCCACACGGAGGGCGGGGATATAACCGTTTTCACGGTAGAAATTGTCCAGCCAGCCGGCCGGTGCTCCCGACCACGGGGCGAGCGTCTTTTCTTCAATCCCTTTCCGGCAAGCTTCGTAGGCTTTTGCCGTGTCTACTTTCAACCCTTTTGCCAGTGCGTCGGCTACCGTGGCAACGGCATGATTGGAGTTCATACGGCGTGTGTCACCTGTTACTTCGGGGAAAGTAGGCATCCACATATTGCCCATTTGTTCCGCCATGCGCAGGTAGGATGCGATGATGTCTTCTTCCTTTTGTTGGTCGATCAGTGTGCGGAGAGGATGTGCGGCACGGTAAGTGTCCCAAATCCAGTCGTCGGTGTAGAAAGGAGTACCGTTGTCTTCGTGTACTTTTCCGTCGAAGGCGCTGAAGTAACGGCCGCCTTCGCTCATGCAGATAGGGCGTTCGAAGGTACGGTAGAAAGAAGAGTAGAATACGGTTTTGTCATCTTCCGTTCCTCCTTCTACTTGGATACGTCCCAACGTTTCGTTCCAGATTTGGCGTCCTGCTTCTGCCAGTGCTTTGATGTTATAGTCTTTTAATTCGCGGTGCAGGTTCTTTTCGGCCTGTTCCTCGCTGATAAAAGAAATACCGTAGCGGAGGTTGACCGTTGTGGTTCCATCGGCAAAGCGCCATGCCGCGCAGGCGTTTGCGCCTTCGGCATTATCCTTACTTGTTTCAATAGTGCCGTTTTCGAGGATGCCGGCGCTTATCGGCTTCTCCTGTGCTTCTATATATACATAGACATTGGTGTTGTCATTTAGTTGCTGGCGGCCGCTGATGAAGTTCTCGTTGGCGTGGATAGAGCCATTGCGGGAGTTTACGATGAGGTAAGCCGGTTTGTCTGCCTCGTACGTTATCCGGTAGATAGCCGACTGGTGGGAAAGCGCATATTCCGCTTTCATACGGTTGTCATCCAGTTCCACATCGAAAGAATAAGGAGTAATGTGCTCGTTGTCATAGTTGTACGTTATGACCGGACGCAGCTTTTCTCCCTGATAGGGACTGAAATTGAATGCGGAACGTTCCCGGTGATTGGTGACAATCAATGGAAGCCCCTTCAGCAGTTCGGAGGTGTAGTCGGCGCGTTCCGGGTAAACACGAAGCATACTGTTGGGTAACTGGATGGTGGGGAACGTGGGAACCAGCAGATGGCTGATGTTGCCGATATACGGGTTGACGTAATCGACCGGTGTCCGATCCGCTGTTTGCAGGCTACCGTTACATGCGCTCAGCGTTGAAATGATAGCCGCCGAGGCTAAAATGTGTGTAAGTTTCATCATATATTTATTTACTATTATTTGGTTTCCGGATTCACGAAAGCTGCTTTCAACAACGGAAGGAAATCTTTCTTGTTATCGCATTTGAAATAGCCGGTGAAGTCGTTCCGGTCTCCGGCTCCTAGTTTGATCACCAGTTTATTCCATCCTTGCAGCAAGGGCAATTCTTTGTAGATGATTTCGTTGCGTCCGTCGTGGGATACAGCCGTATAAGGTTTGTCGTTGATGAGCAGCGCACGTTTCTTTGCTTTCACAAAGAGGGATAGTTTCGGCATGTTCGGCTCTATCAACAGGTCGTCCAGAGGGCGTGGACTGAATACATAAAGTTCCAGTGTCCATTCACCGTCGCTGTCCTTCACCAGTTTCTCTTTGGTGGCTACGGGGAAGTTGATCTGTTCGTCGCGCAGGAAGAAGACCTCGTCGATATTGACTTCCGGCTTTTGGAAGGCTATTCCGGCATTCTTCAGGATAGCGCTCAAAGTGTTGAACCCCTTCTCCGAGTTGGCAAATTCGGTTAATGTGTTCAGATAGAAAGTGGAAGCGTTCTGCTGGCATTTTACAAATACAGGAGTGGCGGCTGTACATTCGTATTCACTGCGGATCGTTCCGGCAGTCTTGATCTCTTCCGGGCGTTTGTTCCACTTTCTCCAGTCGGTCTTACAGGCGTTCAGCAAGACCTCGCCTTCTTCTACGAAAGCTCCTTTCAGCGAGTAGCTGGAAGCGTTGGTCTTCTGAAGTTCGCAGAAGTAGAAGTCGGAATTATTGAGTCCGTGCATCCATGACTTTTGTACGGGCAGGAAAGAAGAACGCTGCAGATTATCCAAGGACACCGGAAGCGGAAGAATTTCATTGTATGCGGCTACCGTTTCCGGTGTGAGTCCCCATATCCATACATCCGCACCTTTGGCGATTTGCTTTTGCATCTCATCTTTGGTAGAAGCATCCAACTTTTGGCTACCGTCTACAATATAGAGCAACAGGGAAGGAGTGTTTGCCTTCTTGGCGAATATGACTCCTTGCGCATCCATCAGCTGCTTTAATTTACTGTTCTGACTACCGATAAAGATGACTTCCTTATACTTTTTGGAAGGAGTTGTTGTTTTGCGATGATCGTACTGTTGTTTGTCGATTACAGCATAAGGAGACCAGGCCGGTTGCCCCGGAGCATTGGCTGCGCGTAGAGCACTGTACATCGGCCATTCCTGATAGAGCGGCAAGGTCGGGTCGTAACCGGGGTTGAACGTCGTACAATAAGGGCCTACCCGTTCGGGCTGCACGCCCGGAACTCCCTCTTTGTAATCACCGAAGAAGACTCCGTCAGCTTCAACGGTGGGAGCTTTGCTTTTGTCTTTCTTGCCGAGTGGAAGCGGTTTCAAGGCATACCATGCCATATTGAAGACTGTGCTGTAAGAGGCTCCCATCTGTCTTTGGTTGACGATGAGGTTGTAACATTCGTTAGCCAGCCCTTCCATACGGCCTTCCTGTGATTCGTAAGCGCGTTCTCCATTATATTTGGCAACCTGTTCCGGGGTGCCGTAATAAGCCATACTGTGTTCACCGATTCCCCAAGGTTTTCCGATTTCGATCCAGCGTTTCATGGAGTTGATGTCTCCGTAGTGGCCTACGGTCACGGGCAATATACCGTCACCGTCATCTTCCCCGTCTGCTGAAATCCACGGGCGGGTAGGGTCGTACTGATGTACAATGTCACGCCATTCTTCCCATGCCTTCTTTTGTACCGGCATCAGTTCGGGGCGATTGTAAACGTGCAGGATAACGGGTTTGTTTTCGTTGCTGATACTCCAGCCGAAAACGGACGCGTGATTTCTGTCGCGCAGGACAAAACGTTTCAGATGTTCTTTGGATGCTTCCCAGAAGAGGTCGGAGTCCAGTTTCGGACCACCGTCGCTGGCCCAGTTGGCTGTTTCATTCAGTACGCAGATCCCCATTTCATCAGCCATATCAAGGTAGAAGCGGGGATAGACTTGCGCGTGCGGACGGACTGCGTTGGCATTCATCCCTTTAATGGCGGTGAACCAGGCCCACGCATAACGGCGGGTCATCTGCGGGATACCCATAAAATGCCAGGAGTCACCATGCAATGCGTAAGGTTCGCCGTTCAGGTATTGTGTAGTACCTTGCAATGTCCATTCACGCCAGCCGAAACGTTCGTATTTGGTATCGACAGTCTGTTTCTGGTTATTGACGGAAAGTAACAGGGCATACAGGTTGGGATGCTCCGGAGTCCAGTATTTTAATATGTCCTTGTCGACAGGTACTTGCAAGGTCACTTTCTGTGAAGCCTTGGCTGGCAGGGACAGTTTCGTAGGAGCGACTTTCAATGCTTCATTACCAAGCGTCCAGTTCGGAACGGGAGCGGAGTTGACGTCTGTTCCTGCGCAGTTCACCCATTCGCAGATATTACCTTGTAGTTGTACATCAGTCTTCTTCTCTGTCCGGTTCTGAAGAGTTACTTCTATTTCCAGTGTATTCTTTGATACCAGCGGTTTTACGTATACGTCTTCCAGATGGATTTTCGGCAAAGCCAACAGATATACATCCTGCCAGATACCGTTGATCTGATACCCCCACATCGATCCGCCCGGAACAATGCGGCGTCCGATGGTCGCATTGTTTTCGAATAACGACTGGCTTCGTACGCCTACCAGTATCTCTATGTTTTCGCCGGCAGTCACTTTATCGGTGATGTCAAAGCTGAACGGTAAGAACAAATCGAAGTTCTCGCCTACCTTTTCTTTATTTACGTAGACTTCAGAATATCCGGCTACGGCCTCAAAGTGAAGTTTGATTTGTTGCCCCGACCAGTCGGCAGGGATGGTGACATTCTTCTTCATCCATGCCATTTTCACTTGTTCCCATTCTTTGGGGTATGAAGGGTAGTTGCGGTGGTCGGGACCTTCCAGGTCGCGGTAAGCAAAAGCATTGATATTCCACGGTGAAGGGATTTTGATACGTGTTTTGCTCCATTCGCTGTCGTTTTCCGGCAGGGGTAGTTCGGGAGCGATACCTTTTCCCTGAACGTATTCTTTCGGCAAGCGGACAGGCTGGAAATCCCAATAACCGTTGATGCAAATCTCTTGTCGATGTTCCTTTTCTGTTTGGTTCACCAGACCTTCGCTGGGGGCAAAGGTGTAGGGATAGACCAGTTTCTGGTCATTAGCCACTGTTTGTGTCTGCGCGTTTACCTTTGTAGATTGCAAGGTAAAGCCGGTCAGCAGACCGCATAGTAAAATTAAACTTCTCTTCATATTCATAATTTAATGAGTTTTTCGGTATTATCAAGGGCAAAGTAAAGGTCGAACCATTAAAAAGAGAGGATAAAGCAAATTAATTCTTCATTAAAATGGAATTAATTGTATCATAAAATGTCTTTTTCTCTCCGGAAAGGATGAAAATGGTCCGGTTACTTGCTTTTTATCCGAATGTAACTCACTTGGGCTTTTCGTATTGTTCTACCGCCCTCCTTAATTTCTTTTCTATTAGCTCCACCAGTGTCTGCGGGTAAAGAACTTGTATTCCGTTGGCATATCCGAAGAATACCCGTTCCAGTTCATGGTTGATGACTACCTTTATTTCAAGAATCACACTTCCGTCTACCATTGTTTCTATGGTTCGTTGGCTGTGGTGTATCGGTTTGGTCAGGATGTAGGGAACTTCGGCGGCAGCTACTTTAAAACCGACCTTCTCGGCTTTGCTTCCGGAGTTTTTGGTCACCCCTACCAAGTCGTCAAAGAATGTGTTCGGGTCGAAGAATGTATTCTTTATAAAGGGTTCCCGCGATAACACCTCTAACGAATGGATTCTGTCCAGAGCCAGATTCTGCAATATCCGTCCGCTTTTTCTGACTCCAAATACGAACCAACGGTTGCGATATTCCTTTAATAGATAAGGATAGAAGATGAAGCTGTTTGCCGAACGGGCCTTGAACGAACGGTATTTAAGTTGCAGGGGATGTTCGTTGACGATGGCATGGTAAATGGTATCCAGATAATCCAGCCCTTTCAGAGATTCGTTCTTTTCGAAGTCGATGACCGGAGTCGTCTTCATTCGGGCGGAGGCTACGTGATCTTCCAGCCGGTTCACAATCTCACTCATCTCCGTGAAGTAGGAGAAACCCTTGAACTGCCGCAGAACTTCCACGGCTTCCGACATCGTTTTCAGGTCCTGTTCGTTCAGCGGGGTTTGTGTGATGCTGTATTCCGGGTCTTCGTACTTGTAATACTTGTTTTCGTATACCACAATCGGTGCGTTATAACCCAGCTTCTCGCTGCGCATCATCTGTATATCCATTTGTACGGCACGTTTGCTGATTCCCTTGTCGATTCCTTCATATTCGTAAAGGGCATCCGAGCAGGCATCTACCAAGTCTTCCAGTGTCCAGCGACGATAAGGATTACGCAGACAGTTATCAATCGTTTTATAACGAATCAAGGCATTTCTATTGACCGGCATAGGCGGAAGTATAAAGATTTTCTCCAAAAGTAGAAAAATAATTTGAGGTACGCAAAAAGGCTGCGTACCCACCCCCGTATCTTTGCAAAAGAAAACAAATAAAGAGTATAAATGATGAAGTTTAACTGGATAAATAAAGGAATGAATAAAGTGCTGAACAAAGAATCGGCACCGGCTTACCGGCTGACACCCGAATGGGAATTGTACACATCCGTGGTAACTACTTCATTGAACAACAGTTTCTATGAGCAGGCGGAAGAGAGAATAGAAAGGGTCCGTACGCTGATCGGAAAATGTGATCCTTTGTTTGTGGCGCAACTGGCGGCGTACGCAAGAGAAACGATGAACCTGCGTTCCATCCCTTTGGTGATGGCGGTAGAACTGGCGCGTATCCATCAGGGCGACAATCTGGTGAAGCGGGTAACTGCCCGTACCGTTCGGCGTGCCGATGAAATCACCGAACTGCTGGCCTGTTATCAGCAGGCAAACCGGCGGACGGGGACAAAGAAACTGAACCGTCTTTCCAAACAGTTGCAGGCAGGGCTACAGGATGCATTCAATACATTCGATGCGTACCAGTTTGCTAAGTATAACCGTTCGGCAGAAGTTTGTCTGAAAGATGCCTTGTTTCTTGTGCACCCGAAAGCGAAAGATGAACGGCAACAGGAAATTTTCAATGGAATAGTTAACGATAATCTTCCGGTTCCCTATACTTGGGAGACAGAATTGTCTGCTTTAGGTCAGCGTACCTTTGCTACGGAAGAAGAACGGCGAAAAGCTTTCCGTGCTAAATGGGAAGAATTGATAGACAGTGGTAAACTAGGATACATGGCTTTGCTGCGCAATCTGAGGAATATACTGGAAGCGGAAGTTTCTGCAGACCATATTCTGACAGTAGGGAAGAGGCTGTCTTCCGAAAAGGCGGTTGAAAACTCCAGGCAGTTGCCTTTCCGCTTTCTGGCTGCTTACCGTGAGTTGTCGAAGACTCCTTCGCTCTATGCTACGATGTTGATGACGGCTTTGGAACGTGCCGTGCAGGTATCTGCCCGCAATATTACCGGATTTGATGAATCTACCCGTGTGCTGATAGCCTGTGACGTATCCGGTTCCATGCAGTGTCCGGTTTCGGCAAAGAGTAAAGTATTGTACTATGACATCGGTTTGCTGCTGGGAATGTTGTTGAAGTCACGTTGCAAGCAGGTGATGACGGGTATCTTTGGCGATAGATGGAAGATTATTAATCTGCCCGATACGGGTATCTTGTCCAATGTCGATGCTTTCTATAAAAGGGAAGGTGAAGTGGGATACTCTACAAACGGATATTTGGTTATCAAAGACCTGATAGATCGGAAGGCGCAGATGGATAAGATAATGATGTTCACCGACTGTCAGTTGTGGAATAGCCATAGTGATTTGCAGATAACGGATTTGTGGAGGAAGTACAAGAAAATTTGTCCGGCAGCCAAGTTGTATCTGTTTGACTTAAGCGGATATGGCAACACTCCGCTGGATATCACTCGTGACGATGTATTTCTGATAGCGGGATGGTCGGATAAGATATTTGATATTTTGTCTGCAATCGACAAAGGAAATGATGCGTTGCAGGAGATAAAAAAGATAGTGGTATAACCGGAGTTCTCAGGATTCCGGTTTACGGAAAAAAACAGAACAAGTGTCGTAGAGAAGAGTTACTTCGTTTGGGACGACCATAGGTCGCGGGTTCGACTCCCGCTGCTCTCCTTATTCTTTAAGGAAAAGCATAGCTCAGTTGGATAGAGCAGGGTATAGTCTCTTTTCGTTTGTTACCTTGTTTTTTACTTTGACATAAGCAGAATGTCGTAGAGAAGAGTTACTTCGTCTCATTTTAGGGGAGGAATAGTGAAGTTGTAAAATCAGCAAGACTATCCGGTTCGACTCCGGCATTGACGTGCCCCGTTTCTCTTTTCGCCTGTTACTTCTGCTTTTAAAAAACAGAAAGGGATGCCGTAGTATAGAGATACTTCGCTGTTAACGATTCGGTTGAACGCTTGTCTTTACAGACTTGAGGTACAGGTTCAAATCCTGTCTTGGCGGCTGGTCACACAGTTGGTCATGTAGTTTAAAACAAACTCTGTACGCCTGTAGCTCCCTTTTTTCAATGATGTATCAAAAATGTTACTCTTTGAAACAAAGTTTATAGACGAAGGTGAAGATACCCCCTATCTTTGCCTCCGTCAATTTTTGATTAACACTAGTATAACTCTGAATATCCTGTTACCATGAAAACAACTCCTTGGATAAAACTGTGTAAAGGTGCCGTACTCGCACTGACTGTCTCCTTTGGACTGACCTATTGCCAGTCGACCAAAAGCACGTTCACTCTTGAACAGAAAGGTGATAGCCTTACTATTGTCCATATTACTCATCCTACTAATTATATATTACTCCCCATCGAAGAAGAAGCCGACGAAAGTCAGGTGCGTCTTGATACGGGGAATGCAGCGGATACCGATATGGATATCCGCCTGGCACAGACTAAGGTCGATTATTTCGTTCCTTTTGCTTTGCCGGCTGATACAAAGGTAGCCACTTTACGCATTCAAAAGAAATCGAAAGACGCCCTCTGCTGGGAAGAAATCAAATTATCCGATACGTTTGATACTACCAATACGGATAAATTCCGTCCTGTCTACCATCATACTCCCCTTTATGGCTGGATGAATGATGCAAACGGATTGGTATATAAAGATGGAGAGTATCATTTGTATTATCAGTATAACCCTTATGGCTCCAAATGGGGAAATATGCACTGGGGACATTCGGTCAGCAAAGACCTGATGCATTGGGAACATTTGGCTCCTGCCATTGCCCGTGATACATTAGGGCATATCTTTTCCGGTAGTTCTATTGTCGATCAGGAGAATGTGGCGGGCTACGGAGCAGGTTCCATCCTCGCTTACTATACTTCTGCCAGCGATAAGAACGGACAGATTCAGTGTCTGGCTTATAGCAAAGACAACGGACGGACATTTACTAAATACGAAAAGAATCCTGTTCTGCGTCCTTCCGATGGTCTGAAAGATTTCCGTGACCCGAAAGTCTTCTGGTATGCACCGGAGAGTAAATGGGTGATGATTGTCTCTGCCGATAAGGAAATGCGTTTCTATGACTCCCATAATCTGAAAGACTGGAACTACCTGAGTAGCTTTGGCGAAGGATACGGTGTGCAACCCTGTCAGTTTGAATGTCCGGATATGGTGGAACTTCCTGTAGACGGCGATATCAACTATAAGAAATGGGCATTGATTGTCAATGTAAATCCGGGATGTTACTTCGGAGGGAGTGCTACTCAATATTTTATCGGTGACTTTGACGGCACAAAATTTATTTGTGATAATCAGCCGAATGTCACAAAATGGCTGGACTGGGGGAAAGATCACTATGCTACTGTCTGTTTCTCAAATACGGGAGACCGTGTGGTGGCAGTGCCTTGGATGAGCAACTGGCAGTATTGCAATATCGTTCCGACCCGGCAGTTCCGTAGTGCCAATGCACTGCCCCGTGAATTGGGACTCTATACACAGGACAATGATATTTATCTTTCCGCCGCACCGGTAGCGGAAACTAAGAACTTACGAAAAGAAAGCAAGGATATTCCGTCTTTCACGGTAGACAAGGATTATCACATCGAATCTTTATTGACTGATAATGAAGGAGCTTATGAGCTTTCTCTGAACATCAAAACTGGAAAGGCGGAAATTATGGGATTCAGTCTTTTCAATGACAAGGGAGAGAAGGTGGATATTTATCTTAATCTTCCGGAAAAGAAACTGGTGATGGACCGTACGAAAAGCGGCATCGTAGATTTTGGGAAGAACAGCTCTCCGCACGAGATCGAGGCGCACGACCGACGGAAGACGACTTCTATCAATTATATAGATGATTTCGCATTGGCTACATGGGCGCCTATCCAAAAGGAAAATGAATACAAACTGGATGTCTTTGTTGATAAGTGTTCGGTAGAAATATTTCTAGATGGTGGGAAGATAGCGATGACTAATCTGATTTTCCCTACAGAGCCATACAATCGTATGTGTTTTTACAGTAAGGGCGGTACATTCTCAGTTGATTCATTTAGTGTGTATAGATTAGGTTTATAAAAGGATGGATTTATTTTTCAATAGGTATTTATCAAGGATATAATCAATTGTTTATCACTTGTATAATCAGTATTTCATAGATTGGATTTATGAGTTAGTTTTTAAGTTAGGTTTTGTAGATTAGGTGTTTGGCAGCTGCCGTCCGTGAGGTCCGGCAGCTGTTCTGTGTATCTTCAGTCTATTCGCAGAATAGGCTGTCATTACTTATTCATCGATCTCAATCGTATACCCTCCACTGAAAGTTTCTTCCGGTTGCAGGTGTTCCATCCAGTCTTTGTCTTTGTATTCGCCTGTGTAATGTGCGCGGTCGCAGCGGCCGTACCACGGTTCAATGCAGACAAAAGGGGCATTCTTTGCAGGCGGAGACCATAGACCGACTACGGGAGCATGAAAGTGCAGGCTTAAATAAGCTTTCTTTTCCTTGGTATAAAGAGTCACTTTATGGATTTGCTCATTCTCTATTATCAAAGCATCTTTATCGAAAGTATGTGTATCCAATGGCAATAACCCGTCTGTAAGTTCCAGAGAATATTCGGTGGAAGGGTCTGCACATCCTTTCTCTGAGATGAGGATATACTTCAATCCTTCTTTCTTGTCAAACCCGAAGAAACCACGATTCTGTGTATCTGCATTAAAATCCGGCCAATAAAATGCAGGATGCGCACCGATTTGAAAATACATTTCTTTTTCTCCGGTATTCTTAACTTCCCATATAACCTCGATCTGCTTTCCCTGAATACGATAACCTATTTCCAGACAAAACGGGAAAGGATATTTCTGTAATGTCTCTTCATTACTGACAAGGCGGTATCGTACTTCGTCATCTTTCTCTGAAACAAGAGTAAATTCCATATCACGGGCAAAGCCGTGTTGACTCAATGTATAAGCGATACCTTCATTACGATACTGGTTTTCCCACACACTTCCTACAATCGGGAAAAGTACAGGAGAGTGGCGTTTCCAAAAAGCAGGGTCGGCTTGCCACAGATACTCTTTCCCATTGGCGAAGATACTGCAAAGTTCGGCTCCATGTGGAGATACCTGAATAGTAAGTTGTTCGTTGGAGATTGTTTTCATATCATTCAGTTTTCTGTTGGTTACTTTGAGTAATTATATGCTTGTTATATGAATAATATCCCTTTTTACAAGGACTTAAATTACTATACAAAGGTAGTATTTTCTATGATTGAGAGAGAATATAATCCCGACTTTCTTATGATGGAGAATTATTTTTATAAAACCCTATAAAATAGCGTTCTATGCAACATATCTTACAGCATTTGAAACATTTTTTTCAGTCGATTGACTTAAATCAACCGTAATTTGCATCATCGAAAAGAGAAAATTCGTACTTTTAAATTAATAACATTAAACTAATGCCTAGTGTCATGAAGAACAAAAAACTTCTTTGCAGCGTTTGTTTCCTGTTTACTTTCATGTCAGTCCTTTGGGGGCAAAGCATTACGGTGAAAGGAAACGTTACTTCTAAAACGGACGGACAGCCGGTCATCGGCGCCTCTGTTGTTGAAGCTACAGCTACTGCTAATGGAACAATTACTGATTTAGATGGTAATTTCACCCTTTCGGTTCCGGCTAACTCTACTTTAAAGATTACGTATATTGGTTATAAACCGGTGACCGTAAAATCAGCTGCTATCGTTAATGTATTATTGGAAGAAGACACTCAAATGGTAGATGAAGTGGTTGTAACAGGTTATACCACTCAACGTAAAGCCGACCTGACCGGTGCTGTTTCCGTAGTGAAAGTAGACGAAATCCAGAAGCAAGGGGAGAACAACCCGGTGAAAGCACTTCAAGGCCGCGTGCCCGGTATGAACATTACAGCGGATGGAAATCCGAGCGGATCGGCTACCGTACGTATTCGCGGTATCGGTACGCTGAACAACAACGATCCTCTTTATATTATCGATGGAGTTCCTACCAAAGCCGGTATGCACGAATTGAACGGAAACGACATTGAATCCATTCAAGTACTGAAAGATGCTGCTTCAGCATCCATCTACGGTTCGCGTGCTGCAAATGGCGTTATCGTCATTACTACCAAACAAGGAAAGAAAGGCCAGATTAAAATCAACTTTGATGCTTCGGTTTCAGCTTCCATGTATCAAAGTAAGATGGACGTGTTGAATACGGAACAGTACGGACGTGCCATGTGGCAAGCCTATGTAAACGATGGTGAGAACCCGAACGGCAATGCCTTGGGATATAACTACAATTGGGGTTACGATGCCAACGGAAATCCGGTACTATATGGTATGAGCCTTTCCAAATACCTGGACTCAAAGAATACAATGCCTGTGGCAGATACCGACTGGTTTGATGAGATTACCCGTACAGGTGTTATCCAGCAATACAATCTCTCTGTCAGCAACGGTTCGGAGAAAGGTTCTTCTTTCTTTTCTCTGGGATATTACAAAAACCTGGGTGTAATTAAAGATACGGACTTCGACCGTTTCTCCGCCCGTATGAACAGCGATTATAAATTAATTGATGATATATTGACTATCGGCCAGCATTTCACCTTAAACCGTACTTCGGAAGTACAAGCTCCCGGCGGAATTATTGAAACTGCTTTGGACATTCCTTCCGCTATCCCCGTTTATGCTTCGGATGGTTCATGGGGAGGACCGGTAGGCGGATGGCCGGACCGTCGTAATCCTCGCGCGGTACTTGAATACAACAAAGACAACCGATACACTTACTGGCGTATGTTCGGTGATGCTTATGTGAATCTAAGTCTCTTCAAAGGATTCAATGTTCGTTCTACTTTTGGTCTGGACTACGCAAACAAGCAAGCCCGTTACTTCACCTATCCTTATCAGGAAGGAACACAGACCAATAACGGCAAGAGTGCAGTGGAAGCCAAACAAGAACACTGGACCAAATGGATGTGGAATGCCATTGCCACTTACCAGTTGGAAATAGGCAAACATCGTGGAGACGTTATGGCAGGTATGGAGCTAAACCGGGAAGACGACAGTCATTTCTCCGGCTACAAAGAAGATTTCTCTATCCTTACTCCCGACTATATGTGGCCCGATGCAGGTAGCGGCACAGCACAGGCTTACGGTGCCGGCGAAGGTTACTCGCTTGTCTCTTTCTTCGGCAAAATGAACTATTCTTATGCTGACAAATATCTGCTTTCATTGACGCTCCGTCGTGACGGTTCTTCCCGCTTCGGTAAAAACCATCGTTATGCCACTTTCCCTTCCGTTTCTTTGGGATGGCGCATCACACAGGAGAGCTTTATGAAGGAACTGACTTGGTTGGACGATCTGAAACTGCGTGCTTCATGGGGACAGACCGGTAATCAGGAAATCTCCAACCTTGCCCGTTACACTATCTACGCTCCTAATTATGGAACAACAGATTCATTTGGCGGTCAAAGCTACGGTACGGCATACGATATTACAGGTTCTAACGGAGGTGGTACTCTGCCTTCCGGATTCAAACGTAACCAGATTGGTAATGACAATATCAAGTGGGAGACAACCACACAGACGAACGTCGGTATCGACTTCAGTCTGTTCAAACAATCCCTGTACGGCTCATTGGAATACTACTACAAGAAAACAACCGATATCCTGACTGAAATGGCAGGTGTGGGAGTATTGGGAGAAGGTGGCAACCGTTGGATTAATTCGGGCGCAATGAAAAACCAGGGTTTTGAATTCAACTTGGGCTACCGCAACAAGACTGCCTTCGGACTGACTTACGACTTGAACG
>ENA-UEPS01001005-UEPS01001005.1-human-gut-metagenome-genome-assembly--contig:-NODE-1005-length-17842-cov-5.062933_pt1 | contig 17842 bp, 12 predicted proteins | sample MGYA00242904_ERZ507924 | MGnify/ENA primary metagenome ERZ507924 (study PRJEB26167, sample SAMN06115422) | human gut metagenome | host: Homo sapiens | place: China:Sichuan | collected 2014-10-16...
AAAGAAACAAACTCTTTCACAAGCCCGATCATAAACGAATTGGAAAGGACATGAGTCTTGATGCTGTTCACATCCGTCCGGTACATACTGTTCAGGTAACCGACACGGACCGTAAAGCTCGATACCGGAATGTCGAGCGTGAAATAATTCTTCATCGCAAACTTATTATGGAACGAACTGAATCGCACAACCCCGTCCGCACTGCCTTGCGTCAAGAAATAATAGGGTTCGCCTTTATGCACTGAGAAGAGCACACCGGCAAACGGTATCTCCGCCTGATAACGGAGCGTGAGCGGAAAATCCTTGATCCTGAAATTATAGATCGCCATGGCTGACAGATTCAAGTCGAAATCCGCCTTGCCGGAAACCGGATTATTACTGTTACGCGTATTATAGATAAAACCACCTGAAAGACGTGCGGATGCCCCGGTCAAGACCTTTAATCCGGACAGCACTTGCGGAAAACGGTAATGATAACCCAGACTGTAGTCCACAAATCCGGCATATTCGTTTGCCGTCTCCGCGCCGTTGCGGGTCGAACCGAACTCCACGTTGATCAGTTGCTGGCGGGACACATTATAGTCTGCCAACCGAACGATCTTCATCCGTTCATTGAGGACCCGTGCCACCCAGCCCGTATAATTAATGTCCGTACTGGGCGATAGATAGGTGTCCCTCAAATTATAACCGCCGATCCCAACCATAGTGCTCTCATTGATCGAGCGGGGTACGTCCTCTGCCTGAGCGGTTGCCGGGAAAGCGAGGCAAAAGAAGAGAAGGCAGAGGGAATTAACAATTAATAGTTGACGTTTAACAGTTGCCACTAAATCATTCGTTTTTAATTATTCATTCTCAAAAAAGCTTCATTTGCCCGGTAATCTCATCAATAATATCCGAGTTACTCTTATCGGCATCCGGATCGAGATCTGGATCCTCTCCATCGTCGTCATTCTGCTCCTGCGGTTGTTCCGCCGGAGCAAAACGGACGGGATCGAGTTCGTTGATCGTCTCTATATCAAAAGTCGAAATACGTTTTCCTTTCGCTTTGAATCCTTTCACGGCAATGAATTCTTCCGCATCCAACACCAGCGGTTCACGGAAAGCGTCATGCCCGCCAAACACTGCCTCGATTCGCGGATAGGCCTCGTCGGTAAGCAGCATCAGGCGGCTTTTCGGGTTCTCGCCGAGAAAATTCTGCTTGCGGCTTCCAGCCTCCAGCTGGAAACGTTTCAGGTAGTAATACTTCTGGTCGGCATCGTAAAGGGCTGCCGTCCAAACCTTATTCGCATCATACTTCTCAATATTCAATATATCAGGTTCGTAATGATTGCTCAAATCGAAATTGGTCGTATAGAAATCGCCATTCTGAAGGATCACCAGGATCAGATCGTCACTCTGGAACTCGCCCAACTCTTCTCCACGCCCGTCATAATTCAGGCGTAACACATCACGGTCAAACCAAACCATACGGCCTCCTAGTGTCGAACTCCCTTTCTGCTTCAGGCTGATCTTATGCACATCCGCCTTTGTCAGGATATTCCCCATCGAACCGCGTCCTTTGATCGCGATCGTGCTGAAATCCTTTTCGAACACCAACAACTTCTGGCGGGGTTTCGGCTTCAGGATCACTTTCACCGTCTCGGCTTCGCCATTGGTATTGGCGCTGAAATAAAGGATACGCGAACCTTCCGTTCCCTTGGTAATGTCATATTCTTTATCACGTGTCACACCTGTTACGGCAAAACGCTTGATATAATTATAACCCACCTTTCCATCTCGGTAGATCACATTATAGATCGTGCGGTTATCATTCCGCTTGAACACATTCAGGTAAAGGATATCCCTTCCGACGAACATTTTCTCGCTCACTTTCACAACCTTGTATGTACCGTTGCGATAGAAAAGAATAATATCGTCGATGTCGGAACAGTTGCAGACAAATTCATCCTTCTTCAAACCTGTCCCGATAAATCCTTCGGCACGGTTGATATACAGTTTCTCATTCGCCTCAACCACTTTGGTCGCCTCGATCGTGTCGAAGTTGCGCACCTCGGTCATACGTGGATAGTTCTTGCCGTATTTTTCTTTCAGCATCATGAACCAGTCAGCCGTATAATCGACGATATGCGCCAGATGATCGTCGATCTTGGCAATATCTTCCTTATATTGGGCAATAGTCGCATTACACTTGTCCGTATTAAACTTGAGGATACGTCCCATCTTAATCTCCATCAGTTTCAGGATATCTTCGCGAGTCACTTCGCGGATAAAGTGCGGTTTGAACAGATCGAGACGTCGGTCGATATGAGCAATCGCCTCGTCCATATCTTTCGCCTCCTCAAATTCCTTGTCTTTATAAATACGTTCTTCGATGAATATCTTTTCCAGGGAGGCAAAGAAGAGCGATTCTTCCAGTTCCCCTTTCTGTATCTCCAGTTCGGTACGGAGCAGATGCAGCGTGTCGTCAGTCGAATGTTTCAGCACATCGCTTACCGTCAGGAAGTGCGGCTTGTTGTCCATAATGACACAACAGTTCGGCGAAATGCTGATCTCGCAATCCGTGAAAGCATACAACGCGTCGATCGTCTTGTCGGAAGATACACCCGGAGCCAGATGCACGAGAATCTCCACGTTACGAGCCGTATTATCATCCACTTTCTTGATCTTGATCTTTCCCTTATCGTTTGCTTTCAGGATCGATTCGATCAAAGTAGAGGTTGTCTTTCCATAAGGGATCTCGCTGATGACAAGCGTCTTGTTGTCCAGTTTCGTAATCTTGGCACGTACTTTTACGGAACCTCCACGTTCGCCGTCATTATATTTTGAGACATCAATATACCCGCCAGTCTGGAAATCGGGATACAGGGTAAACTCTTCCCCCCGCAGATAAGCGACGGAGGCATCCAAAAGTTCGTTGAAATTATGCGGCAATATTTTGGAAGAAAGCCCTACGGCAATACCTTCCACACCTTGCGCCAGCAGCAAAGGGAACTTGACGGGAAGCGTCACCGGCTCCTTGTTCCGCCCGTCGTAGGAAAGTTGCCAGAGAGTCGTTTTCGGATTGAAGACCGTTTCCAGCGCAAACTTGGAGAGGCGCGCCTCTATATAACGCGGAGCCGCAGCACCGTCACCGGTGAGGATATTACCCCAGTTTCCCTGGCAGTCGATCAACAGGTCTTTCTGTCCGAGTTGTACCAGTGCATCACCGATGGAAGCATCGCCATGCGGATGGAATTGCATGGTATGTCCGACAATGTTCGCCACCTTGTTGTAGCGTCCGTCGTCCAACCGCTTCATTGAGTGCAAAATTCGACGTTGTACGGGTTTCAGCCCGTCGTTGATATGCGGAACGGCACGCTCCAAAATCACATAGGAGGCATAATCGAGGAACCAATCCTGATACATACCCGACAAATGATAAGATACCCGGCTTTCCGATTTGCCCGGTATCTTATATTCCGAATGTGTCTCCTGGCTTACTTCTGTTTCGACAGTCTCATTCCTGTTTTCATCAGCAGCCAGTTGTCCTTCCGTATCTTTTATTTTTCCGTTTTCGTCCTGTTCAGTAATATCTTCTGGTCTCATATATCTCTATCCAAATCTTTTGCATCATCCCGGGCTCTGCGGTAATTGCTCATAAGCCATAATAGGCTGTAAATATACGAAATATTGCCGAAATAATAAAAAGAACAAGACAAGGCCTGCAAAAATTCATTATTTGGAAGTATTCATCACGCCAGTATCCGTATCCTGATTCCAGATTTTCTTTCCACCACTCTGATAGTTCCGTCCAAACGGGAAATTCCAGGTTTCATTAATCCGCTTGTAGTTATCGACAAACGGGTTGCCCATTCCCACACCGACAGTGATTCGCTTATGTTTGTACATAACGGACAACATATACAGGTTTTCCCGACTGGGCATAACAACAACCGGTCACATATAATATTTCATCCTTCTTCCATAATACCGTATTTTCTCTTCCAACACATCCCTAACCCAATTCTTCTGCATCCCAGCCAGTACAAACGCATAGGGCAAACGCGGCAGTAAAAGAGATTCGACAACTTCATTGATCAGGAAAAGAGGCTACCTGTTTTTCACAAGAGACAAGCTGCCAGAGCAAACAATAACGAACATATATAGAAAATATCTTTCATGCGATAAACAAAATCAATTTACTGTAAAGTCATCAAAGCCCGGCATTTATTATTTTTGCATCCGTAACGATAAAAAGAAAACGATGAAAATATTGATTCTTTGCTCCGACAACAGCTGCCTTAGCCAAATGGCGCAAGGCTGGTTGCAATCATTCGACAAATCACTCACAGTCTGTTCCGCCGGAATCAGTCCGGCCATAGAGGTACATCCGCTCGCCGTCCAGACACTGGCATCCTCCGGCATCGATATCAGCCATCATAAACCAGAAGCTGTAGAAGAATATATAGATGAACCTTGGGACTATGTAATCACCGTCAGCAGAGATGCGGAAGAAAACTGTCCTGCTTTCACAGGAAAAGTACGCAATCTGATACACAGCAATTTCTACAACCCGACACGTGCGAAAGGCACGCCTGAATCCATTGCTAATGAATTTCGTCGGATCAGCAACCAAATCAAAATGAAAATGTACGACCTGTACTGCGACGAAATACAAAACGGCGGATACGGACCGACTTGTACCTGTGGCGCGAACCGGTTTTGCAGATGCAATTAGCAGCCTTTGGAGCCCTTCTGCTCGATATCCCGTTTCCGCTTCAAAGCCTCCAAGAAGTAATAGTCGGCATAGTTCAACGGGACATCTATTTCTCCATTATGCGGAATGCTTCCGACACAATGCATCAGCAAGAAGTTTCTCGATAACACAGCATCAGACCGTAAATACCCCAAGCTTGTCTACGGCTCCACGCCGATTCGTGCGCATATCCCTGTGTCGTATGGCGATTGCGTACGGAACCGTCTTTCATACTGTAATCCACCACATGATAGCAACTGCCATCCGGACGATATTGTTCTTTCATAGTGCGGTCGACGTGCGAAACGGCAACCTTATAGAAAGTTGAGTCGCCGGACAACCGTGTAGCGGCAAACAACAGCTCGAGGTTCATCATATTATCGATAATCACCGGGCACTCCCAACCCCTTTCCGAAATCCATCCTCTATCCACATCCCACGACTGGATAATCCCTGCCACCGGACGGAAGCGGGTGGACAAGGAACGGGCAGCCTCAACAATCACCTCCTTATATTCTGGATCGCCCGTCAGACGCAAACCGTTCCCAAAACTGCAATAGATCATAAAACCGACATCATGGTTCCACTTGATGTTTTTGATCTGTTTACGGGCAAATTCTACGTTCTCTTCAACAAACCCGTCTCCTGTCCCCCCCCGCAGGAAATCAACGCAACACTGAGTACCATGCCCATTAAATACTTCACTTTTACCATGATTTATTTTTAATGTAACTACTCTTCTATTCTCCCGACAGGAGAACTTTAATCACCTGTACAGGGTCACCTGATACCGATGCAGATAGGATCGTATATCCCTCTATCGGTTTCTCTGCTTCCGTTCCTCTTTTTGCCGCCCTTGTCGTAAAAGAAGCATAGACAGGCGAAACAATCTTCAAGGAAAAAGATTTACCGTCTTTCCTGAGAACGGCAGTATTTCCTTTGCATTCGACGTTTGCCGAAGTTATTACGGACCATTGCACCGACTGAGATGGGCTCTGTAACCCTATGCTGTCCGCAACCAGTATACGGACATTGGCACGTCTCAGGCAAGAAGATTGGCTGCAGACGATGTTTTGTTCATGCAGCAGATTACTGGCGATACGGGAAGTGGTCTTCAAGGATATGCTCCGGATGCGTTCCTCCACTTTCCGGGTATTTCGCGCGTGCGAAGAAGCCAGCGGAGAGAGGGGGGCGCTGAAGACTTTTCTTTGACACGCGGTATTTCTGCAGCGGAACTTACTCACATTGACCATGAGCGTAAGCGGATGACCCGCTATTTCAAGCCCTTGCAGAAGTGACGAAGAACCAAAGTTTTTCCCATTTCCTCTGTCACTGTATCACTGATTCCTTTTTACCAATTGATATTCAACTTGTTTTATTTGTGATATATGCCCGTTTTCTCTATCACTACAGTATCACAACCCTATCACTGGCAACTTGGATGGAGAACAGGCATTCCGCTTATACATATCTGTATATCGACATATTACAAATAAAAACAAACAATAAACACCAGATCCCCATCTCTGCAAATCACTCGATTATTTTATGTAAAAACGGCTATAAAATAGGTAAAACCGGGTGGTTTTCATTCTCCGGCACGGTACTTTAGTTGCCGGACACCCCCATGTTACCCCCTTTTACACCCGGATGTACCGGCTCCCTACACCCGGATGTAAAGGATGGCAACATGGGGGTGTTTACGGAATTATCTGCTTGTTTCTGCTAAAAAAAGAGAAGGCTTTTGTGGAATGAAGAACCGTATTTTGCCAATTTAATACCTATTATATTCGTTTTTACATTTGTTTATTCGATTATTTTATATGCTTTTTCAAAAGCTAAAGAAGGCAATACACTGGTTTCCAATCATATGATAAAACACCATGTTTTAGAAGTGATAGAGAATTGATCATGCGCAGTATGGACCTGCTTCGCGGGAAAAACCCGAATCCATTTACTAACTATGTGAAGAAAGACTGCTATATTTGCCTTGTAACAATCGTTGCTGGGCAAATTATCGTATATACAGAAGCATATGAACATACAAAAATTGAAATTACTGTTAGCAACAGCCTGTCTGGCTCCCCTGCCACTCATCGCCCAAATCACGGAAAGAGAACGGCCGGCAGAATGGAAGCACCTCATTACAGGCGGACGCTACATGGACCGTTTCGAAGCAATGCCAGAAGGTACGCTCTCCGGAGAGACGTGGGGAGCGGACAGCGTACGCCCCCGGTATATCGACAACGGTATCGAACATCCCGACATCTCGTTCTGGGGAGGCAATATCCTCCAAACGCCGGACCGGAAATACCATCTGTTCGTATGCGGATGGCCGGAAAGCGCTCCCAAAGGGCATATGGAATGGCCCAATTCAACCGTTTATCATGCAACCGGCGATCATCTGCATGGGCCTTTCACCATCCAAGACACAATCGGGAAAGGGCATAACCCGGAGGCTTTCGTCCTCAACGACAGCCGGATCGTCGTATATGTCATCGACGGATATTATATAGCCGACCAGGTCAACGGCCCCTGGCAATACGGAAAGTTTACGTTCAATCCCCGCGACCGGAAGATCATCGAAGGACTGAGCAACCTCAGCTTTGCCAAAAGGCAGGATGGCTCTTATCTGATGGTTTGCCGGGGAGGAGGCATCTGGATCAGCAAAGACGGCATCGCCCCTTACGAACAGATCACGGACAAGCGGGTCTATCCGCCTGTCAAAGGAGAGTTCGAGGACCCGGTCATCTGGCGGGATTCCCTGCAATACCACCTGATCGTGAATGACTGGCTGGGACGTATCGCCTTCTACCAACGTTCCAAAGACGGCATCCATTGGGTGACGGAACAAGGGGAAGCCTATGTGCCCGGCATCTCCTTCCATCGGGACGGGCATGTCGAGCATTGGTTCAAATACGAACGTCCTAAAGTATTCCAGGACAAACAAGGACGTGTAGAGCAGATGAACTTTGCCGTCATCGACACCGTCAAATGGGACGATCATGGCAATGACAACCACAGTTCGAAGAATATCTGTATCCCGATGAACAAGGGGATGTTATTGTCCGTCCTGAACCGAACACCGATAACAGCCTCCACTGAAATCATCCGGGTCAAGATCCTAGCGGAAGAAGGCTTCGACCCGCTCCGGGAGATCGATGTGCCGTCCCTGCGGTTCGGTTCATACAACGAAGTGAACTTCGGCAGAGGGTGTAAAGTGGTCAAAACCGAAGCATCCGGAAAAGACCTTATCCTGACATTCGACGGTAAGGGAAGCGGCATCACACCGGATGAATTCGCTCCGAAGATGATCGGAAAGGATAAAAACGGAAAACTGTTGTTCGGATATGCGAACCTGCCTTATGTCGATTACAAGCCGGCTCTATTATCCTGCCGACGTCCCGTTTACCGGGAAGGCCGGAACGAAGTCGAACTGGAAATCCAGAACTTCGGACTATCGGTATCAGGAGAAATGACAGTCGAAATCAAGCAAGCCGGGGCAGGAATGGGCCGTCATACGGTCAAGCCCCTGCAACCGTATGAAAAAGCAAGCCTCACTTTTACCCCTGAAAAGGGGAAATGGACGGATAAAGCGGATTACCAGGTAGTCTTCCTCCGGGATGGGCAAATAGTAGAAACAAACAATTTCAATATCTCCAAATAATCATTTATAAACATGAGACACACTTTTATCCTCCTGCTCGGAGCCATGCTCTCCCTACAAGGGCAAGCCCAGGACAAGCAGCTACCATTTCAGAACACGATCAAGGTCGAAGCAGGCGACAGCCACGCGGACATCATCGCGAAAGCCGCCCATGTCGTGCCTTCGCCCAACCAGTTGGCGGCATTGCAAAACGAGTTTATCGCCTTCATCCATTTCGGGCCGAACAGTTTTACCCGCCTGGAATGGGGAAGCGGAAAGGAAGACCCGAAAGTCTTCGACCTGAAAGAGCTCGACACGGACCAGTGGTGCGAGGCCATGAAAGCAGCCGGCATGAAGATGGTGATTCTGACGGTCAAGCACCATGACGGGTTCGTCCTGTGGCAAAGCCGTTACACAAAACACGGCATCATGTCCACCGGTTTCCGCGACGGCAAAGGCGACATCCTGAAAGACCTGTCCGAATCCTGCCGCAAATACGGATTGAAGTTAGGCGTCTATCTGTCACCGGCAGACCTGTACCATATCGAAAACCCGGAAGGGTTGTACGGCAACCTCAGCCCATACACCAAACGGACCATCCCGCGGGAAGTCCCCGGACGGCCTTTTGCCAACAAGACCCGTTTCGAATTCGTAGTGGACGACTACAACGAATACTTCCTCAACCAACTCTTCGAGATCCTAACCGAATACGGCCCGATCCACGAAGTATGGTTCGACGGGGCACATCCCAAGCGGAAAGGCGGACAGACCTACAACTATCCCGCCTGGAAAAAACTGATCAAGGCACTTGCCCCCAACGCCGTTATCTTCGGACGGGAAGATGTCCGGTGGTGCGGCAATGAAGCCGGCGGCACACGGTCGACCGAATGGAACGTGATCCCCTACCAGGCAAATCCGGACACGATGTCGAACTTCGCCGATATGACGGACAAAGACCTCGGAAGCCGTGAACAGCTCTATAAAGCCAAATACCTGCATTACCAGCAGGCCGAAACCAACACTTCCATCCGCGAAGGCTGGTTCTACCGGGACGACACGCACCAGAAAGTACGAAGCACCGACGATGTGTTCGACATCTATGAACGCGCCGTAGGAGGCAACTCCACCTTCCTGTTGAACATCCCGCCCAACCGGGACGGCAAATTCTCTCCGACAGATGTAGCCGTGCTGAAGGAAACCGGCCAGCGAATCCGGGAAACCTACGGGACCGACCTGTTCCGTCAGGCAAAAGGCCCGAAAGAGGTGCTCGACCAAAATGCAGACACCTATGTGACGGCCGATAAGGACGGGGCGGGAATCGTCATCTCCACTCCCCGACCTGTCACCCTCAACCGTTTGGTTCTCCAGGAAGCGATTGCCACCAACGGGGAACGGGTGGAAAGACACGCCGTGGATGCCTGGATCGACGGAGGATGGAAAGAGATCGCCCATGCCACCAACATCGGCTACAAGCGAATCCTGCGCTTCCCGGATGTCACGACGGACAAGATACGGGTCCGCATACTCGAATCCCGCCTGACACCCGCCATCTGCACCATCTCCGCCCATCACTACAAAGCCCGTCCGCCCCGGTTGAGCGCACAGAGAAGCATGGACGGATTGGTTACCATCGAACCGATGGCACAGGAATTCGGCTGGAAAGCGCACGGCGAGAACATTGCCGAGAACCTGAACGCAGGTTTCAAGATCTACTATACGACAGACGGAACGGAACCATCGGCAGGCTCTACCGAATATAAAGCACCTTTCCTGATGGGAAACAGCGAACTGAAAGCGGTAGCCATCCTGAACGGAGAAAAGGGAGCTATCTTGCAGGAACGGTTCGGGCTGGTCAAGAAGGGATGGAAGATAGCCGACAAGACCGCGCAATCCCTCGCCATCGACCTCGGCAGCCAGCAAACGGTAAGCGGCTTTGCCTTCACCCCGCAAAAACAAGGCGGTAAGGGCACGGTAGCCGGTATCATCCGGATCAGCAACGACGGAAAGAACTGGAAAGAGGTGGAACGCTTCGAATTCGGCAACCTGATCAACGACCCGTCCAAACGCTACCATCATTTCAAGCAAACGGTAAAAGCCCGCTACGTCCAAGTGGAAGCAGCGGAAATCGCCGCCCGTACGGAGGCTGCCGCCCTTGCTGGAATAGACATCTTCTAAGGCTCGTCCACAAACAGTATATACCTTGTAAGGTAAAATCATATACGTTATAAACGTAAAAGAAAAAAGGTTATAGGGTAAAATAAAATTCCCTATAACCTTTTTTCTTTTATTCGTTCCTGTGCTAGCCCGGAAGAGCGAAGACAGAATTACATCGCAAAAGGTGTAGCTTTCACATACGCCTTATATCCTTTGATCATGCCGGGGAATCCTTCTTCTGCACGGGGCAGGTAGCGGAAACCGGATATCGTCTGCTCTTCCTTCAAATCGATCACGACCTGGTGCGGATATTTGTCTCCCCGCTTCGTGCTCCAATAGGTAGATTCCTGCAAGTCATAGATCTTATCGGCAGTGAAGTTACCCCACTGCGTGCTTTCGCTGTCCGCATAGGAGATGTTCCAATGCTGGCGGGGGAGCGGTTTGCCGTCTTCGTCCAACAGATAGAACTCGGCCATAGCGGCATTGTCCTTGCCATCCTGTGCATCCAATGCTTCGAGGCAGAAATAGCGGCCCTTGACAGTCTGACCAAACTTCACTTCCTGCCAGCCGTTTCCGGGTTTCAGCGCACCGTTGGCAACCGGTTTCTCACCTTTCAGGTTCAGCGTCTGCCCCTCTTCACGGTGGGTAGCCGGGGCTTCAGCCCGCAACATATCCAAGATCGGTTCCTTCCGGCCTTCCACTACAGCCTTTTCCGGGCCTAACAGGTCGAGGATGATGATCTCGTTCTTTCCCTTCTTCAACCAGCATCCGGGCATAAACAAAGTCTGCTGAGGTCCGATCTCCCAGAAGCGGCCCATCGCCTTTCCGTTTACCCAAACCATGCCTTTTCCCCAGGTCTGCATGTCGAGGAACACGTCTCCGACTTCATCCAGCTCGAAAGTAGTCCGGTAATAAGCCGGTCCGTCGAGTTTGTCTCCCGCTGCATACTTCTTGTCCTGTACGAAAGCGTAATCGACCGGGAAGCTGTAAACCTGCCAGTCTTCCAGTTCCTGTCTGCCGGTGTCGCTGATCAGTTCCACCTTATCCGTAATCCCCTTACGGTCGTGGATGGCAACATCGAAGTTGACACGTCCCATCGCCTCTACCAGGATATCCAGGCGCGTTCCTGCTGCCAAAGCCGGCAGAACCACCGTGTTTTCACCTCTGCGACGATCCAGACGGCCCAACAGTTTGCCATCGGCAAAGACCTGCGCCCAGTCATGCACCTCATCGATCAACAGGGTCGTTCCTTCCTTTACGGCAGGCAGAGTCGTCCGGTAGAGGATCGTTCCCCAACCCTGGTCGAACTGCTCCATCGGTTTAATCTCTTTCGAAGCCTGGGGAGCAGGCAGATTGTCGAACAGCGGAGCCACTTCGCCGACGGTGAACGCCGGGATCTCGATCAAAGGATAAGCTGCCGGGACATCGGGTATGACCTGACCGGAATCGGCATATTGTGTCAGCAGTTCACGTAACTTGTAGTATTTGGGAGTCGCCCACCCCGCCTCGCTGATCGGGGCGTCATAGTCGTAGGAGCTGCACATGGCGGAATAGGCCGGGCTGTTCGCACCGCCCCAATGTCCGAAAGTCGTCCCCCCGTGCGCCATATAGAGCGAGAAGGAGATATGGCGGTCCAGCATGTCCTTGATACCGGAAACCATCACCCCGGCATCGCGCGTCTCGTGCTTGCGTCCCCAATGGTCGAACCATCCGCTCCAGAACTCGCTGCACATCAGCGGAGCATCGGGGCGTGCCTCTTTCAACTTCTTGAACTGGGCATCGATATTAGCTCCTGTCCCGAAGTTGATCGTCCAGACCAGATCATCCAAACCGTTCAACTGGAAAGTAGAGCTCCAGTCACACTGGAACAACGGGACATCCGTAAAGCCTGCCGCCTTCACCGCATCGCGGATATTGGCGATATACGCCTTGTCGGTAGCATATGCCCCATACTCGTTCTCGACCTGTACCATGATGATATTCCCGCCCCGGGTCACCTGCAAGTCAGCCAACTGCTTGCCGATCTCGTTCATGAACAGCTTCGTCCGTTCGAGGAAATAGGGATCGTTGGTACGGAGCTTGATATCCTCCTTCTTCAACAACCACCAGGGCAGTCCGCCCATCTCCCACTCAGAGCAGACATAAGGGCCGGGACGCAACATGATATACATGCCTTCTTTCTGGGCCAGCCGGCAAAAAGCGGCAATATCGTTCTGCCCCTTGAAATCGAACTCGCCCGGTTTCTGCTCATGGATATTCCAGAACGCATAGATACAGATCGTATTCATGCCGAGTGCCTTGCACATCTGAATACGATGTTGCCAGTATTCGGCGGGGATACGGGTATAATGTATCTCCGCCGCCTTAATCACAAATGGTTTGCCATCCAGCAGGAAGGTTCCCTTCCCGATAGAAAAATCGTGCTTCTCCCCTTGTCTGGGACTGCATCCTGAGAGCAGGAGGATAACGCAGCAGGTTATCAATCCTGCTAAAATCTTGTTTACGTGTTTCATATAAGTTAATTGTATTGTACTGTCACTGTTTTATCTTTCTCTGTTTCCAGAATCAGGACTCCCTCCTTCTCCAGTTTATCTCCCTTGTTGCCCGTTACGGAAGCGACTTTGCATCCTTCAGGGATAGCCAGACGCAACGTCCCGCCCTGTTCGGGCAAGATACGGACTTGCCGCACCTGCCCCGCCACCTTTTCGGCCGAGACAAGGAAAGCGCCCATGGCACGCAGTTTGTCGAAAGATACATCCTGCCAGGCAACCGGTACAGCCGGGAACACCCGGATAACGCCCGTATGGCTCTGGAGCAGCATCTCCTGGATACCGGCGGCAAAGGCGAAGTTTCCTTCCAAAGTAAACGGACGGTAGGTGAATTTCGACTTTCCGCTTTTCGTCTGGTCGCCGTTCGCATGGAACGTATTCGGGAGGCAGAAACATTCGGCAAAGGTGCGCAACGCATCGGCAGCCCCTTCCCCATCGAAAGCACGGGCTTTCATATTCCCGAACCAGCTATAGGAATAGCCGCACCAGTAATCGGGACCGAAATCCTGTAGCTTCTTCAAGGTCGCTTTTATAATCTCCTGTGATTTCCCGCCCTGGCTCCAATCAATAAGGCCGAGCGGATGGATCGACATGGCGTGGGAGAAATGACGGTGCGACTGGTCGTAAGGGAAACCTTTTGCAAAGGTCAAAGCCCGGTCTTCATCCAGGTTCAGATCGGGCAGTTGAGCACCGATCGCTTTCCAGTGGGCAGCCTCGTCTGCCAACCCCAATTCGGAAGCCAGCTCGGAAGCGGCATTGAAAGCAAAGTGCATCAAGGAAAGGTCATAGTTTGTCATATCCTTGAACCACGCATTGATCGAGTTGTCGAAAATTTCCGGGCTGGAACTCAGCGGCAACCGGCGTACTCCGTCAGCATCGACTGTGGAGATCTGTTCGAGATAAGTCGCCACGTCCTTCAGAAACGGGTAGGCCCGCTCTTTCAGGAAAATGCGGTCGGCCGAATACTTCCAATGCAGATAGAAATGCTGTCCCAGCCATGCGCTGACCGTCGGCGACATGGAGTACTGTACCCATCCGCCCATCGGCTCGCCGGTCAGGGTGCAAACGCCGGGAACATTCATCCCGTCCGTCCCGAAATACTCTCGGGTATATTTTTTATACACATCACGCTGTTCCCAGAGGGTATTCAGATAGCCCATCCCCTCCTGCAAATGGTTGCCGGTATAGGCAGGCCAATAACTCAACTGTGTGTTCAGGTCATGATGGTAGTCTCCTTTCCAGGGCGGCAACATCCCGTTATCGGCTGTCCAGACTGCCTGAAGGGAAATCGGATAAGAGTCCTCGCGGGCAGCCGACCCGAACTTGTACATCTCGTTGTCGTACTGTTTCTGCAGGAGCGTATCCGGCAGCGAGACGGACGACTGTGCCCAATAGCCTTTCCAGAAGTCCATATGCGAGCGGTAGTCTGCCTCCACGCCACGCTCCATCGCTTCTGCCGTTTCCTGGTCGGCCCGGTCGGCGGCCAAAGAAGAAGTCAGGCTCCATACGCCGCTGAGCGTGCCGCCTTTCTGCTGCCAACGGACGACCACATCGTACGAAAAGCCTCCCCACCCTTCCTGATGGAAAGTGGTCGTACCGGCTTCCTTCTGTATCGTCCCCTGTTTATATCCGAGGCGTCCCAGGGCCGGACCGGCATGCGAGTTGTCGCCTGCGACCTCGTCCGGATTGCTGTAGCGGGGTGCAATGATCTCCGGCGAAACCGTATCCGGCAGGTTCTCGAAGACAAACCATCCGACTGGCTCGCTGGCATGCACGAACGTCTGCAACTTCGTCCCGTTCTCCCAAAGCACCTCACAAAGGGCATTATTGAGGAAAAGATGTACGGAAGAGACTTTTCCGATCTTCAACGGGAACTCCAAAGCCGCCCCCGGTATCTTAGACGGGGCAGGCAAAGCATTATAGGGGTGGTCGAACTTCTTCTGCACCGGCAGATAATCTCCTTTCCTCACCTGCTCACAGACCCAGGCAAAACGATTGTTCGGTCCTGCAATACTATCCATCGGGCGCAAGTCCCAGAGATCCGTTCGATCCAGCGAAAAACGTAGCACAGAATCGCGTTGCCAGACTAATGTTCCTACTGTGGCATTTCCCAACGGGATTCCTTCATCCCAAGTCTTGGCCAAGTGACCAAACTGCAAGTCACTGCTTGTCGGTGTGACAGGCAGTGACTCCTTTTCGCAACAGGCAGCCAATAGGCATACGCTTATGCAAGTTAGCCAAAATTCCTTTTTCATTCGTATTAAATCGATATTATTCTTTCTTTGTCTCCTGCAAAGATACGGTTTATTGATTTAATAACTGCTTGATAGCTTCGTCCGAACGAGTTTCCGTCTCCCGGATTTTGTTATAGTCGAACAAAGCATCGAGTTCGTAAAGTTGCAGGGTAACAGTCGGGGCAAAACGGTCGGAAGCGACATAGTTGCGGACTGATGTCAGCAATTGTTGCATGGCCGGGCGTTTCTCTATATCCTTAACCGGATCGACCACAAGGCCAAACTGCTTGCCGCTTGCCGCAATCTCTCCGCTTTCGCTTTCGAGCTGCCAAGTCAACTGCCCTTTACGGATCGCTTCGGGACCGAAATGATAGATGCCCATCTTCGCAGTAAAGGTCTCCGCATTTGTGTAAGCACGCTTCTGAAGGCGCGCCAGCAGGACGATCGGAGCACATGATTCACGGTATTTCTCAGGGGTTACCAACCCTTTGCTTTCCCAGAAGGCATCCAAGATACCGACTACTTCTCCCGCCTCTTCAGCAAGATCATGGGGATGCCGCCGCTGGAGTACAAGAAGATGAAGAAAGGAGGATTACCAATAATACTTATCCAGTATCTCCTGCATCCGGGGCGTTGCGGCATCGGTATCGCCAACCTCGCGACGCAGTTGCAGCAGCTCGCGCTTCATCTTTTCGATTTCACCGGCATAAGCGGGGGAATTGTAGACGTTATGGTCTTCGTGGGGGTCGGCGAGCAGGTCGTAGAACTCCCACGACGGCGTGACGGGAGCCTTATCCGATCCGGTCGCATTCAGCGGATCGCCGTAGAGGAACATCAGTTTGTAGCGATGGTTGCGGATGCCCATGTGGGCGGGACGGATCTTGTGGTGCGTCCAGTAGCGATAGTACATGGACTGCCGCCAGTCGCGCGGAGTCTCGCCCTTCAGATTGTCGCGGAAGCTGCGGCCTTCGCTGCACGACGGGGCGTCCACCCCGGTATAGTCGGCCAGCGTAGCAGCAAAATCAATATTGAGGATGATGTCGGAATTGCGCGTCCCGGCCGGGATCTCCTTCGGGTAGCGGATAACAAACGGCATGCGAAGCGGCTCCTCGTACATCATGCGCTTGTCGAAAAAGCCATGCTCGCCGAGGAAATAACCCTGGTCGGAGACATAGACTACGATCGTATTCTCGGACAGCCCCTCTTCATCGAGGAAACGCAGCAGGCGACCGATATTGTCATCGATGGCCGCTCCGCAACGCAAGTAGTCGCGAATCAACTTCTGATAGATTTTCCGGCGCGCATCTTCCTTGTCCATTCCTTCTATGGAGAAAGGCAGTTCCGGATACTTGCACCACCAGGAATCCGGGTCTTTCGAGGCGATCCCCCATCGGCGGGCCATATCTTCCAACGGTTGTCCGGGGAACGTACGCCCGGATTCTTCCGGCCCGAACTCCATCATGTTTGCCGGTTCGGGGAACGTGACTCCGTCATAAATATGTTTCAACCGTTCGGGGAAATCCCACGGTTCGTGCGTCGCCTTGAAATGGCAACACATCATGAAGGGTCGGTCCTTATCGCGCGAACGGATCCACCGGATCGTCTTGTCGGTCACCAGGTCGGTCGAGAAGCCCTTCTCCACCTTGCCGCTTTTCCCTTTATCATCGTCTATCCAGCCCTCCGCGGTCTTGAAAAGCGGGTCCCAATATTCCCCCTGGTCATGGAAAACCGAAAAGGTGTCGAAACCCGACGGCTGCGTCTTGAGATGCCATTTGCCGAAAAGGGCAGTCTGATACCCTCCCTCCTGCATGCGTTTCGCAATATTGTCCAAAGCCGGATCGAGCCTGTCTTCAAGCGTATAGACCCCGTTATGATGGCTATAGGCGCCTGTCATGATAGCCGCGCGGCTGGGCACGGAGATCGAGTTCGTGCAAAAGCAGTTGTCAAGCACGCACCCCTCGGCCGCCAGGCGGCGGATATTCTCGTTCTTCACGTATTCGCTCAGTATTCCTCCATAGATTCCCCACGCCTGCGAGGTATGATCGTCGGAAAGGATGAAAAGGATGTTCGGGCGTCCAGAGTCCGCTTCCGGCTCTTCGTCTGCCATCGCAGGAGAGGCAGACGCCAAAAAGCCGGTCGTGATGATTAGTTGATCGAATGTTTTCATGACATTTTTTGTTTTTCTTTCCTACAAAAGTAATGAATTTAAATAGATACCAACAACTTTATCTTGCAAATGAAACCCCTCGTTTCATTTGCAACATGACAAGGAACCTTATCGATTTCCGAAAAAATCATATCTATAATTAATTATTCATTTGCTTTCAATATGGCGGAGTTTCTTGTCTTCTCTATTTCTATTTGCTTAAATGTATGCTTTTTACCCCAGTTGAACCGATAACTCACATTCACATAAAATACATGATCGTTTATTTTCGGACCATAATTCCGGGAATATGAGCTATAGATATCCGAAATATACTCTCTCTTTTTTACAAAAGTAGAAAATGGATTACGTGTTCCT
>ENA-UEPS01001014-UEPS01001014.1-human-gut-metagenome-genome-assembly--contig:-NODE-1014-length-17647-cov-3.818725_pt1 | contig 17647 bp, 10 predicted proteins | sample MGYA00242904_ERZ507924 | MGnify/ENA primary metagenome ERZ507924 (study PRJEB26167, sample SAMN06115422) | human gut metagenome | host: Homo sapiens | place: China:Sichuan | collected 2014-10-16...
CATTACAGTGAAAACGAAAGATGGCTCTAATCTTCAGAAGACTGTTAATGTAAAAGTACTCCCTGTTATTGAACTGCAAAGTATTACTCTTGCCGACGGACAGGAATTTGCCTTAAATGAAACGGCACAACTTTCATACAAGATGGATCCGGCAGATGCCACTGTTGAAGCTCTAATTTGGAAAAGTAGTAATGAAGATGTGTTAACAGTTACTAATGAGGCTATTATCACTGCCCGGGCATACGGTGAGACAGAAATTACAGTAGCGAAAGAAGACGGAACAATAGTAGGTAGAACCACTGTAGCAATTGTTAAGGGTAAAATTAATGACTACGGAAATCAGTTCAGCATATATAAAGTTGCTAGTGGTAATGGAAAAATCCGTATTGATGGTGATAAGATGATTGTAGAGGCAGCTAGCAAGGTTAGTGGATACTTGGAACGTGGTACTACATGGATTGATGTCGATACATATCCTATTCTGGCAATTAAATCATACGTTGAATCAGGAACAGGCAAAGGTTCCCTGTGGCATAATATGGACTTCAAAGTCAGTGGAGGTAGTACTGTGGGAGCAAACGCAGGCATGAACTGGGACCGTATCCTGCCATACAATGATGGAAGCAGAATCTATTATATAGATTTGTCTAAGATAACCTACGATGGAGGGGCTACTTTGGAAGGAAAAGGTCCGACAGAAATGTCTATGTTTAAATATAAGACAGGAACGGATAATTCTAATGACCATTACTTTGAATTGCACTGGGTGAAAACATTCAAGTCAATGGATGACCTGAATGCTTATTATGAAGAAAGTAAAAATAAAGAATAAAAAGAATTATGAAAAAATATATTATAATCGTATGCACTTTCTTCATGACATTGTTGTCATGTAGTAGTGAAATAGAAGACGGTAAAACTAGTATTGATGATCTTCCGGAGATTACTATGGATGAATATACTCCTTCGTTGGAGCATCCTGGCATATTACATAATACGAAAAGTATCGAACGTATGCGTGCTATCGTTACAAAAGCGAATGATAATGATCCGGCTTATCAGACATATCTTTTGATGAAAGCTGATAATCGGGCTAAATCTGATTACCAAATACAGGGACCTTTTGAATATATTGCGCGACAGGACGAATATGCGTGGACGAAAAGTAAATATGAAGCCGATTTTGGAGCAGCTTATCTGAACGCTTTGATGTGGGTGGTAACACAAGAGGAAGCTCACGCTCGGAAAGTAATCGAAATCTTGACAAAATATGCAGATGTACTTAAAGGGATTCCCAACCATAATGATGCAATTCTTTTAGCCGGATTCCATGCATTCCAGATAGCTTTTGCTTTAGAGATGGTTACTACTACAAGTGACTTAATGCTGCAAGCGGATATTGATAAGGTCAATAATATGTTGCGGAATATATTTTTACCATGGTTAGACCAATTTTATAATGTGGATCCTTTTAAGAATGGTAACTAGGGAGTGATAGTTAGTAGAGCTTATATGGGACTTGCTATCCTTTGGAATGATGCGGATATGTATAAGGAAACAGTGAAATTCCTTTTACGTGGGTATGATAATGGTACTTTTCCAAACTATATTGATAGTGAAACTGGACAATGTCAGGAGAGCGGGCGTGATCAGGCACATACTCAATTAGGAATTGGCTCAGCAGGTTCTATTTGTGAAATAGCTTATAAACAAGGTAACGATTTGTACGGTGCTCTTAATAACTTAGTGATGAAGGGATATGAATATACTGCTAAATATAATGTGGGATATGATGATGTTCCTTTCAAAACATGGAAAGACGTTACAGGTAAATATAGTAACTGGACTTCTATCAGTCCTACAGATCGTGGAGCATATCGTTCTATCTACGGATTGGCTTATAATCATTATGTAATTCGAAAAGGACTTAGTATGCCTTATACAAAGGAGATGTTGGATAAAAATAACTGGCTTGGAAAGTTTGACGGAGATTGCATTGATTTTGATGTGTTCCAATTTAACGATAAAGATATTGTGAAATAGTTGGGCTTATGATAGGTATTAAGCAAATAATATGCTTGAGCATATTGGTGATATTGACTATTTCCTGTCGTTCTACACAGCGTTCGAAGGAGGAAATTATTATCAACTTACAGGAACGGGGAGCAACTATCTCCCCGTCCATGTATGGTGTTTTCTTTGAAGAAATAAATCATGCAGGAGACGGAGGATTGTATGCCGAGTTAGTACAGAACCGTAGCTTTGAAGAGAAAGAGATGCCGGCCGGCTTTCATGCGGAAGGTAATAAGTTGCTTCCTAAAGCGGTCAAATATCATCTGACAGGAGAAGTCCGTGAACGGTCTTATCGTTGGAGTACAGATGAAGTACCTGCATGGAGCTTACAGGGAAAAGACTCTTTGGCAGCACAGATGAAAGTTACTAAAGAGAATCCGAAGTTTGTTTCCGCACCGAATAATCTTAAAATTGTGATCAGGGATGCTTCCCAACCGGTACAATTGTTGAATGAAGGTTATTGGGGAATGAATATTGTAGAAGGTGAAAGATATTTTTTGCGTACAATCATCCGTACTTCTTCCGATTACGAAGGAAAAGTGACTGTCCGGCTGCTTTCTTCCGAAGGTAAAATACTCTCTTCCGAAACACTGGATATTATAAATGGCGGAGAATGGAATGATGTGAAGAAACCTTTGACTGCGTTAGGAGAGGATTCAAAAGCCAGGCTGGCACTTGAATTTGACTCGCCCGGTACAGTCTGGGTAGATTATGTTTCCCTTTTTCCGGAAAATACGTTCAATAGCCGCCCCAATGGTTTACGTCGTGATGTAGCAGAGATGTTGGTTGGCTTGAAGCCTGCCTTTTTTCGTTGGCCTGGTGGGTGTGTAGTGGAAGGTATTACTCTCGACAACCGTTTTGAATGGAAGAAAACGTTGGGAGATCCGGCAGCCCGCCCCGGAGAATATAGTACATGGGGCTATCGCTGTTCTTACGGTTTCGGTTATTACGAAATGTTACAGTTCTGTGAGGATATCGGTGCTAAGGCTATGTTTGTTTGCAATGTAGGATTAGGTTGTCAGTTCCGTATGGGTGATGCTTGTGGAGAGAACGATATTGATTTCTATATTGATGATTGTCTGGATGCCATTGAATATGCTTTGGGGGATGAAAGCACCGAGTGGGGAGCACGCCGTGCCGCTGACGGGCATTCAGCGCCATTTCCTTTGCAATATGTAGAGATAGGCAATGAAAATTGGGGACCGGAATATGACCGTCGTTTTGATATATTCTATGAGGCTATCAAAAAAAAGTATCCTCAATTAACTCTTATTTACAATGAGATGCCCCAGCGTGAAGGTCCGGCACAGATCACTAAAACTGATATGATAGATCCTCATTGGTATGTCGATCCATATTTCTTTTTTCGCAATACGACCTTATTTGATAGTTATGAACGTGGAAAATATGAAGTTTATGTAGGTGAATATGCTTGCAACCGCAGTGTTGGTGCGGGTAACATGTTTGGTGCTTTATCCGAAGCCGCTTTCATCGGTGGTATGGAACGAAATGGCGATCTGGTGACAATGGCTTCCTATGCTCCCTTGTTCGAGCACCGTCATGACCGTAGCTGGCAGACAAATCTGATTTGGATTGACACCGACCAGGTGTTGGGACGTAGTTCTTATTATGTCCAGAAGATGGCTGCTGAGAATCGTCCGACTTATAATGTAAAGAGCAATATCACGATGCACGAGGTCGCTCCTGATTTATTTGATAAAGGTTACCTGGGTTTTGGCGCTCGTTCGGCAAGTGTGGAGTTTAAGGATATTAAAGTAGTACAGAATGGAATGTCTTCTGTTCTTGATATGAGCGGTTTCACTCTTCAGAAAGGTGCGTGGAATGTAGACACGGCTTCAGGCTGTTTATCTGTAACGAAAGGGGACCAGCTTCTGTTGAAGGATACTTATGAAGGCGACTATACACTGACTTGTAAAGTTCGTAAAACAGGAGGAGAACAGGGATTTCAGTTCTTTGTCGGTATGTCTGCTGACGGCAAGACCGGATATCGTTATAATATCGGCATGTGGAGCACGAATGATCGTGCGGAGCTGTTACGTCTGGAGGATGGTTCCGAAAGAGGTGTCTTGACCGAACACTCCGGTAAAGCGATAGAAATAAATAAATGGTATGATGTGAAGCTTGTGGTGTCTCCTATGAAAAGTGAATTCTACATAGACGGCAAGATGATTTTATCCTATGTTTCTCAACCGATGCCTCTTCAGTTTATTCATTCGGGTTACGATGAGGAAAGAGGGGAACTGGTTGTTAAGGTTGTGAACGCTGCCGATTCTGTTTATTCTACTGCCATCCATGTAGAAGGTGCTAAAGAAATAGTCAAATCCGGAAAGATAATTTCTTTGACTGCAATAGACGGTAAGGAAGAGAACTCTTATGAAGAGCCGAAGAAGATTTATCCTCGAACGAGCGATTATGATGATTTTGGAGAAAAATTTGATTACGACTTTCCACCATACTCATATACGGTGTTAAGGATAAAAGCAAAGTTGAAATAGAGAATAATAAAAGTTGAAATAAATACAATGATGAAGTTAAAGACAATGACTGCAATTTTTGCGATTGCATGGGCGGGCTTTACAACTGTGTCTGCTCAAAAGATAAGTATGTATTCTACTACTTCTACCGAACGTTGGGTAGAGAAAAAGCTGGCTTTGGATAAAACTCCAGACGGACAGGCGGATATCTATGTTTATCCCGATAGCCTATTACAAAATGTTGCTGGTTTTGGAGGAACTTTTAACGAACTCGGCTGGGATGCTTTACAGTGTTTGTCTCCCGCAGAACGTGATAAAGTGATGGCAGCTTTGTTCTCGGAAGATGGCATTCGTTTTGCATTGGGACGTACTCCTGTGGGTGCAAGTGATTATTCTATGGGGTATTACTCCTATAATGATGTAAAGGATGACTATACTATGCGTAATTTTAGTATCGACCGCGACCGTTATATCCTTATTCCTTATATAAAGGAAGCACTGAAACTTCGTCCGGATTTGAAGATGTGGGCATCTCCCTGGACACCGCCTGCATGGATGAAGGTCAATGAACATTATTCGCAGAAAAGTGCTGGTATTGAAGGTACTGAAGTCGGTCATAACCGTCTTGACCCTAATCGTAATGTTATAGGGAATGTTACAGGCTTTAAAATGCAGCAGGGCTATCTTCAAGCGTATGCTATTTATTTTTCGAAGTACGTGCAGGCTTATAAAAAGAATGGAATCAACATTCAGATAATTATGCCGCAAAATGAAATAGCATGGACTCCTTGCTGGCCCTCATGTACTTGGCGCCCGGAAGATTTGGCTATTTTTGTTAATCAGTATCTCGGTCCCCAATTTGAGAAGGATTCCATTGATACTGAAATCTGGATGGGAACAGTCAATTATCCGAATCCCGACTATGTGCGCACTTTTTTCAAGCAGAAAGATGCTGATAAATATGTAAAAGGGGTCGGTATACAGTGGACGGGTATGCGTGCCTTGCCGATTGTGCATAAGGAATATCCGAATTATTGCTATATGCAGACAGAAAATATGTGTGGTAATTCAGAGAATGACTGGTCTGCTTTGGAAAAGACATGGAATGCTGTGGTTCATTGCTTCAACAATGGTGTAGATTCTTATATGTACTGGAATATGGTATTGAACGAAACTTGCAAGAGCTGGTGGGACTGGGCTCAAAATACGCTTGTTATAGTTGACAGAAATACAGGGCAGGTGCGCTATACGGATGAGTATTATTTGATGAAACATCTTTCTCATTTTGTTCAGCCGGGCAGTCGTTTGCTGAAAGTGTCGGATGACAAGAATGCGCTTGCTTTCCGTACACACGACGGTAAAGTGGCAGTTGTGGTTTATAATCCGGAAGAGAAAGAACAATCCTGCTACATTAAAGTTGGTGACAAGCATGTACGTGTTACCTTGAAAGGTAAATCCATTAATACGCTTGTCTTTTAATTAACTTTTTATACTTTTGGATTGAGTATATTGTTATACTACTGCGTATATACAAGAAATTTGATTACTCATGAAGAATTTACGGCTTTATTTAATGACATTATTGTACACTGTCATTTCGTTGTCGGAAAGTATGGCTGCGGAATGGCAGTGGTCTGTACAGATACCAGGTATTATTTCCAGTGAAACAAATGACCATCCCCAGGCTTTTCTATGGATTCCTTCTGAATGCATCCAAGTAAAGGCTGTGATAATTGGAAATCACAATATGACAGAGGAAACCTTGTTTGAAAATCCTCTATTTCGTGAAAGATTATCGGAAACAGGTATAGCGTTGATATGGATTACTCCCGGCTGGGATCAAAGGTGGGATGTAACGACCGGATGCCAGGAAGCCTTTGAAAAGATGATGGAAGATTTTGCCGGGGTCAGTGGTTATAGTGAATTGAAATATGTGCCTATTGTCCCTTTGGGACATTCGGCAATGGCTACTTATCCGTGGAATTTTGCTGCATGGAATCCGGACCGTACCTTAGCTGTCATATCCTTTCATGGAGACGCACCGCGTACTAATCTTACCGGATATGGACGTGATAACATGGAGTGGGGGAAACGTACTATTGACGGCATTCCCGGCTTGATGATCGAAGGAGAATATGAATGGTGGGAAGATCGCGTAAATCCGGCATTGGCGTTTCGCCTGATGTATCCCCGGAGTTGCATCTCGTTTCTTTGTGATACTGGGCGCGGACATTTTGATATTGCAGACCGTACGGCAGTATACCTTGCATTGTTTCTGAAGAAAGCCATGGAGTACCGATTGCCGGAAACGTATGATGTAGATAAGCCCGTGATGCTGAAGAAATTGAATCCGGAAAACGGATGGCTTGCCGAGCGTTGGCATCCTGACCAAAAGAGACGTGCTAAAGCAGCTCCCTTCAAACAATACAAAGGCGATCCGCATGATGCCTTCTGGTATTTCGATAAAGAGATGGCTGACATGACAGAAGAACGTTATCGTCAGGAAAGAAGGAAAAAACCGCAATATCTTGGTTTTGTACAAGAGAACAGCCTTCTTGCATATCACCCGAAGTCTCATGTGAAAGTTGCCGCCCGTTTCCTGCCGGAGGAAGATGGACTTACTTTTCATCTGAAAGCTGTATTTACGGATAGTCTGCATACAACCATCTCCGACGAACATTCATCGACCTTTCCCGAAATAACCCGCATCTGCGGACCGGTACAGAAGGTGAATGATACTACTTTTACTGTTCGTTTCTACCGCATGGGAATGTATAATAAGCGTCGCACAGGAGACATCTGCCTCTTGGCGAGTCATGACGGTGATAATCAATATAAAAGTACAGTGCAGGAACTTAGTTTCCGGATTCCTTACCGTAACACGGAGGGGAAACGACAGTATATACTTTTCCCTGGCATTGGGGATGTGAAGGCAGGGGTGGAGTCCGTCACTCTTCGGGCTACTTCCGATTGCGGACTGCCTGTATATTATTATGTGAAAGAAGGCCCTGCGGAAATCGACGGAAACAAACTTGTATTTACTCCGATACCTCCTCGCAGTAAATATCCGTTGAAGGTGACAGTAGTTGCCTGGCAATATGGGCTGGCGGGAAAGGTACAGACAGCAGAGCCGATAGAACGAAGTTTCTTTATTTATCAATAATATGGAATAAAACGAAAGCTTACGGAACGATCAATCAGAATTAATTTCATTGTATTGAGTGTTGAACAGCGCTTATTCGTATCTTATTGAAAAGGATATAAAGAATGATTATGAATAAGAAAAATCTAGTTGTAATAGCATGGTTGGCAGTGTCGACTATGATGTCCGCCCAGTCTGTATACCCCGGTCAGCATCAGGGAAAAATGAAAAAAGAGACAGTGGCTCCAATTCGGGTACAGAGTTTTGATTTAAAGGATGTCCGCCTCTTAGCGAGTCGTTTTCGTGATAATATGTTGCGGGATTCGGCATGGATGACTTCTCTTGATGTGAATCGTCTGTTACATAGCTTCCGGACCAATGCCGGTGTCTTTGCAGGTCGTGAAGGCGGCTATATGACTGTAAAAAAACTCGGTGGCTGGGAATCTCTGGACTGCGAACTTCGCGGACATACTACCGGACATTTGCTTTCAGCTTACGCATTGATGTACGCTGCTACCGGAAGTGAGATTTTCAAACTTAAAGGAGATAGCCTTGTAAATGGATTGACCGAAGTGCAGAATGCACTTAAAGGAGGATATTTGAGCGCATATCCCGAAGAACTGATCAACCGCAATATTCAGGGAAAGAGTGTCTGGGCACCTTGGTATACCTTGCATAAACTTTATTCCGGTCTGATAGACCAATACTTATATGCAGATAATCAGCAGGCTTTGAGTGTGGTGACCAAAATGGGCGACTGGGCTTATAACAAACTGAAACCGCTTAGTGAAGAGACACGCCGGTTAATGATACGTAATGAGTTCGGGGGAATCAACGAATCATTTTATAATTTATATGCCATCACAGGCGACGAGCGTTATCGTTGGTTGGCGGAATATTTCTATCATAATGACGTGATCGACCCACTGAAAGAACTTCGGGATGATTTGGGAACCAAACATACAAATACATTTATCCCGAAAGTAATTGCAGAAGCTCGCAACTATGAATTGACACAGAATGAGACGAGTAAAAAACTTTCAGAGTTTTTCTGGGATACCATGATTGACCAACACACCTTTGCTCCGGGATGCAGCAGTGATAAAGAGCATTTTTTCGACCCGAAGAAATGCTCTAAACACTTGACTGGTTATACCGGTGAAACATGTTGCACCTACAATATGTTGAAACTTAGTCGCCATCTTTTCTGCTGGACCGGTGATTCTTCTATTGCCGATTACTACGAGAGAGCATTATACAATCATATCCTTGGACAGCAAGACCCGGAAACAGGGATGGTAACTTATTTCCTTCCGTTACTTTCCGGCTCTCATAAACTGTATAGCACCAAAGAAAATTCTTTTTGGTGTTGTGTAGGCAGTGGATTTGAGAATCATGCCAAATATGGAGAAGCCATCTATTACCATAATGATAAAGGCATCTATGTGAATCTGTTTATTCCTTCCCAAGTGACTTGGAAAGAAAAAGGACTGACGCTTCTTCAGGAAACCGATTTTCCGAAGGAAGAGACTACTCGGCTCACTCTTCGTGCAGAAAAGCCAAGGCATACTACTATTTATTTGAGATATCCCTCATGGAGTAAAAATGTGAAGGTACTTGTGAATGGTAAAAAGGTGTCAGTGAAACAGAAACCGGGTTCTTATATCGCTATTACCCGTGAATGGAAAGATGGTGACCGTATTGCGGCCACTTATCCCATGCAGATCGAACTGGAAGCTACTCCCGATAATCCGAATAAAGTAGCTTTGCTGTATGGACCGTTAGTACTTGCCGGAGAACGGGGAACGGAAGGAATGCAGGCACCTGCTCCCTTCTCTGATCCTGCTCTTTACAACGATTATTATACTTATAATTTTCATGTTCCTGCCGATCTGCGTACATCATTGAAAATAGACGTGAAACACCCCGAACGAACATTGCACCGTGTGGGAAAAGACTTGAAATTTACTACGGAGCAAGGAGATGTGATCCGTCCGCTTTATGATTTGCATCACCAGCGTTATGTAGTGTATTGGGATTTACAAGATTGATTTAATTTAATGAACAGGCACGAATAAATTATTCGGGTGCATTGAGTAAATACTTCCGCCTCTTCGTATTTGTCTATTAGCATCAGCAAATACGGAGAGGCGACTTTTTAGATAAGGAACCGCTCTCTTTTGGAGATTTTTGTGTATGTTTGTCACATGTTTAATATGATAAAGCCCGTTGGCAGGTGAAAAGCACGATTAAATATTTGGTTCTTATAATAATGTGTTGGGTTTGCGGGGAAAACTTGCAGGCACAACCCTATATGTTTCGTAATGTTGTTATGTCCGACGGCCTTTCCGGTTTGTTGGTGAATGCTATTTATAAAGACTCGGAAGGTTTCATCTGGTTGGGGACAGACAACGGCCTCGACCGTTTTGACGGTGTGAAGGTGAAGCATTTCAAATTCCGCGGAGTAGATTCGGGAAGAAAGAAACGGGTGAACTGTATTACAGAAACCGATAACAAGCAACTATGGATCGGAAATGGAATCGGACTCTGGCGGCTGAATCGCTCCGGTAGTGAATTGCAGAGAATCGTTCCCGAGAAGATCGACTGTGCCGTCAATGCTTTGTTGGCAGATGGAGATGTACTTTATATAGGTACGGAGAGAGGACTGTTTATTCAGAAAGACGGTCAGTTGCTTCAGGTACAGACCGATAAAAATATGCTGGCAGCCTGTAACCGGATCATGGACCTCTGCCTGAATGAAGATAAGAGTGTCCTTTGGTTGGCAACAGTGCAAGGGTTATTTTCTTATTCGCTGAAAGATGGTCAGATCAATTCCTGGCATTTCAGAGAGAATGTTCCCGAAGCCGATTATTTCCGTTGTCTGACCCGCATAGGTGAAACGCTGTATCTGGGTACAATGAGTCAGGGAGTCGTCTGTTTCGATATCCCGAAACAGACATTTGCCCATACGGTTTCTTTGGGATGTGATGTGATATCTGATATTTCCGGTGATGGAAAGGAGACGGTGTACATCGCTACAGATGGAAATGGGGTTCATTTCCTTTCTCACAAAGACCGGAAAGTGGTTCGCCGCTTTTTCCATGATGTGAATGATAAAGAAGGGATTCGCAGTAATTCTATCTACTCACTACTGGTGGATGACAGGGGTGCAGTCTGGGTAGGACATTTCCAAGCCGGATTGGATTATTCACTGTATCAAAACGGACTGTTCCGTACGTACGCTTATCTTCCTCAGTTTAACTCTGCCAATTTATCAATTCGTTCGTTCGTAAACCGGGGACCGGAGAAAGTGATTGGTTCGCGTGACGGATTGTTCTATATTAACGAAGCTACCGGCATAGTGAAAAGTTTCGTGAAACCGGTTCTTACGTCCGATCTGATCCTTACCATTTGCTTCTATGAAGGTGAATATTATATCGGTACGTATGGCGGTGGTATGATGGTATTAAATCCGCAGACGTTATCTCTCAAATACTTTACACAAGGTGATACGGAACTCTTCCAGAAAGGACATATCTTCTGTGTAAAACCGGATAACAGGGGAAATCTTTGGATTGGCACCTCGCAGGGACTATTCTGTTACAACGGGCAGACAAAGCAAATCAAAAACTTCACCAGCACCAACTCTCAGTTGCCCGAAGGAAATGTGTATGAAGTAAGTTTTGACTCTACCGGAAAAGGATGGATTGCTACAGAAACCGGTATGTGCATCTATGATCCGGCCTCACAAAGCCTTCGTTCCAATGTATTTCCGGAAGGATTTGTACACAAAGATAAAGTACGTACTATTTATGAAGATGCAGAACATAACCTTTACTTTATCCGTGAGAAAGGCAGCCTGTTTACTTCTACCTTAACGATGAACCATTTCCGCAATCAATCAGTACTTTCTACGCTTCCCGATAACTCGCTGATGTCAATAACAGAAGATAATCAAGGCTGGCTGTGGGTAGGCTGCAACGATGGATTGTTGCGTATTAAGGAAGAAGGAGAAGAGTATGACTCCTTCACCTTCAATGACGGAGTGCCGGGACCGACTTTCACTAACGGAGCGGCTTATAAAGATGAAAGAGGACTGTTGTGGTTTGGCAATACCAAGGGGTTGATCTATGTAGATCCGAAACAGGTAGATGAGGTACGTGGAAAGGTTCGTCCGATTGTCTTTACGGATATTCTGGCTAATGGAGTTTCTATCAATAAATCGTCTTTGAAGTATAATCAGAACAATCTTACTTTCTGTTTTACCGATTTTGCATATGGATTACCTTCTGCCTTGTTATATGAGTATAAACTGGAGGGAGCGGACAGTGACTGGAAGTTGCTGACAGCACAGAGTGAAGTATCGTATTATGGGCTTTCTTCCGGGACATACACATTCTGTGTACGTATTCCGGGCAATGAACAATCAATGGCCATTTATAAGGTGACTGTGCAGCCGATGATTCCTTGGTGGGGATGGGTGATTCTCGCTATATCGATTATTCTGATCGTTGTTCTGGTGAGATATTATGTGCGGAAATCTGCTCCATTGGTCACGGAAGTACACGAGATCTCATCCGAAGAAGAAGAGGAAGAAGAAAAGACGGTGGAACCACATCCTGCAGAAGAAAAATATAAGGCCAACCGTATGAGCGAAGCCGAATGTAAAGAACTTCATGACAGGCTTGTTGCTTATGTGGAGAAAGAAAAACCTTATATTAATCCCGACTTGAAAATGGGAGAACTTGCCGCCGCATTGCATACTTCTTCCCATTCCTTGTCCTATCTGCTCAATCAATATCTTAATCAGTCATACTATGACTTTATAAATGAGTATCGGGTTGCCCAGTTCAAGAAAATGGTAGAGGATAATGATTACTCCCGTTATACATTGACTGCATTGGCCGAACTATGCGGCTTCAGTTCACGTGCTTCTTTCTTCCGTTCATTCAAGAAAAGTACCGGAGTTACTCCGAACGAGTATATTCGCAGTATCGGAGGAACGGCTAAAGATGAATAGTAAATGTGCTCCCTTCATTAAGATATTATGCTGGTAAGATTAATGTATTCGGTCAGTAACAAGAGATCGTTTCACGTATGTGATTCCATCGGTTCATGTACGTGATTCATTGGGCTTACGTACATGAGCTGAACGGTTCACGTACGTGAAATGAATACATGAAAGTACCTGAATATATTAGTCAAGCCTTGTTTGTATGTTAAGCTTCCCAGCCTTTGTCTTAATACATGCAGCTTACATAGAACAATATTGGGCGTAAACAACGTACATTCATGGCAAAAATGGTGTTTTTAACATTGGTAGACGTTACCCTTGAATAGTCTGTCTAACACCTGATAATCAATTGAATAAATAGATCGCTTGTCAAAAACAGGTGATAATAGAAATCAATAACTATTCTATTATCACCTTATTATCACCATCTATTATCACCCTTACTGCTTTAATTATAAGACACTTGTCCTGCCAAGGTGATAAGTGACAATTACCAAAGGCTTTTTATTTCCCAGGTTACTTTGCTCAAATTGATGAGATGTGAACCATCGGTCTGCTTATTATGCCCAAACGGAGTCTCATTTTATAAAGTGAGACTCCGTTTAAAAAGTGTGTAAGTGATTGTAATTCATTTGCTTAAATAAAATAAAGTCTACCTAGATGCGTTGAGATTCATCTCCCTTGTTTTTTGAAATCATTCTCCGGAATTGCCTTTATATTTGCATCGTGTTCAAAACCGAAAAAGATAGTATTATGGAGACAACAGCTTACACTTCCGACAACATTATCACCCGTTCTTACGAGGAATATCATCAGGTAATCTTAAACTATATTACCTATCGGATTGCTCACCGTTATGAAGCGGAGGATTTAACTCAAGATGTATTTGTGCGTCTGATGGATTACAAACAGATGCTCCGTCCGGATACAGTAAAATACTTCCTTTTTACGATCGCACGCAATTTAGTGACCGACTATATCCGTCGTTATTATAAAAAGCAGGAGATAGATAGTTACCTCTATGATTTTACTGTCACTTCTTCCAATGATACTGAAGAGAAAATCATTGCTGATGATTTGATGGCGATGGAACGGACACGGTTGGCAGCCATGCCCGAACAGCGACGACTGATCTATACGTTAAATCGTTTTGAGGATAAATCTTCTCCGGAGATAGCCTCCGAATTAGAATTGAGTTGCCGTACAGTGGAAAACCATCTTTTTCTCGGACGCCGTGATATGCGTGACTTCTTCCGAAACTGTATATAAAATTATTCATATAATAAACAACCTTTGGTGCTTATGGAAAAGGAATCAATACTGAGTGAGAGGTATCTTTATGCCTCAACAAATTTTAGAGAACAAGAATTTAATACTATTTTTAAACCTCAAATTTAATGTTATGAAACGAAGAGGATTAATTTTTAATTCGCAACCTAATAAGGCGGTCATAGTTGCTTTAGGACTGATGTTGATGCTGTGTCCGGCTTCCCGGACATGGGCTTATGCAAATGTTAATGATAGCAGGACTATAGCACAGTCTCAAAAACAAGTCAAAGGTCAGGTTGTGGATGCGACGGGAGAACCTGTTATTGGTGCAAGTATACTCGAGAAGGGAACTACGAATGGAGTAATTTCTGATATTGATGGGAATTTCTCTTTAAATGTAAGTTCTCCGAATGCTGTGATTGTTATTTCGTATATTGGTTTTAAATCAATGGAACTTCCGGCTTCCGATCCTAAATTGCGGAAGATTATAATGAAAGAAGACACTGAAGTACTGGACGAAGTGGTGGTTGTAGGATATGGTACTCAGAGAAAGGAATCTTTAACAGGTGCTGTAACCGTTGTAGGAGCCAAACAACTGGAAAATAAAGGTACGATGTCAAGCCCGTTGCAGGCAATGCAGGGCACTGTGCCCGGAGTACTTATCACTCGTAATTCCGGAGCTCCTGGAGATGAGAGTTGGGGTATGAAACTTCGTGGAGCGTCTTCATCCAACTCTACTGATCCACTCATTATTGTAGATGGTGTGGAATATAGTGACGGTATCAACGGTATGCGCAATTTGAATCCGGATGACATTGAATCTATCAACTTCCTGAAAGATGCTTCGGCTGCTATATATGGATCGAAAGCAGCGGGAGGTGTTGTATTGATTACAACGAAGAAGGCAAAAGCGGGTAAAACTGTTGTCCAGTATAATGGTTCTTTTACTGGAAAAGTGGTAGGGCTTCAACCGGAATTGATGTCGTTGGATCAATGGGCGGATGCAGTGATTACTGCTCAGACTAATGATGGCTATTCTGATTCAAACTGGATTCGCTATGCCAGACTAGCCAAATTGTATAAGAACCAGTACATTGATTTGAGTCATAGTGCACACCCGATTCCCGAAGGATTCAAGGATGTGGAAGACTTTGTCTTTATGGATAATGACTGGCAGGATATTTTATGGGGAAATTCATGGTCTACACAACATGACCTCAGTGTCTCAGGAGGTACAGAGAAAAACTTGTTTCGTTTGTCACTGGGATATATGTATGACAACAGTACCTTGAAATGGGGAAATAATAACAATCAACGTTACAATATGCGTTTGAACAACCAATTTAAGCTATCGGATGCTGTGATGTTGACATCTAGTATCGGTTATAACCGTCAGGATCAAGTATCTCCCAGTATGATAGGGAAAGTTCTTTCCCAGTCTTCCCCACAACCGGGTTTGCCTGCTTCTACTATCGACGGACGTCCCTATGGATGGGGAACGTGGCGTGCATTGAACTGGTGGGCTGAGGAAGGCGGAGACAATAAACTGAAGGTTTCGGCTATCAATATCAGCGAATCGTTGAACTGGAAGATATATTCGGATCTGGATGCCGTTGTCAATGTGGGCTATAACACTTCAACCGCTACACGTGAGAAAGTAGAGAAATCTATTGATTGGTATAATTATGCAGGCACTAAATTGTTGGCGACAGAACCTACTCAGGAAAAGAGTAAATACTCTGATTCTTTTTCAAGAACAGACTACTATATGGTTTCCGGTTACCTGAATTGGCACAAAACATTGGCGGAAGTACATAATCTGAGTGCAATGGCTGGTACACAGTATAATTACACACAGTATAAATATACTTTTGTATCTGTAAAAGATATCAATCCGTCTTTAGAGATACCAAATGGTGCCGGAGAAGTTCTGATAAAAGATGGAGACAGTAAGCCTGCAAAATGGCATGAGGCAATGATGTCCTATTTCGGACGTTTGAACTATGATTATAAACAACGTTATTTGGTGGAAGGCAATCTGCGATATGACGGTTCTTCAAAGTTCCGTCCCGAAAATCGCTGGCAATTCTTTTGGGGAGTATCTGGAGGATGGCGTTTGAGTGAGGAAAGCTTCATGCAGCCGTTATCTTCTTTGGTCAGTAACTTAAAGCTGAGACTGTCTTATGGTGTATTGGGCAATCAAAGTGGCGTAGATCGTTACGATGGTACTCAGTTGTACAATTTTTCTTCGTCTAGCGGAGCATATATTGGCTCTGGAAAAGTTTCGACTATTGATACGAATGGGAAGATTGTAACTACAGACCGTACTTGGGAACGTATTCATAGTTATAACCTTGGGCTGGACTTCGGATTCTTCAATAACCGACTGACTGGTACTGTAGAGTTATTTATGAAGAAAAATAATAATATGTTGATTGATGCCCAGTATCCGGGTGTGTTGGGAGATAATGCCCCAACGATGAATCTTGGAAAGTTTGAGGCTAAAGGATGGGAAGGAAACATGACGTGGTCGGACAAAATAGGACCTGTACAATATCATATTGGAGGGACTATAACTTATACTACTAATAAATTGATTGATTTGGGAGCAACTTCCGTTCTGAAATCAGGTTTTGTTGGTAAGCAGCAAGGTTACCCGTTGAACTCATATTTTGGATTACGCTATGTCGGTAAAATTCAGACCCAAGAAGAACTGGAAAAATACAAATATTACTATTTGGATGGCAATGGAATTGGAATGCAGGATAATCTTCGTCTGGGAGACCACATGTTCGAAGATGTGAACGGTGATGGCAACTGGATCAGAATGATTATGTATATTTAGGGACGGATGATCCGAAACTTTCTTATTCAATCAACATCGGATTGGAATGGAAGGGCTTTGATCTCTCTGCTATTTTTCAGGGAGTGGGGCGCAGAACAGTTTTCCGTGGTGGTGAAGGAAATGAAACATGGCGGGTACCGATGAGTGCTATTTACTTGAATACTACAACCCAGTCCATCGGTAATACATGGAACCCGGAGAACAGAAATGCCTATTATCCCTCTTATACAAGCATTGGTTCTATAAATAATTATAATTATCAGTGTTCTTCTTGGTCGGTAGAAAATGGTAATTATCTGCGTCTGAAGAGTTTGACGTTAGGCTATAACTTCCCGGCTTCATTGCTTAGCAAGACGAAAGCGATCAGCAGACTTCGTATATATGTATCTGGAGCCGATTTGTGGGAAGTGAGTAAGATTAACGATGGATGGGACCCCGAAGCTTCACGCAAGGTATCCGGTAATGGACGTTTCCCGTTCAATCGTACTTGTACTGTCGGATTAGATGTAACCTTTTAATACTTAGAATAGTAAATACAATAAATACTATATTGCTGCTTTTGGTAGTGGTGATTTTACCGTCTTGCCTTGATCTTGATCCGCAAGATCAAATGTCGGATGCAAATTTGTGGCAGACTCCAAATGATTATAAACTGTATGCTAATCAGTTTTATGAATGGACTCGTGATTTTTCGAGTGCCGTATATGATGGTCCTCATAGTGATACCCGTTCGGACTTGATGACTTCAAGTAGCTACAATGAATATAGTAAGGGAATTAATAATATTCCGGTGTCGGATGGAAATTATA
>ENA-UEPS01001016-UEPS01001016.1-human-gut-metagenome-genome-assembly--contig:-NODE-1016-length-17617-cov-6.376625_pt1 | contig 17617 bp, 10 predicted proteins | sample MGYA00242904_ERZ507924 | MGnify/ENA primary metagenome ERZ507924 (study PRJEB26167, sample SAMN06115422) | human gut metagenome | host: Homo sapiens | place: China:Sichuan | collected 2014-10-16...
GCTTTTATGTGTGTGTTTGGGGAAACATAATCATTGTTGTCATCGTTATAGCCTATAAATATAATGGATTTATAATATGAAAGGGTTATTGTTAATTGGGATTTTTATGTTTTACTCTATTTCCAGTGTTTGGGGACAGGATGTAATAAAACAATATGCAGGAACAGCAATGCTATATCCTGTTCAGGAAGATTCATTCCATCTTTCTACTAGTGATATGGTGCCATTTTATATCAACCATTTGGGAAGACATGGAGCCCGGTTCCCAACTTCAGGGAAGGCACTGGATAAGGCTAAAGAAGCACTTATACTGGGGCAACAGGAAAACAGACTAACAACTGATGGGAAAATATTACTCTCTACATTACAGCATTTATCTGATAGTTTTGAGGGACAGTGGGGAAAACTGTCAGTGTTGGGAGAGTTGGAACAAAAGGGAATTGCCGGACGTATGATGAGACATTATCCTCAATTATTCAGTAATTCGGCTAAAGTTGAGGCTATAGCAACCTATGTTCCTCGGTGTATAAATAGTATGGATGCATTTCTTACTCGTTTGATGCTGGATAATCCTTCTTTACGTATACAACGAAATGAGGGGAGGCAATACGATGATATTCTCCGCTTTTTTGATTTAAACAAATCTTATGTAAATTATAAGAATAATGGTGATTGGCTTTCTATATATGAAGCATTTGTACGGAATAAAATATCTTCTGCTTCTATCATGAAGAAATTTTTTATTGAACCGGAACGAGAGACCGATGAAGAAGCGGAAGAGATTATTATGGCTTTGTTTTCCATAGCTGCCATACTTCCTGATACAGGTCTATTGACGAATTTAGACGACCTTTTCACAATGGAAGAATGGCGTAGCTATTGGCAAACTCAGAATTTGAGACAATATATGAGTAAAAGCTCCGCACCTGTCGGAAGGATGTTGCCTGTTGCCATTTCATGGCCTTTGTTATCAGATTTCATTTATACTGCTGATGAAGTAATAAAAGGCAAGTCTGATAATGCTGCGAACTTTCGTTTTGCTCATGCGGAAACGGTGATCCCTTTTGTGGCATTGATGGGCATAGAGAATACGGATGTTCAAATTTCCAATCCTGATTCAGTTTCCCGATATTGGAAAGATTATGAGATATCTCCAATGGCTGCTAATGTACAATGGATTTTCTACCATGATAAAGCCCGTGGGGTATGGGTTAAGATTCTTTTGAATGAAAAAGAAGCGAAACTCCCCATTGCAACTTCTCGTTTTCCCTATTATCCTTGGGAAACCGTTTGCGCATATTTTAAAGAACGAATAGAAATGGCTAAAAGGATACTTATCAAAAACTAATTTGAATCTATTTCTTGTCAGCTATTTCAAAAGGAACGCGTACCGAAACTCCTTTCTTCATCAGATTAGTCAGGTTGGGGTAGAGACGTTGTTTGAATGATTCCCAATTACGGTATTTCATTTGTGTCCATCCGGCTTCTGCCAATGCGAAAGCGCGGGGATATGCCATATAGGTTGCCCGGTTAATGTCCCGTATCGCTTCTCCCCATAAAGTTCCCATAACTCCGGTGATATGAGCCTGATCTTCGGCAGGCACGCCATATCCCGGGTCGAATTGATACGACTTTTCCAAAGTAGTAACGGGCATACCCCAATTGTTGAACTCGGGAAAATCTCCTTTCAGTTGCGGATAATCCAGATAAGCGTACTCACCTGGTGCCATGATAAGCGGATTACCGTGTTTTCGGGTAAGTTCAAGACAGGTAGGTGTCAATCCTCCACGCCAGCTTACTAAAGTCACGTTCTTCGGATAAGGAAAGAGATAGTCGTTGGCAGGCGGATAAATATTGTCCAGTTCGCACCAAAGTATAGGAGTCTTATTGTTCTCTTGGACGAAAGAAAGCATACGGCTGAAAAAAGGAATCATGAGCTGTGAAGCTTTCTGATAACCTAGCTTTTTCATCATGGCCTGACAACGGCTACATTGGGTCCAGTTCTTTTCTATCACAGCTTCGTCGCCTCCTAAATGTATGTAATCGGATGGGAACAAGGAAGAAATTTCTTTGATGATATCCTGATAGACGGAATACACTTTCTCATTATTCGCGCAAAGCATTAAATCCGTAGTTTTGCCTACTATCTTAGGCAGCGTATCGGTGTGTGTACATCCCAATTCGGGATAGGCGGCTAGTATAGCTACTGTATGTCCGGGGATATCCAGTTCGGGAATGACTTCGATATTCCGTTGGGCGGCATATTGAATGATTTCGGCAAGCTGCTCTTGCGTATAATAATCTTTGCCGACTAATTTAGGATGTTTTTTTATTTCGACTCTCCATCCCTGGTCGTCTGTCAAGTGCAACTGGAGTATGTTGTATTTGTAACGTGCCATCTGGTCAATGAAGAACTTCACATCATTTACCGGAAGAAAATGACGGGCAGGGTCGAGCATCAATGCCCGATGAGGGAAGCGGGGTGCATCATCAATGCGGATTGGAGAAATCTCCTTGTGTGCAGTGGCGCACGCGTCACCTAATAGAAGCTGATCCATCGTCATGACTCCATAATAGACCGCTCCTGCGGTAGCTCCGCTGATAGTGATCCCTTTGGAAGTTATTTCGATACGATAATGCTCTTTTCCGTCCATTGCAGGATCAACCAGCAAACGGATGTCCGCACGGCCGGATTCGGATGCAAGTGGAATCTTTGCCTGCATCCTGTCTTGTAATATCGTTTGCAGCGTCTTTGCTGTAAACTGCAATTCTGGCTGATTCAAATAGATAGCCGTCTTTCCAGAACAAACGGTAAAAGGCTTCCCTTTTACCGGTGTGATCTGATTGGGCATGGGCAACAAAGCCGAAGTATTATTCTGGGCAACCAGATATCCGGCTAAGAAAAGCAAACAAAGGCAAGTATAAATTTTCATGGTCGATATTGGGGGTAAATGTTTCGTGTTAATCTGAATGAAACAGATTCAGTGTTATTATTGGGCTCTTGTTAATCCATTCTCTTTGTCATATTTAAGTTGATAGCTACGTCCTTTCGTTGTCTTGAAAGAGATTGTTTTACCGGCATATTTTACGGTACAATTTTCTCCCGCCTTGGATAGGAGGGTGGCTTCTTGCAAGAGCCCGTCTTTCCATATCATATCTATCTCGAAATTTCCTTTGGCGCATACACCGTGGATCGAGCCGTCTTTCCAGGCATCCGGCAAGGCAGGCAGCAATTGAATGAATCCCATGTGGCTCTGCAACAGCATTTCTGTGATACCTGCTGTGCCGCCGAAGTTTCCATCTATTTGAAAAGGCGGGTGTGTATCCCAAAGGTTATCTACTGTTCCGTTTTTCAACAGATTACCAAAGAGGGTATAGGCGTGATTTCCATCCTGCAGGCGTGCCCATTGGTTCAACTTCCATCCCATACTCCAGCCGGTAGCACCGTCACCACGATGCACCAATACAACTTTGGCAGCTTCTGCCAGTTCGGGAGTAGTGATAGGAGAAACAGTGTGTCCGGGATGCAGACCGAAGAGATGATTTACATGGCGATGTTCGTCTTTCGGATCGTCGATATCGGTTGACCATTCCAGTAACTGACCATAACGACCTATTTTATAAGGAACGAGATTGGCAAGCACATGTTCCCATTGTTTGCGTTCTTTTTTGTCTATTCCCAACTCTTTGCTCGCTTGGATGGCATCCAGCAGGATTTCACGGACAACCGCATGCACAAATGTAGCTCCCTGATCGACAGGTCCGTGTTCCGGTGAGGTAGAGGGGGCAGCCGTATACGTTCCGTCCGGTTTATGCCAGAGATAGTCAACAGTAAAGTTGGCACTGCTCTTAATCAGTTCATATCCTGTTTCTTTCAGAAACTTCAGGTCTTTGGTATAGTCATAATATTCCCAGACGTGAGTTGCCAGCCAGGGGCCTGCCATCGGATTAAAGTTCCAGGACATGTCCTGACTTTCCAATGGGGTGGTAAAGCCGAAGATGTTGGCGGAAATAGATGCTGTCCATCCTCTTGCACCAAAATAAGACTGAGCGGTCTTTTCTCCCGGTTTCACTAAGGTACGGATGAAATCGATTAACGGAAGCATACATTCATCCAGGTTTGTAGAGCAGGCCGGCCAGTAGTTCATTTGGATATTAATGTTATTATGATAATCCACACGCCAAGGACCGTCTATGTTGTTATGCCAGATGCCTTGCAGATTGGCAGGCATATTTCCCGGTCGGGAACTGGCTATCAACAGATAGCGTCCGAACTGGTAATAGAGTTTCTCCAAGTAGTAGTCTGGTTGTCCTTTCCGATAGTTTTTCAGTCGTTGGGCAGTGGGCAGATTGGCTGTTTTCACTGTAGGATTCAACTCCAGTTTCACCCGGTTGAACAAAGAAGCGTAGTCTTTGTAGTGTTCGTTCAGTAAGTTGGCATATCCTTTGGCTACGGCATCCTTCATCCATTGCTGTGTTGTTTCAAGCGGGTTAACGCCGACATATGTTTTAGGATCGGTGAAGTCCGGTGCGAAATTCATTTTATAATCGGTATCCGCAGTGACATAAAATATAACTTCGTCTGCTTCCTTCACTGTAATCCGCCCGTCTGCGTTGTTTAGGCTTCCTCCTTTTACTGTGGCCTGAATACGTACTGCATATTTCATTCCGTTATTGTCAAGGGAGGCTGTATAAACAAGGCCATTATTACCGTCGGTAGAGAACTGTCCGGTAGATACCGGGTTGGGTGCATATCTGAAAGTGAGATTCTGTTTGCCCGGTTGGTCGGCACTGAAACGCATCACCATCACATTGGCAGGATAAGAAATAAAATAGTTACGCTGATATGCTACGTCATCTTTTTTGAACTGAACCACCGCCATTGCCGAATCCAGTGATAAGATACGTTTGTAGTCGCTCATGCCTATTGTGCTTAATCCCGTTTCTACATAGAATTCTCCCATTGTAGTGAAGTTACCAAATCGGAAAGGCTTTTCTCTGGAAAATTCATAAGGGACTTCACTGTTGAAATTCTCGCGTGTCAGTTTTTCCGCTTTTTTCTGGTCTCCTTCTACGAACGCTTTACGTATTTCGTCCAGGATATGGGCGGACTGTTTGTTCACATTCCAATAGTAATCTGCTCCTTTGGCTGTATTAGGGCCGCCACGCCAGAGTGTTTTCTCATTAAAAGTAATGCGTTCTGCTTCTACTGAACCCAAAATATTAGCACCGATGCTTCCATTGCCGATGGGCAATGACTGTGATTCCCAACTGGCATCCTGTTGGGCACTGTGCCAGACTTCTTTTCCTTGCAGTGTATTGGGAGAATCAAACCAGATAGAAAGTCCTTTGGTGTAATCCGTACTTTCTGCATGGCCTGTAAAAATCGTAAATAAGGCACAAAATAGGAGCGAGTGTTTCTTTTTCATTATCGTGGCGTGTTTTTTATTAGATAAAATATATATTATAAATCTATGTGTATCACAGCTTTTTAGAAGATGATGGTGCAAAAATAACAAAAAAACAGCTATATACAAACAATATGTTATGAAAACAGAAAAAAGACTGTTCGCTTCAAAAGGAACAGTCTTTTTCTATAACCTAGTATTAAAAAGGTTATTGTTCCCTGATTTTATTCTTTTCCGCTTTGATCCGGATTTTGTTTCAGATAATAATTAATTCTTTCGGTCCAAGGTTTGTTTTCGAGTGGGAAGACATTACACTGTTCTGCCCATTTATTCCATTTAACTTCTAGTTTCTTCACAATCCTTGGATATTGGGCGGACAAATCTTTGGTTTCGAACGGATCTATCGATAAGTCGATTAGCTCCCATGGTTCATTCCGGCTGCCCCGTACCAGTTTCCAATGGTCGGAAATAATGGCGCAGGAACTTTGATGCTCAAAGTATAATTCTCTGGGCTTTATCTTTTTTCCATGAATTGAAGGGAGTAAGCTCTTGCCGGGCAAATTCTCTTTGAATTCTGACGGATAAGTGGCTGTGGCAATATCCATGCAGGTAGGCAGTATGTCTATAATGTGGGCAGGTTGCCTGCAAATCTGACCTTTCATCTTGTTTTTTCCGGCATCGCCATAAGATAAGATAAAAGGGGTACTTGTGCCTCCTTGAAAACATTGTGACTTATAGCTTCTATAAGGAGTATTGCTCAAATCAGCCATAAGCTGCCCCAGATATCCGCCTTCCTTGGTTGCACCGTTATCGCTTAAGAAGATAAATACGGTATTGTCCAGTATCCCTTTCTCCTTGATGGTTTCCACCAGTTCACCGATTCCGCTATCCACAATTTCGATCATGGCGGCATAGGTTGCCATATCGGTAATCCACTGTTTCTGTTGCTTTGGGGTAAGCGTTCCCCAGGAGGGACGTTTCCCGCCAAATTCTTTTTGGTAGACAGGATAATCCATCTCGTCCGAAATGAACTTCAGCTCCTTTAACCTGTCGAAACGTTGTTTGCGCAACACGTCATATCCCACTTTATATCGGTCTCTGCATTTCTCTACACGATCGGCAGGAGCCTGGAGGGGTAAGTGAGGGGCATAATGAGCTACGTACATAAACATCGGTTTGTCTGTAGGGTGTTGCCTGACAAAACTGACGGCGGAATCGGTGATGGCAGTGGTATAGTAATAGTCATCGGGGAATTCAGTGATTCGGGTCAGATTGCTGTATACCGGTGTCGGTTTATAATAACTGCCTCCTCCGCTCAGGCAACCGTAATATTTGTCAAATCCCCGTTGGGCCGGATAGCTGCCGTTGGGAGCATCAAAAGCTCCGTCCACTGTGACATGCCATTTACCGCTCATATATGTGCTGTAGCCATTCGCTTTCATCACCTCGGCAATGGTGGGGATGTTTTTCGTAATTTGTCCTCTGTATCCGGGGCGGTGTTCATCTACTGCCGTCATCCATCCCATGCCGGCTTCGTGCTGATAATGCCCTGTCAGCAAAGCAGCACGGCTGGGGCAGCTTCTTCCTGTATTTTTGAACAGGCTGAAGCGTACCCCGTTTTCTGCCAGACGATCTATGTTGGGAGTCTGGATTTCACTTCCGTAGCAACCCAGATCGGAGAATCCCATGTCGTCACATAAAATCAATACAATATTGGGAGGAGTATTTACCTGTGCATCTGTACTGGCGAAACTCGCTCCTAATAAAAATGAAGTATATACTATTCTATTTATCATAACTGTATTTTAATAAGTTTGTGTTTTTCTGTTTATAGATAGAACCGTGCGCATTATTCAAAGTCACTCTGTTGCTTTTCTACTTCTTTCAGTTTCAGGCGGTTCAGTTCCTGTTGCAATTCAAGTACACGCTTTTCGCAATTGGATGAGGCGGCATTCACCTTATTTCCGGCATCTTTGCTTGCGGATTGTGCTTGTGTCAGTTCTTCTTTGTCTGCTACCAGCGTATGTTCCGAAGGAAAAGTAGGAATAATCAGTTCTGCCGGAACCGGCGTATGTTTGCCTTGCCATACCACCGATGCGCGGATTTTGATTTCTCCCGGTGTGGTGGTAGATCTTACCAAGACTGGAGCAGTTCCCCAAAGTACCGGACGTGGATTGGTGAATGTTTCTTCGTCGGCAACCAGTTGGCCCTGTCCTTCGATTTCGAACTTTATTTCATAATTATTCAAACGCTTGATGTTTCCGTTTTCATCTGCGATGGCTGCAATGACCGTCACGATGTCCGATCCGTCCGCTTTCATCTGCACTTTCTCGTCATCTGCCCAGAGCAACAGTTTTGACGGGCGGCGTGTGGGTGTTACTTTATGTGTCGCAACTACTTTCCCGTCCATTAATCCTTCTGCCAAAAGGTAAGAATCTGCCTGTTTCTTTTGGCGTGACAGCTTTTTATCATACATGACATCAAATACATCTTTGAATGTGATGACGGGTGAAGGCATTCCGGCTTCATTTGCCGGCTTATGATAAGTATACTCTTTGCCTCCTTTGCAATAGGTGAGGCGAACTTCGTCGCAGTTGCTATATATCGTTACATCTTTCGGAGAGAAAGGAGTCATGGCATTAGCTATGTAAATCATCGGTCCGTTATCTGCGATCAATTCCTTGTTGGGTTCGGCAGGACGCTGGGAACAGAACATATAATAAGATAGCTTAGGTTGTCGGAAGGCGTCCATGATGCCTCCGTAGAACGGATCTGGATGATAGCCTCTCTGGTGATCGAACGAGTGCCACAGGCAACCGCCCATATGTTGTCTGGTAGTTCTGTATAGTCCATCATAACTGGTAAGCTGATAATCGTTCTTAGCATAACCCTGTGCCTGAATCAGCATCGGTACTTCTCCCCAGCCACGATTGACCCGGCTTGGTGAGTTGTGAGAGTTCCAGTCATCCACATTATCTCCCCATTCGCGGGTGAAATAACTGATTTTCGGGTCCAGATTTTCAGTATTAAAGGCTCCGCCACCTCCGTTCATCGGATGGGTAAAGTGTATCGGGAAGTATTCGTGTCCGCGTGCTGTTACATCACATCCGGCATAACAATATGGATACGGATATTCTTCATTGAGAATGTCTACTACATTTTTAGCAAAATCCGCCGGATACCATGTTTCGTTCAGAATCGGCTCCCACATCCATACACTGGGGTGGTTGCGGTCACGGCGAACCATATTGCGGATATCACTATACACTCTTTGAGCAAAGATCGGTTGATCATTCCAGAATTGCCATCCCGGTGTGTTGACAATAACAAACAGTCCTAATTCATCACAAGCATCCATAAACGCCGGATCTTGCGGATAGTGGGCGTTGCGGATAACACGCATTCCGGCATCACGCAACTTCTTCGCGTCCCGCCAATGAAGGCTGTTGGGTAAGGCGTTGCCTATCACTGCAAAATCCTGATGACGGTTGGCTCCCATCAGAGGATAGGGATAAGGTTTGCCATTCAGCCAGAATCCGTCTTTTCCTTTAAATTCAATGCTGCGAATACCGATGCGGCGGTAATATCCGTCAATGGTGTTACCGGCTTTATCCTTTATATAAATGTGTAGTTTGTAAAGGTAGGGGCTGTCGGGTGACCATAAATGAGGTGTTTCTACAGTCACTTTGCAGGAAATTTGTTTTGCAAGCCCCTTGCTTACCGACAAACCGGCCTCCTTAGAGAGAACACGTTTGCCGTCGCGGTCATAGAGTTCATAGAGTATTTTACCACCGAAGGACTTTCTGGAAGTGTTGCGTATATGTGCATCCAGTTTCAACTGTGCGGATTGCTCGGAAACTTTGTCGAAAGAGACAGACAATCCGCCTCCGGCTGTCTCGTTCTCATAATTCGGATCGGTGATGAATACCTTGTTGTGAACTATCATCCAGCAATCCCGGTAAATTCCTCCGAAGTATGCAAAATCCAGTGCATCTTGCGGTTTGCCGGGAGGGTAGGAGGGATCGTCACTGTTGTCTGCCCATACAGTGATTACATTGTCTTCTCCATACTTCAGACTGGAAGTGACATCTACGATGACAGGCAGAAAACCACCGAAATGCTCTTTCAGCAACTTTCCGTTCACCCATATTTTTGACTTTCCCATAATGGCTTCGAAGTGGAGGAATTGTTGTTTCCCTTTCCAACTCTCTTCGGGAGTGAAGTGTTTGCGATACCAGATTTCACCCTGATAGTTGATGCATCCGCTCGCTTCAGTGGGGAGATATTCTATGCCGTCGGGCAATGATACGATGTTCCAGTCTTTGTCATTGAACCCCGGCTGTTCCGCTCCTTTGATATTGCCTTTATAAAATCGCCAGGCAGGATTCATGTTATACACTGTGCGGCCTGTGTTGGAAAGCTGATAAAAGCCGGCTGTGGAGTAAGATGGCTGGTAAGTGTCGGCGTTAGCTACCAGTGTCCCAGCCAATAACAGACCACTGAGTAAGATTTTCCACCATGTTGAAGTACTTTTCATAATTCTTAGATTTGCTTGATTGATCTATCTTTATATATTAATGTCAGACTGTTTTGTTTCGCATTAGAATTTCGTTCGGGCAAGGTACAAATTTCCCGATGGTTTGAAGCATAGGACGCCGAGCTTTATTTTTTATTAAACATTAGCCCGGTTCGTCCTACACTTTTTTACCATATCCAAGATGGCTTTATCTATATTTATTTAATACCTATCGGCCCTTCATTGGCTTGAATCGGCCATCCTGGATTCTGGTAAATAATAGAAGTATTCAGATCGTTAGGATTTGAGGCCGTAATTCTGAAGTGCGTGATAGCGATAGGATTCAGATAATGCGCTTCACACCATGTGTATCCTGCATCATACATCAGATTGTTTGTCTTCACAGCGCGGTAAGGACATAGATATTTACCGCTATTAGCATAGCTTGATACATTAGAGGTCTGTCCTTCCGTTCCTTCCTGTATCAGAAGATTTTTTCCGTCCTGCATGTATTTATCCTTTAAATCGGATTCCCATAAGTTAACTCCTTCGATTACAAATTGCTTAACCTGGTCCAGCGCTCTCCAGCGTTTTAAGTCTAACATGCGCAAACCTTCTGCAAGTAGCTCACAACGCCGTTCACGGCGGATGTTGTATAGTAGAGGAGAGACTGTTTTACCTGCCGAATATACGGCCCAGTCCAGTTCTTTGGACAGATCGGTATTGTTCACGGTCACTGTATAGTCTCTTGGCAATCCGGCTCTTTCGCGGAGATCTCCCCAATATCCTGCTGCCTCCGAACCAATGGAAGTTCCATTATGCTCCATACAGTCAGCCTCGATGTAATTGAGATAAGCCTCGGCTACGCGGTATACCGGACACCCTTCAATCGCTGTGTTGCCATCCCGGTACCAGTTTCCTGACAATCCTTTACGTACCTGATAGCCTGTTACGCATCTCTTTTCTGTTATATCCAAAAGTTGCGGAACCTCCGGCAGCAAATCGGGAGTACCATTCATTACGTTCGGGCTGAGAGTCTCACCCGATGTCATCAGGAATAGTTGTAGGCGTAGATCTCTGTTTTTGCGTACATCCGATAATGACTCGTCCCCTTTATACTGGTCGGTTGCATAGATCGGCTTACCGTCACGGCAGAGGAAACTCTCCACATATTGCCGGGTAAATCCGGTATTTCCACCCACGCGAATATAGAAAGGAGCTGAGTGCACAATCTTATAGTCGAGCAGGTTATACGCACGCCACAATAATATTTCTGAATATCCTTCCAGGCTATTCGCTGAGAACTGAGCAAAATAGGGGTTGCTCATTTTATATTTGTCTTCGTCTGTTTTAACTGTTTCATCCATGCAGTCTTTTGCTGTATTCTGTACCAAGGCTGCATTGCCTATCACTTCTTTGGCTGCCGCTTTGGCCTCCTTCAGAAAAAATGCGATTTCCGTATCGATATTAAAGTCCGCAATGTCTTCTGCCTTTCCCGGCCATCCCGGACCACCCGGTACTAGAGCGGTGCCTTTGTGATAAGTCAGCCAGGAAGCCTCGTACAGGGCTGCTCTGGATTTCAATAACAGAGCTGCGTTTTGGGTAATGCGGTTCTTTCCACCGGATATAGTATTGGTCAGCAAGCCGATTGCCAGATCCAGGTCTTCCAGGATAAAACGTGCCACTTTATGGCGGGGTTCCCGTTTACTTGCCTGAATCAGAGATGCACTTTCATCCGGCAACGTATTCTTTATAATCGGGAAGTCGCCGAAGGTCTCCAGTTTTGACAAGTAATTCTTGGCGCGCAGGAAATACATTTCACCTATATAATGTTTTATGTTTGTTTCCGAACCTTCTATCTCTCCCTTTTCAAATCGGGGTACTACTGTTTCGAGGAAGTAATTAGCTTCACGAATGGCAGAGAAATACCACGGATCATTACTTGCTGGATTATCATAAGCTTCCGGAACTTTCCATTGACCGGGAATCCATTTCTTATCATAGTCAGTGGCAGCCTGATTATCTGTAGCATTGTCGTTTTTCCAGATTCCGGCATTAAATCCCTCATGCGTCGTGAAGTTGTAATGCTTTACAGCATAGGCAGCCAAGTCATTTTCAGTAAAGAAAAAGTTGTCCGGGGTCACACTGTCTAAAGGTTCCCTGTCCAAAAAATCATTGCAAGAAGCGAGTATAAAGCTTCCCCCTGTCAGCAAAAATAAATATTTAATTATCTTTTTCATACGTCATCAATTAAAAGTTAACACTAAATCCTGTGGAAAAAGTACGGGACAACGGATAAGTTTTCCCTGAACTGTTCGATCCGTCTTTCGCTCCATAACCGGTATTAATTGTTTCCGGGTCGAATCCTCCGGGCAATCCCGTAAGGGTGAATAAGTTTTCTCCCGAGAAGAAGACTCTCAGGTTGGAAACACCTATTTTGCGTGTGATCTGGGCGGGGATGGTATACCCGATCTGCAAATTCTTCAACCGTACATAGGCGGCATTCTGAAGATAGCGGGTTTGCGTCTTTTGATTTTTTGCGAAGTTATCAACCAAGATACGCGGGAAATAAGCGTCCTTGTTAGCGCTCCAGAAATCATCCCCTTCTTCGCGGAAGAAATCAAGATGAGAAGTAAAGCAGGCCGATTGCCAGATCCCTCCTGTAGCTCCCCAGAACATGTTGTCGTTCAACCAGGCATCGCGTTTTGCCACTCCTTGGAAGAATAAGCGTACATCAATGCCCTTCCAGGATGCATTCAGATCCAGACCAAAACGGAATCGTGGGGAAGTATTGCCAATCACTTTTTTGTCACCTGGGTCATTAAGCGTAGCTCCATCGGAAATCTTGCCATCACCATTCAGGTCCCGATACATGATGTCACCTGCGCCCCATTTGACTCCTAATGCATCTTGTCCGCCGTTGGGCAGTGAAGCAAGATGAGCATCCATTTCTTCCTGGCTTTTGGCTATGCCAATGGTTTCGAATCCCCATATATCTCCATTATATTTACCGACATACCACGTGTTTATTTTACCGGTCGTGTTTGGGTATTTGAGGATTTTCTGACGGTCGTCCGAAAGCAACAGGTGCACTCCGTAGTCAAAATCTTTAATGCGGTCCCGCCATCCTAGATCCAATTCAAAACCGGTAGACTGCATATCCGCATTGTTCATTTTGGGTACATTTGCCCCTAAAGTTACAGGAAGTTCGGGAGCTGGTCCTACCATATTGATAGTCTTCCGGTTGAACCAGTCAAAACTTACGGTCAGACGATTGTTCAGCATACCCAGGTCAAAACCGATGTTCCATGACCGCATGGTTTCCCATCCTAATAGCGCTGAAATCAAATCCGGTGCATTCGCTGTGTTGGGACGGCTGTTGTTAATCAGCCAGTGGGAGTCGGGATCTTGGGCGACAAACTTCATTAACTGGATATACGGATATAGGTTTTTTGTATTCTGATTACCCAGCTCTCCCCAGGAACCGCGGATCTTTAACGTATTAATGATATGGCTGGTAGGTTCCATGAATGCCTCACGGGCTACGTTCCATCCGGCAGAGAAGGAAGGGAACAAATTCCAGCGTTTGTCTTTTGCAAAACGTGAAGTACCGTCATACCGGAGATTGACTTCCAGCAGATACCGTTCTTTATAATCATAATTGAGTCGGCCGAAGAAACCGGCTGTTGCCCAATGTGTCAGTTTAGACTTATCGATAGTCGATTCACCCGTAGCGGCATTAATACTGGGCACGGATTCTGAGATCAAGTCCAGCTTGGACGCCTGCAACTGCCGCCATTTATTTACTTCGGCCTGAAAACCGACCATTGCTTTCAGATGGTGTGCGTCGGCAAATGATCTGTAATATTCACTGTAGACGTTGGCATTGAAATAATTGGTACGTTCGGCGCCTTCGGTAACTTTCGACGTTTTCCATGTATCACCGGAATAAGGCTCTCCGGCTACATTCATCTGCGGCACCTTTAAATAATCCGTATGGGTGAAGGCATCTATCACTTTATAATTGATTTCTCCGAAGATTTTCCAGTCTTTGATCGGTTCTATCACCACCTGGAACTGTTGGTATAGCCAGTCAGTCTGCGAATTGTTGTCGCCTCCATAGAGAATCGGCCGGATAATCGTGTTACCCATCGGATAACCGTTGGGGTCTACAGTTGGTTCCATCGGCCAGCGTTTGGCTATATTCTGATATAAGGTATTATCAGTCATCGCGGTAGGCTTGCTATAATCTTTCCGCATATATTTCATGCTGTAATTCATGTTCAGCCACGGATAAAGCTGTGCGTTAATCTTGCTGCTCACCGAATAACGCTGTAATTTATCACGGCGGATAGCCATCATTCCTTCCTGTCCCATATAGTTGCCGGAGAAATAATACTGTATTTTTTCTGTTCCTCCGCTGACGCTGAGAGAATGCTCCTGCGAGAATGCCGTACCTCCGAAAACTACGTCATACCAGTCTGTATTCGTATTACCGATCCAGTCCCAGATAGTGGGAGTATTTCTGTTCGGTTGGGTAGTAGTGGTAATTGTGCCTGATGCGTAATCTTTGATAGCCTGAAGACGGGTATCGTCAAACTGTACCGCTGTTTTACCATCATTCAACTGCATTTTGTTGAAGTACATGGCATAAGTGTAGGCATCTGCTACATCCGGCAGATTAATGGCTTCTGACCAGCGGAAACTATTATTATAATTAATGTTGACTTTCCCCGCTTTTCCTTTTTTAGTCGTTATCAACACTACGCCGAATGGCGCACGGGAACCATAGATGGAAGAGGCAGCCGCATCCTTCAACACCGAAATACTTTCAATATCATTGGGGTTCAGCATATTCATGTTTCCTTCCATGCCGTCGATCAGAATCAGCGGAGATGCATTGGAACCGTCACCGATCGTACCGGCTCCACGGATATTCACTTTCATGTCTGCACCAATTTCACCACCGTTGCCATCCGAAGCATAAGAAAAATTCATTCCCGGAACTAATCCTTGTAATGCTTGGCTTACATTAGAAACCGGACGTGACAGTAAATCCTCGGCATTTACCGTAGATACCGAACCGGTCAGGTTGACTTTCTTCTGTGTACCAAAACCTACGACAACGATTTCGTCCAGTGTCTTGGTATCCTCTTTCAGAATGACCGACAGACTTTTGCCGGATTGTGCCTTCACGGTCTGGGGCATATAGCCTACGTAAGAAACCGTAATCGTCACATTGGCAGATGCTGTATTCAATATGAAATTCCCATCCAGGTCTGTAATTGTACCATTCTGGGTGCCATCTTCCATTACGGTAGCGCCAATGACCGGATCGCCAAACATATCCGTCACTTTTCCCTTTATCTGCACGGTTTGTTTCGCGGCAGGCGCTTCCACTATTTGCGTAGATAATATTATTTTTTTATTACGTACGGCATATTTGACATTGGTGTTTTTAAACACTTCATTCAATAAGGTAAATATATTGCTCCGTTCGGTAACTACCGATACCCGGCGGTCTACATCAATATGATGGTCATTGTAGAAAAAGCTAAAATCAGATTGTGCCTCAATTTGTGACAGAACTTCTTTCACAGTCAAGTTTTGTGCTTTCACAGAGATCATAGTACGTTGGGCGTAGCTGTCGTTAGCACATAGAAGCCCAACAAAACAAAAACAGAAAACAAAGAGCAGTTTCATAGACAAAGGAATTTTTTTCCAAACAATAAAAACGGGATTATCCGCCCGCAATTGTTGGACATAATTGTTTTTCTTCATATATTTGCATGAATTAAAGTTAAGAAATAATTTTCTCTGTTTGTATTCAAACAGGTTAAAGGCTTTCTCATACAGGCTGGATGCGGGAACATCTGCCTGTATGCTTTTTTTTAAGGCGGTTGGAAGTTTCTCATACGTATTATAATTTTATTGGTTAAACATGAAAGGCTTTAATATATTTCAATCTGCCTCCTTTCTTCACTTTGATTATTTGTCAGTTTCACATTACGCCAGCGTATGTGTGAGGATATTTTAAAATTCTCCAGAATCTCTTCTATATATTGTTCTGTAAACGCTCCGGTAAATGTATATTTGTCAAATTTCGAAGTGTTTACAATAAAATCTACATTATAGCGTTTCTTCAGTATATGCAATGCTGCCTTAAATGGAGTTTTATCAAAAATAACCTTTTGGTCCATCCAGGCAAGCTCCGATTCGCCATTGGTGTTGTATGACAGAATCTGTCCGTCCTTATTATTATAAATCACTTTTTGTCCGGGACGCATTAGTATTTTACTTCCCTGTCCGTCTTTCTCATAAACAAATTCGACCTTTCCCTCTACCAAAGTGGTAATCACCTCATCCATCTCATCAAATGCTTCCAGGTTAAAGTGTGTACCCAAAACTTCCACTTTAGATTTTTGGGGAGTCGAAACAATGAATTTATGTTCAGGGTCTTTCGCAACTTCAAAATACGCTTCGCCATTCAGACTCACTTCACGAATGTTACCGGTGAAAATGGAAGGATACTTTAAGACTGAGCCGGAGTTTAAGTACACTAAAGTGCTGTCTGGTAATCTGAAAGAAGTTATCATTCCGGGTTGTGTCCGGACTTCGAATATCTGGGCATGGACGGGGGCGGTAGATTGGGGTTGGTTAAGCAAAACCAAAATAGTAATAGCCATCGGTATGAGTAAGGCAACAGCTGCACGTTGTATCCAACCCCACCAGGAAATATGATACTTATTCTCTTGCATCCGTCCCTTCACTTTTGATAGCTCCTCATTCATATCCATTTTTTCAGTAACCTGTTGCGTGTCAGTCATAAGAAGAAGTGTGTAAATGTCCATGGCCTTCTTTTTATTTTCATCTGACAATTTGATCCAGGCTTCTATTTCCTGAATTTCGTCTGCTGTTGCTTTACCATCATAATAGCTGATCAGCAAGTCTTCTATAGTTGAATGATGCATTTCCATGATAAATTTATTAAAGAGACAAGCGGGAAAATAAAACTACTAAGGTTATTTAAATAATTAACATTAATAAACTTTATGGTTAATAACTGTGTTATTTTACGCTTATTTAAAATATAAGCATTATCATTGCAGCCATGGAATACAGCAATGAAGATGCGTACTTATTGATGGCACTAAGGAGAGGGGAGATGATCGCTTTTGATAGTATATTTAAAAAATACTACCCGATTCTTTGTGCGTATGGAAATAGGTTTGTAGACTATGAAGAGTCGAAAGAAATAGCGGGTGACGCTATTTTATGGCTGTGGGAACATCGCGAAACACTTCAGGTTGAAACTTCCTTAGGCAGATATTTACTCAAATCGGTTTACCATAGATCACTTAACTGCATCAAGCAAAAACAGCTGAAGAATCATGCTGATACTATGTATTATGAGGAGATGGAAAAGCTGATACATGATGCAGAGACTTACCAGTTCCAAGAGCTTTCAAAAAGACTGAAAGAAGCTATAGATGCATTGCCTGCTTCCTATAGGGAGGCTTTTGTTATGCATCGTTTTACTAAAAAGAGCTATAAGGAAATAGCTGAGAGTTCCGGGGTTTCAGTAAAAACAATTGCTTATCGTATACAACAGGCAACAAAGCTGCTTCGAAAAGATCTTGCAGACTTACTAATTACTATGATCGTTTGTGTATTGTCAGTCGTTCGTTAACTA
>ENA-UEPS01001048-UEPS01001048.1-human-gut-metagenome-genome-assembly--contig:-NODE-1048-length-17087-cov-6.543857_pt1 | contig 17087 bp, 8 predicted proteins | sample MGYA00242904_ERZ507924 | MGnify/ENA primary metagenome ERZ507924 (study PRJEB26167, sample SAMN06115422) | human gut metagenome | host: Homo sapiens | place: China:Sichuan | collected 2014-10-16...
TATTTACAAGTGAAAGCGAAATAGGTTGAAATGCTATGATTCTTAAGGAAATCTTCTTTTTTTATCAAAGATCAAATAGTTTGTTAAAATGATATTAAAATCTTGTATAATCTTTATTGTTGTAAAATAGATTAACTGAAAAACATCTATTGCTTGATTGGTTTTGTGTTATTATGATATTGCTTATGTGTCAAAATATGCATTTAACAGGTTTAAAAATGACGTTATGAAATATATTTGACTGTTTTAATGACACAAAATCATGGTATTATTTGTTTTTAACAGAAAATATTCTTTATATTTGCAGTGTGAAGATTAGGTGTATGTGTGATTGTATGTAAAAGTAAAGTAAATATTTTAATGTAATTTTATATATATGCATGTATAATCCTGCTGTTTTAAACTAAGTTCTTCGTAAACTATGGTAAGTTATGTGTGAAATTTGATTTAAATAATTAATTGTTAAATAAAAAGTGTGTTTATGAGAAGGTTGACTTTTTTGTTATTATGCTTGTTTATAGGCATAGGAGTCGCAACGGCACAGACGATGAAGATAACAGGTAATGTTATATCATCGGAAGATCAGCAACCCGTGATCGGTGCGGCTGTCGTTGTGAAAGGCACTACGATTGGTACGGTTACGGACTTTGAGGGAAACTTTAGTTTAGATGTACCGAGAGACGCTAAGATGATCTTTATTTCTTATGTAGGATTGAAAACGAAGGAAGTACCTGTGGCATCCGTGATCAACGTTGTTTTGGACTCGGATTCAAAAGCGTTGGATGAGGTGGTTGTAACCGCTATGGGTTTGACTCGTGAGAAGAAAGCCTTGGGTTATGCCCTGCAAGAGGTGAAATCTGATGAGTTGACAAAAGCTGGCCAACAGAGCTTGGCGACTTCACTTTCCGGTAAGATCGCCGGTGTGCAGATTACTTCTCAAGGTGGACAGGTTGGTGCGTCGCAGAATATCGTGGTTCGCGGTAATTCCTCTTTTGGTAATAACCAACCGTTGATCGTTGTGGACGGTGTGCCTATCGCTAATGATAATGCGAAAGGTGCCACTGTAAACTTGGGTTCCGGCTTGAATGATATTAATCCGGAGGATATAGAGTCCATCTCTGTGTTGAAGGGTGGATCTGCCGCTTTGTATGGTATGCGTGCCGGTAATGGCGTTATCTTGGTTACTACTAAATCCGGTAAGAAAGACAAGGGTGTATCTATCTCTTATGAGGGTGATATCACGATTGACCGGGTTTATAATTTGCCTAGATTGCAGAATAAGTACGGACAAGGCTATTACGCTTCCGAGTATGATTGGAAGGAAGCGCAAGCGGGGGGATATTCTGGCGATTATCAAGCTTTTGCCTTGGAGAATGGTTACAATTATGTAGATGGTATGGGGAGTGGTATCAACGATAATGCGGATGAGTCTTGGGGACCTCGCTTGGATATCGGATTGAATTTGCCGCAATACAATAGCCCGGTGATCGATGGCGTGCGTCAGGCTACTCCTTGGGTTTCCTGCCCGGACAATATCAAGAATTTCTTCCAAACGGGTTATTCAATGAATCATACGGTGGCTTTGTCTGCCTCTACGGATAAAACGTCTACACGCGCATCTTTATCTTTCCGTGATCAAAGCGGTACGACCCCGAACACTGATCAGAAGCGCTATGCTATGGCGGTGAACACGAAAATGACGTTTAATAAGTATATTGATTTCGACTTGTCTGCGAATTATATTCGCACGAAAAGCGCGAACTTGCCGGGTACGGGATATAACAGTACGAATGCTTTGCAGTCTATCATGCAGTGGTTTGGTCGTCAAGTTGATTTGAAAGATTTGAAGAATAATTGGGATCAAGTGGATGAGTATGGAAAATATACGCATTATAACTGGATACAGTCTTTCCATGCGAATCCATATTGGACATTGAATAAGAATACCAATAGTTATGATCGTAATCGTTTCTATGGCAAGACCTCTTTGTATATCAAACCGACCGATTGGTTAAAGTTTGAAGGTCGTATGGGCTTGGATCATTACGATTCTAATCAGTTCTCTCGTATTTTATGGAATATCGACTATCCGAATGGATATTTTCGTAGCTTCGACCGTTCGATGACTGAGTTTAACGCGGACTTTATCGCCTACGTGAACAAGAACTTCGGTGATTGGGCCTTGAATGGTTTGGCTGGAGCCAACTATCGTGATTATCAAACAGCTATCATGGGGACAGGTGCGGACGAATTGACCGCGGAGGGATTATTTACCGTAGCGAACGCTCATGGAACCCCGTACACCTTGAACGACCATGAGAAACGTCGTTCAAACTCTGTATACGCTAATGCCTCTATCGGCTACAAGAATATGGCTTATGCCGAGGTAAGTGTCCGTAATGACTGGGACTCTACGATCAAGGACGCTTTCTTCTATCCTTCTTTCAGTGGTAGCTGGATCTTGACCGAGACATTCCCCGGATTGCAAAATGGCGATTATTTGAATTTCTTGAAATTGCGTGGTGGTTGGGCAAAGATCGGTTCCGCAACGGACCCGTATCGTTCGAACGCTTATTATTCATTGATCAGTTCTTCGTTCAATGGTACTACATTGTTCTATAATCCGACAATCCTTCCTCCTACAAATCTTCGTCCGGAGAGCGTAAAGACTTGGGAAGTTGGTGTTGAGGCTAATTTGTTCAACAATCGTTTGCATATTGATGCCGCATATTATAATAAGGTGACGAGCGATCAGATCATGAATGCGAACGTGGCTACCTCTACTGGTTATACCTCTATGTATATCAACGCTGGAAAGATCAGCAACAAGGGTGTCGAGTTGCAGGTATCCGGTGATATCATCAAGAATCCGAAGGGATTCAACTGGACGGCTACGTTGAACTGGGCGAAGGATAAGAGCCGAATTGATGAGCTTTATACAGATCCCGTTACCGGACAGTCTTTGGACGCTTACCAAATCGGTAGTAGCTGGAGCGTGAAGAACTATGCGATGGTCGGTAAGAGTTGGGGTACTTTGGTAGGTACAGGTTACGTATATAATGAGGATGGCTCGATCTTGGTAGAGGATGGTATTCCTGTCTACGAGGCCGGAAAAGAGATCGGTGATGTTACGCCGAAGTGGTTGGCTGGTTTCAGCAATGAGTTCTCTTATAAGGATTGGAGCTTCGGTTTCTTATTGGATTTCCGTTTGGGCGGTGACGTATATTCTGTTACACAAGCATTCGGTTCTCAGACGGGTATCTTGAAACACACGGCAGAAGGCGATTTGCGTGAGAATGGCGTCGTACTTGGCCAGAATTATATGACGGACAAGGTCTTCAAGACTGCAGATGGTAAGATTAATGATGTCGCTGTCAATGCGGAGGACTTCTTCTATAATTATTATACGATTTGTGAGATGTCTGTATTCGATGGTTCTTACTTGAAATTGCGTGAGGCTCACCTGACGTATAATTTCCCGAAATCAATTCTAGAGAAGACTAAATGTATCAAGGCCGCTCATGTATCATTGGTTGGTACGAACTTGGCGTTGCTTTGGGTGCATAAGTCAAATATCGCTCATATTGATCCGGAGTCTACAAGTACCGGTGGCGATGACCCCGAGACTACGGCTACAAGCAGAGGATTTAACTCTGGTGTAGGTTTTGAGTCCAACTCTTATCCTCCTTCTCGTAGCTTTGGTCTTAAATTAGGTGTAACATTTTAATCAACATTAATCTGAGGAATTTAATATGAAAAGATATATCAAGAATTTCATGATGGCTATGATGGTCGGTGCTACTGTATTCGGTAGCTCGTGTACCGATTCGTTTGAGGAGGTCAATACAGACCCGGATAGCCCTACGGATGTGCCTACGACGAATCTTCTGGCGTATTCTTTATATTACACATCCTATCGTCTGTATGATCGGTGGTTCGCGATGGATGAGCCGATGACTTTCTGCGGATATGCTTCGAAGATGACTTATATCGACGAGTCCCGCTATAATTTCCGTACGGGTGTACAGGATACGAACTGGGAGTATTTGTATCGTATATTGAATAACCTAAAAGATATCGAGAAGCGTGCCACGTTTAATGAGACTCCTAATATGCTGAACGTATCGAAGGTTATGCAGGTTCATTTGATGCAGGTAGCCACGGATCGTTGGCGGGATGTCCCTTATACGGATGCTGCTAAGATGACAGATGGGGTCTTGCAGCCGAAATACGATAAGCAAGAGGATATTTATCCGGGCTTATTGGCTACGTTGAAGGAAGCTGCGGATGGCTTTGCCGATGGTGGTAGTGATGACTTAGGCGAGGGAGACTTGTTATTCGGTGGTGATATCGAGAAGTGGCAGAGATATTGTAATTCTATGCGTCTTCGTTTAGCGATGCGTATCTCAGAGGTTTCCCCGGCGTTGGCTAAGGAGACCGTAGAGGAAGTCATGGGTAATCTCACTAAGTATCCGATCATGGAAAGCAACGATGATAATGCTTTCTTCTGGTGGATCGGAACAGACCCCAACTATTACGAACCGATGGCAGACGGTTATCGTACACGTAAGACGGAGTATTGTGCCGCAGACGTGATCGTGGATCATATGAATACACGTGAGGACCCTCGTCGCTCATCTTATTTCCAACCCACAAAAGAAAGTGTGGAGGCCGGTGAGCCTAAGTATGTAGGTTATACGATCGGGGCGAAAGCGAATGCGGTAGCTTCTAAATATTCCATTTGGGGAGCACGTTTCTTTACGGACTTGGCTGGTTTTTCTCCTTATATGCGTGTCGCTGAGCCTTGGTTCTGTGTCGCTGAGGCATCTATGTTGGGATGGAATACCGGAATCTCCGCAGAGGACGCATACAATAAGGCTGTTACCTATTCCATGGAAGAGAATAGCGTATCTGCCGAAGATATAGCGGATTACCTTGCGAACGCGGGTAAGTTCACGAATGATAAGAAACAGATTTATTATGAGGAATGGGTTGCCATGTTCAAGCAAGGAATGGAAGGTTGGTCATTGTATCGCCGTACAGGCGTGCCAGACAACTTGTATCCGGCTCCGGGCCGTCCGGCAAACTATTCTAATCATAACGTACCTCCATTCCGCTCTCCGTATCCTGATAAGGAACGTAATTTGAACAATGCGAATTGTGCTCCCTTCGATGCGGAAGTCGTGGATAATTTGTGGGGTAAACAAATGTGGTGGGATACACGTACAGGCGTTCATTAACTACTAGTTAACATAGACATACCAAGTGCCTGTATACTATAGAGGGGCTGCTCGTGATGAGTGGCCCCTTTTTTTGTCATTATGCTGTCATTTTTTAATAAACTATGTATCTTTGTCCGGCTTATTTAGAAAAAAGATGGAAAAAGAAGGAATGATGGTGGTCGATATTAAGAATATCGTTACTCGTTTGCCGGAATTGCGGTTTACGGCACCCGTGAATTGGAGAATTGATGAAGGACAGCAATGGGCTGTAATCGGTCCGAATGGCGCTGGTAAAACCTTGATAGCGGATATTATGCAGCGTAAATTCGCTTTTAAGGAAGGTGAGGTCGTGTTCTCCGGGGATGGTAAGGTGAGTGACTTTATCAAGAGCATAGCGTTTAAGGATATTTATTCGTTGGCGGATTGCCGGAATTCTTATTACCAACAGCGTTGGCATTCGACAGAGACGGAGGAGATGCCTATTGTCGAGGAATTGTTGAAGGAATATGCCGGCTCTGATAATTTAGCGAAGATATTGACTCTTTTCGGTATAGAGGATTTATTGCCTAAGCGGTTGATCTTCTTATCAAGTGGTGAATTACGAAAATTCTTGATTGTCCGGACGTTGCTTAGCCGTCCTCGTGTCTTGATCTTGGATAATCCTTTTATCGGCTTAGACGCTCCATCCCGGGATTTATTGGTAGAGATGCTGGGGCAAATGACAAAATTGAATGGCGTTCAAGTTGTCTTGTTATTATCTAACCCCAATGACATACCGGCAATGATCACGCATGTATTGCCTATCCATGATCGTACTTGCCTGCCTCCGCTGACTCGAGAGGAGTTTATGTCGGATACGGAATTAATCGCCCGTCTTTTTCCAACGGAAGGCATTCATGCATGCGAGGAAGTTGGTAAGGTTCGTTTACCTGTGGATATGAACAAGATAGCCTCTTTACATGAGGTGACTTTACGCATGGAGCATGTGAAAATACGCTATGGTAGCCGTACGATCTTGAAAGATTTGGATTGGGAAATCAAGAACGGGGAGAAGTGGGCGTTATTCGGTCCGAATGGCGCTGGTAAATCTACCTTGCTGAGTTTGGTTTACGCGGATAATCCCCAGTCGTATGCGAATACGTTGTATTTGTTTGATAGAAAGAGAGGTTCCGGGGAAAGTATTTGGGATATCAAGAAGCGTATCGGATATGTATCGCCGGAGATGCACTTATATTATAAGGAGAATGTCCCTACCTTGAATATTGTCGGTTCCGGCTTTTTCGATTCGATCGGCTTGTTTCGTAAGTGTAATGCGGAGCAAGAAACGGTAGCCTTGGAGTGGATGAAAGTTTTTGGTATCGAACATTTGAAAGACCGTTTATTCTTGACCTTATCATCGGGAGAACAACGTTTGGCTTTATTAGCGAGAGCTTTCGTGAAAGATCCCGATTTAATTATATTAGATGAGCCTCTCCACGGTCTGGATGTGAGCAATAAGAAAAAGGCGGCTGCTATTATCGAGCAATTCTGCGATCGCCCGGGAAAAACCTTGATTTACGTAACCCATTACCCGCATGAATTACCTGCTTGTGTAGACAAGCGGTTCGAGCTAGTGAAGCACTCGTGAGCGTACAAAGAAAAAGAGGATGTGCCGTGGTGAAGTGGCACATCCTCTAAAATCAATAAATACTTATGGATAAAGGATTAATATCCTGGGTTCTGTATCAACTGACCTCTTGATACGGTGATTTCTCCGATAGGAATTGCCATGATCGTACGGTAATCGCCCGGCTTAACCTCACCTACGAATTTATTGTTGACAGACTTGCCGTTACGCCAAGCGTCCCAAGCGGTATGTCCTTCCGTGAATAATTCTAGGCGTCTTTCCAGTAAGATATCATCCAACGTGATAGAAGCGACACCGGTATAATTCTCAATACGATTCTTGCGTAACGTATTCATATATCCGGCGGCCGCGGAGGTATCCCCTGCTTTTAGTGCGGCCTCGGCCGCTATTAGGTAAACTTCGGAAAGGCGCACGACCTTTGGATTGTTTACATAGATTTGCCCGTCACGTCCCTTATACTTTTGCGGATAGGTCCCGTCATAGCCATTATCGGTCTCTTTTGCGAATAATTCCGTACGGATATCTCCCGGATGCTTAGCCAGCTCTTCCAGGAAAGATTCAGTAGCGGCACATTCACCGTAGCCGGAGGCATGTGTAAAATAACCGATAGAGTTACGTTGCGCGTTATAATTTGGGGTAACTAAGATCTCGAATATAGCCTCGTTCGTTCCTTCCTTATCCCATGCGCCTATATATTCATCCCGTGTGTATAACTTATAAGGAGAGGAAGCGATAATCTCCTTACAGTCAGCCAGTGCCTCTTTATTCTTTTCTAAGTAAAGGTAAGCGCGTGCGCGGATCGCTAAAGCCCCCCAATAATTGATGTGTCCGGTTTGTTTATCTTTACTCAAAAGAGGCAATGCGGTCTCGATATCTTTCAATATCTGGTCGTATGTCTGCTGTAAGGTCGCCCGGGTCCCGATATAATCCGTGGGATAAACCTCTGTGGAGAGTACGATGCCCAGATCGTTCATATCTGTTGTTGATGGTAATTTAGCGAATACTCTGGCTAAATCGAAATGATACAAGGCGCGCATAGCGTATAGTTCTCCTTTCAATATGTCTACATCCGCACCTTCAAGATTCTCGGCGGCGGCTAATACATTATTAAGGCGAGCTAGACTATTGTAGAATAATTTATAGAAACTATAAACCATCTCATCGTTTTTACCTGTTTGGTAACGATACATGGGGCCGGCATGATTCACCGTGGAGATAGATTGGAAATCCCCACTTCGTAAATCGGCCAGCAATGTGAATTCCGCTCCATACGAGCCTACCTCTGTAGCCTGTTGCTCGTATACGCCATTCACGGCATTTGTCAAATCGGCTACGGAAGAGATTGCGTCTATCGTAGGTAATTGGGTAGATGATGTCTTTTCTAGGACATCATCGCAGGAGGCCGTTAATAAGGCGAACGCTAGACCTACTAAATATATCTTTTTCATATAGATTCTATTTTAATAAATTATAATGTGATGTTTACACCAAAGACAAAGCTTTTAGAGACCGGGGTATCTACCTGGCGATAACCATTCAAGGGAACATCCGGGTCGATGCCTTTTGTCTTTGCCCAGATCATGAACGGATTATTCGCACGGAAGTACACACGCAGATTACTGAATATGTTTTTCAATACCGGTACATTGTATCCCAAGGTGATTTCACGCATACGGATATTGTCAGAAGATACGATGGTACGACTGGAGAAGCGATCCGAGCGATATGGATTCTGGTAGATAGGCTTCGGGTATAAGGCGTTGTCGCCCGGGTTCATCCAATAATTACCCGCTACGCTCTTTTCTAGGTTGAATGAACCTAAACGGAATCCGTCATGATGGAAGAAGTAGTTCGGATAATCGAATATATCGCCACCAAATTGATAGGTAATCAAGAATGAAAGATCGAAATCATATAACCGGAACGTGTTTGTCAAACCTCCCGTTACGTCGGGAATGGCTTTGCCTACGATTCCTTTTTCAGCCTCATCGTACTTGTTCACTACTCCTTTGCTATGATCGTTTGGATCTTTCCAGAATTCTCCTAGTCCTGTATCCGGATTCACGCCTTTCCATTCCGGCAGATAGAAAGTATACATGGATTCTCCCTCTCGGTGCAGATACATATCGCCGTCTCCATATTCGATGTCGTTATGGTTCGGCAATTCCTTGATCGTCGCCTTCTGGAATGTAAGGTTGAAATTCGTGTCCCATGAGAAGTGCTGATTCTTGATGTTTTGGGAATTTACCTCTATCTCGATACCGCTATTGCGTAGCTTACCAAGGTTTTGCCAGTTTTTCTCAAAACCTGTGACGATAGAAGTCGGGATCTCGAATAACAGGTCGGTCGTTGTTTTGTTGTAATATTCTACTGTCAGATTTACTCGGTTGAATAAGTTCCAGTCAAAACCCACATTCATGTTTTTGGACTTCTCCCAACCTAATTCCTCATTTCCTGCTTGATTCCAATAGATGGCGGAAGAGGGGCCATAACCACCAGAGAACGCATATAACGCTTGGTTCGCGTAATATGAGCCCGGCAAGTTTCCATTTGTACCGTAAGAGAAGCGAACTTTTAGATCAGAGAACAATTCATTGTCTTTAAGGAAATTCTCGCCACTGATGCGCCATGCGCCAGATACGGACCAGAAATTCGCCCAGCGATTATCGGTTCCCAAGCGAGAAGAACCATCCCGACGGAAACTGGCAGACAGATAGTATTTATTGTCGTAATTATAGTTGCCGGTAGCCAAGTAGGATACGATTCCGGAGCCAAATACTTCGCTGGATGCGCCATCTGGTTGTCCGTTTCCTAATTCCGGTAACTTGTCGGTTGAGTATTGTTTTGCCGTAGTATAGATGGCTGTCAGTTCGTCTTCTGTTACCTCGAAACCACCTAGGATGTCAAAATTATGAACATCGTTCCATGTATTAGCGTAGCGTAACGTGGAAGAACTTGTTAAATTGCGGTTCTCGTAAGTATAGCGAGATCCCAAGCCGCCTACGGCCTTACCGTCCACGCTGTTGGGAGACCAATACTCAAAGTGTTTCGTATCGATATAGTCGTAACCAAAAATCGTCTTGAACGATAATTGCTTGGAGAATTTTACGCCTAAATCAATGTTAGACATACTACGCATTACACGGGATTTAATCCATTGTTCCTTGCCCAACATTAGATGCGGATTGGAAGCGGCACCCCAGTTTGAGTCGGCGTTGTATGTACCGTCCGGATTCTTTACGGGAGCCGTCGGGTCTGAGGAGTACACCAAGCTCAGTGGAGAAGCAGTACCGATACCTTGATCTTGATTTTGCTGATCACGGAAACCATTTTGGGTAGTGAATGCGATCATTTGCTTAACACCGATAGTCAACCAATTATTTACTTGATGATCTAAATTGATACGACCGGAGAAACGTTCGAAATCGCTACCGATTACGATACCTTCCGCATTATTATAACCAAGACCTACATAGAATTGTGTACGGTCGTTACCTCCGTTTACGGATAATTGATGGTTATGCGTCAAGGCTGTACGGTAAACCTCATCACGCCAATTGGTATCCGTGTTACCCGATGGGTCGTTGAAGAATGCTTCCATGTCGCCTTCCTTGTCAATCAAGGCGTATGCTTGATCACGGTTGCCAGCGAGTCCGTTTAGGATATAATAATTGGAAATCGCTTCTTTTCCGTACAGGAGCAATTCGGAGGCATTCATTGTCTCGTACTGTTTTACAGCCATATTGCTCCAGCCGACCTCGCCATTGTAACTTACTTTCGTCTTGCCTCTTTTTCCGGCTTTGGTCGTAATGATGATAACGCCATTCGCTGCACGAGAGCCGTACAAGGAAGCTGCTGCGGCATCTTTCAACACCGTCATGCTCTCAATATCATCAGGGTTCAAGGAGCTTAGCAAACTGGACTGTTTCCCGTAGTATGCCATATCCGAGTCTGATTTTACAGGCACGCCATCCACGACATATAGAGGAGACTTGGCTGCGCTGATAGAGCCGACACCACGGATATTGATATCACCGGGAGCTCCTGGATCACCAGTGTTGGAGGTTACGCGAACACCGGACATCTTTCCAGAAAGAGCCTTATCCAAGGACTCTTTGGAGCCAGCTACGATATCTTCTGCGTTTACCGCTTTAGCGGATCCCGTGAAAGATGATTTTTTCGCCGTACCATAAGCGACAACCATAACTTCATCCAGCTCTGTCGCCGCCGTATTCAAAACAACTTTCATTACATCTTGGATTGGAGCTTCTTTCGCAACCATTCCGACGTATGAAAATACCAGAGTCTTCGCGGAACTTGGTACATCCAAACTGAACACACCATCAAAATCCGTTACTGTACCTGTAGTAGTACCCTTGACTATTACAGACGCACCAATAATCGGTTCACTGTCTTCGGCGGAAATAACAGTACCTGTTACTTTCCTCGTCTGAGCTGTGGCCAATCCAATGCCTAAAACTAGGCAAAGTAAAAGATAAGTCAACTTGTTCATAGACACACTCTTTTTTTGTTTAACTTATATAATATATTCGCAATAGATATTCAAAGACTTATATTTTAAGGGTCGTATGAATGCAAATGTAACAATAAATTTATTATAACAAATAAATAATTAAAAAATTTCAATAAAACAACAAGAAAAGGCTAATGGGTAGAAAATATGGAGACTTTTTCAACCACAATTTAAATGCCGTAATATGTACACCAAATATTACAGCTTAGATCATCAACAAAGAACCATATTTTTAACATTTTGAAAAATAGGAATATATATTAGGTATGCATTAAAAAATAACTTAGGACGGCTCCGATATAAGTCATAAGTTCTACAACACCCAAAGACCTAGGAAAGGCTTTTCAAGTGATTAGTTATTCACTTCCCAAGCTGTTAGTTAGCGGCTAGGTATAGCCGTTAGTTATTCACTTGAGTAGCCGATAGTCGTTATTATTATTCGCTTATTTTCAATTATTTACGCATAAGTAGCCAATGCCTTCTCGCAATCCGATCCGCAAAGAAATGATCGCATGAAAATTGTAACAAGTTATTTCTTGAGCGTTACTGAATAATCACAAGCAATGACAAGGTTCCGCGAAAACTAAGTAATAATAAAAAATAACCTATTATTCATAGGTTCCGCGAAGACTCTGGTAATTTCTTATGTGGGTATGATTGCTCGTGAGGTTCCGGTACAAGATGTGTTGAGGGTAGTCCTTCAGTCTGGTACCCAGAATCTTGAGGAGGTTGTCGTAACTGCGATTGGTATGAAAAAGCAGGAAAAGGCGTTGGGCTATGCAGCCTCTACTGTGAAGAGTGAAGATTTGAATGCCGCTAAGTCTGGATCAGTGATGTCAGGTTTGACTGGTAAGGTTGCGGGTTTGAATATTACTAGCGGTGGTGCTACAGGCTCTTCTCAGAAAGTAATCGTGCGTGGTATCAGTTCTTTCAGTGCTAATCAACCTTTGTATGTGGTGGATGGTGTGCCTATTATGAATGATTTCCAAGGTGAGGATTCTTTCTCTAACTCCGTGGATTTTGGTAACCAAGCTAATGACATTAACCCAGAGGATGTTGAGTCTGTAACAGTCTTGAAGGGTGCTTCCGCTACTGCCCTTTATGGTAGCCGGGCTGCTAATGGTGTTATCATGGTGACAACAAAACGGGCTGGGGCTGAGAGGCTTTCTGTTACGTACGATGGCTCATTTATGGGATCTAGCGTATTGCGTGTTCCTCAAACACAAGATCGTTTCGGACAAGGATGGGGATCTTTCGGACCTATGGAGAATGGTTCTTGGGGACCGGTTTTGGATGGTCGTGATCATATCTGGGGACCTTACTCAGACGGCTCAGAAGGTTTATTAACTCCGCTTTCTAAGCCTTTCTCGTATGTAAAGAACAATCTTCGTGATTTTTATGAAACTGGTTTTGAGACGAATAATAACGTCTCGATTCGTATGGGTAATGATAAACTTGGTTTTGTTGCCTCCTATGGTAATGTGAAGTCTGACGGTGTATTACCGGGTGACGCTGATTCATATGCTCGTAATACAATCTCGTTAAGAGGTAATATGAAATATAAACGTTTTTCTGCGGAATTAAACTTGAACTATGTCCGTAAAGATATCACACAAGCTGCTGCTGGCCAAGGAGATGATGGTGCAACGATGTTTTCTGAGATTTTGCAACATGCCGTGGATGTAGATATTAGCTCAATGAAAGATTATACGAATCCTTATTTTAATACGGATAACTTCTATACAGCTTATGCGGAGAATCCATATTGGGTGTTAGATCATAATCGTAATAAGTATCAAGATGACCGTGTCTATGGTAAGATCGAGCTTGCTTTTGAGATTATGAAAGGTTTGAAGGCGGTTGGACGTTTAGGTGGTGACTTTACGAACGCTACTCAAAAGAGATGGAATGAAAAAGTGACTTTCGCTTCAGGGTCTTGGAGTGAATTAGGTGGTAAGAAGCAGCAGCCCGGTACTTATACGGAACGTCGTGACAAGGTGGAGCAAATTGATGCGACCGCTTTCTTAAACGCGGATTATAAAATCGGTGAGGATATCGCTTTGAATGGTATGATTGGATGGAACTTGAATCAACAAACGAGTTCTTATTTGAAATCTTATCTGTATGGTTTGGAGCAACCGGGATGGTTTAACTTAGCGAATGGTGTTGATAAGCCCATGACTACGACTTACTCTGATAGACGCCGTTTGGTTGGTTTGTTCGCTCAAGGTGAGTTTGGTTACAAGAATTTCTGGTTTGTGAATGCTTCTATTCGTAACGACTGGTCATCTACTTTACCTCAAGGAAATAATAGCTTTTTCTATGGTGGCGTGAATACTTCATTGATCATCACGGATATGTTTGAGGATTTGAAATCTGATTATCTGAATTTCTTGAAGGTTCGTGCAGCTTGGGGACAGACTGGTAACGATGCTCCGATTTACCGTACTAGCAGTTATTTTACACCGACTCAAATCAGTTTAGGTTTTGGAGATTTATATTTACCTATTAATAATACATTAGGCTTGACAGAGTATAATCGTTTGCCGAGTATGGATCTTCGTCCGGAGATCACGACAGAATGGGAGTTCGGTTTAACAACGCATCTGTTTAACAATCGCTTGGATATTGATGCTGCTTATTATAATAAGAGTACGAAAGATCAGATAATATCTGCTAGTCTGGCTCCGGAGTCTCGCTATACGTCTATGACCCGCAACGTAGGTAAGATTGCGAATCAAGGTGTCGAGTTGGCAGTGAATGGCATTCCTGTTCGTACGAAAGATTTCGAGTGGGGATTAGGTTTTACTTTCAGTAAGAACTGGAGTGAGGTGAAAGAGTTATGGGATGATGTAACTGAGTATAAATTGACAAGTTCCTATCAAGTGGATTTCGTTGCGGAAGTAGGTCAGCCTTTGGGCGTTTTCAAGGTTCCGGCTTTGGCCACGACTGATGATGGTAAGGTGATCGTTGATAATAACGGTATGCCGACAATTGATGCTAGCAAGAAAGAGATCGTAGGAACGTCTACACCTAATTTCTTGATGGGCTTTAATACGCATTTCACATGGAAAGGGATTACTTTATCAGCGGTGTTAGATTGGCGTAATGGCGGTGAGTTCTATTCATATACCTCTCAATTGCTTACATTTGCCGGAAACTCTACTTATACGGTGTTTAATAATCGTGAACCATTTGTGGTTCCTAATTCCGTGAAAGTCGTAAATGGTCAATACGTAGAGAATGATATACCTATCGTACATTGGGGAGGTGCTTCTAGCGCTGTTAATACCTACTATAATAACGCCTCCAACTACGCTCAGTATAGAAATTGGATTTTACCTAAAGATTACTTGAAATTAAGAGAGATTACACTTTCTTACTCTTTGCCGAAAGCATGGTTGAAACAAACCCCATTCTCTATGGTTCAAGTTAGTTTGATCGGACGTAATTTATTTATGTGGACCCCGAAAAAGAACAACTACGTAGATCCGGAAGGTACGAATTATGGTAATGACATCTTGTCTGAAATTGGTGAATTTGGTGCGGCTCCGACAAACCGTACGTTTGGTGGTGGTATTAAAGTTGTATTATAATAAGTAACTTTAAAAAGTAAAGATAGTATGAAAAGAAACAATTTAATATATACAGGACTGGTTAGCTGCTTGTTGATGGCGACTACAGCTTGTTCCGATTATTTGGATATTAACCAGAATCCGGAATATCCAACGGAAGCCTATTCTTCCTTCTGGTATCGCAGGAGTAGCAAGTATTGTAGGTGGTACTTACGAATTATATGGTAGCATGTGGTCTCAGCAATGTACGCAGGGACATACATCCAACCAGTATAATACATTGGTTAACTATACGATAACTAACGCATCCGATTCTCGTTTGTGGTCTATACCTTATTCAATAGCACTGCCAGACTTGGATTTGGTTATCAAAAGCTCTGAATCGGCTCAAGAATGGAATTATTGGGTAATGGGTAAGACTATGACTGCCTTTATGTATCATATCCTAGTGGACTCTTATGGCTCTATTCCTTTTACAGAAGCTATTCTTGGGAATGAGAATACTACACCGAAATATGATGACAGTAAGACTGTGGTTTATCCGGGATTATTAGCGATGTTGGACGAGATTATCGCTAAAAAAGCGGAAGCTACCGCAGGTGGTTTGCCTTCGGTTACAAAACAAGACTTGGTGTTCGCTGGTGACGTGAATAAGTGGATTCAATTTGCGAAGAGTTTAAAGCGAAAATTGTTGATGCGTGATTTCGATACGAATAAAGCTGCTATCAAGGCATTGCTCGACGAAGGAGATTTGCTGAGTGTAGACGCTAAGATGGACTGTTTTCAAGATTTGGAAAATAAATCAAATCCATTGTATGAGAATGACCGTCGTAAATTGAATTCAACTGTAAATATTCGTGCGTGCGCTACGGTTTGCGATTATTTGAAAAAATATGAGGATCCTCGTTTAAATGATTTTTATTCACCTAATACGGATGGCTCCGGCGAGACAACAGCTTTGAAGTATGGTGACCGCCCAAACTCGGTAGCGGTAACAACTCGTATGATCTCTGTGGCTAAGCTAGGTCCTACAGATCCTGTTTATTTTATGTCTGCTGCTGAGGTAGCGTTCCTGCAAGCGGAAGCTTACGCTCGTTTGAATGATGTGGCTAAAGCGAAAGTGGCTTATGAGCAAGGTGTGAATTATGCGTTTGAACGTTGGGGGTATTCTGCTGCCGAGTTTGTTTCGGAAGGTGCTCCTTATGCTTTCGATAGTACGGACCAAAATTCAATGCTTACCTCTATTTTGACCCAGAAGTGGATCGCTTCCACTCGTTGTCAAGCATGGGACGCATGGTTTGATATCAATCGTACCGGTATTCCTGTTTTAGGGACAAAGCATGTGGATGAGGAAGGATATATTTGGGGGCAGTTGACTCCTTGCATTGGTTCTGCGTTGGCTCCGGGTGAATATCCTCGTCGTTTATTGTATCCGAAGTCATCTTCAGACTATAACCCTAATACTCCGGCGGTAGTTCCGTTAGCGGAAAAACAATGGTGGCATAAATAAATGGGTGTTATAAATGTATATTAATCAGAAAAGCTTTTTGAATATGAAACAGATAAATAAATTACTGGTTATCTTATTGGCGTTGGTCACCTTTTCTTCTTGTGAGACTTATGGTGATTACGAGATAGAATACACGGCTATTTACCCTTTATGTGGCGAATGGGTAGTTAATGTTACAGGTGAGGATGGTGGTGTCTTGGCGGAAGGTGTGACCTGCAATACTTACAATACGACTGATGATGCCACGGATAAGATGTGGATAAAAATGAGTGTTGCCACAAACGACTGGGGAGTACGTGGCAAGATTCATTGCGATGTCACTTCTAAATCTTTTGATGGGGATGGTATCGCTAATCTGCTCCATGCGGATGATGGTATAAATTCTACTGTAACCTTCAATATCTCTGGTAAAGTAATTGTGGATGGTTATACTACTCAAGCCAATACAAAAGTGGATGCCATTGAATTTACCTTGACTCAAAATGGAAAGTCGATGACGGTTAAGGGATTCCGTAAAACAGGTTGGGAAGGTGAAGATTATTGATATGATTGTTTTTGAAAAAGTATTAGCTTTCTTGCGAACTTCATTGGATGCCGGTGTTGAATGTGTGCCGATTTC
>ENA-UEPS01001049-UEPS01001049.1-human-gut-metagenome-genome-assembly--contig:-NODE-1049-length-17079-cov-70.279320_pt1 | contig 17079 bp, 9 predicted proteins | sample MGYA00242904_ERZ507924 | MGnify/ENA primary metagenome ERZ507924 (study PRJEB26167, sample SAMN06115422) | human gut metagenome | host: Homo sapiens | place: China:Sichuan | collected 2014-10-16...
TAAAGCAGTGAAAATGGCCTTTGACAAGCTGGCGGTCGCCGCCTAACGGGGCTAAAATTCACTTGCGAAACTTAAGTAATAAGAGCCAGTTTTTAGCTGTTTCATTGAAAGTTTCCTTAAAGTGCCGATTAAACGTACTCTGACTCATATTTGCCTGTAAAGCAAAATCCTTGACATCAAATATCTTGCGGCTATTCATTAATACAAAATCCTTAAATTCTAAATTTTGGCCCAAAACGGGATAGAAAAACAAAGCCAGTTCTTCTTTTGTATATCCGGCACGCAAATACAAGAAAAGTTCATCACGCTTTATCTGATGATAGTGTATGCACCCCAATCCCTCTTTTAAACAATCTACTAGTAAAGAAAAGAAACTTTGCAAGCGTATATCTAGTTTCAAGCAATATGGATTTTGACAAGTGCTTTCAGATATAAAATGCGACAACTGTTGAATGGAAAAACGCGAGCACAACTTCAAATCGTTTGTAAACGAACATAATAATAAGGTCGTAGCTTTCCGAGCAAAGGTCGTTATTTGTTTATTTTTTGGAAGTAAAAACATATACCCCAATTGAGGAGTAAAATATTTATCTATTTCATATCTTATCTCAATATCTCCTTGTAACAAAATAACCAAAAAAGTTGTATTAAGAAACCGACGTTCCACAGTATGCCCTTCGGGAATCTCCATCAACGTAAAAACTTTATTGAATTCTTCCGCATAATTAGTACACGAAATATGTTCATTTTTATACAAGAGTGTCATGCCTTTTCACTAATTAGGTTAATACTTACTCCTCAAAAAGCTTCTTTGACTTGTGAAGAATTATGCATATCCATTTATAAAAACGCAACAAATATAATTAATTTTACATATAAAAAACACACAAAAAAAGCTTTATTTCCTAACACAATAACCAGATTTTTGATGTTGTCACGAATGGTTATATAGGTATAGCTCGCACTCAAGAAGAGATAGATTCTCTCATAATGAAATGAAAGGTCGTAAACGGATAGATGCGGAACAGGAACGCCGCCATCTACGTCTGGATTTTTTCGGTAAGGAACGTAAGAAGTGTGATGCAGAACTTATGAGTGCCGAACAGATACTTTCGTGCATAATCAACATTCCCATCAATGGAGCGGACCTGATACTTGACCGTGTCTTTGACAACGTGGAATTCAACAGGATAGATGATGAGGTATTCCGTCAACTTGTAAAAGCCCGATTGTCTTATCCTGCAAGCAAGGCTGCCACAGTGGAGTATCTGAAGAATCATTTTTATGATGTCACTACACTCTATTTTGAGTCGGATTATGAGGATGAGCTTCGCAAAACCGGTTTCTCCAAGGAAGGGCGTCACCAGAACCCTCAGATTATATTGGGACTGTTGGTCAGCATTGGCGGCTATCCGCTTGCGTATTGCATTCATGAGGGCAACAAGTACGAGGGGCACACGATGCTTCCTGTAGTGACGGAATTTTCATCGGATTGATTTAATTACTATTTGTATAATGTGACAGTGATTCAGGATTTATTTGATTTGTCGGCTGAATTAATTGGAACTTGGGCAAGTATTTTTTGAAATCTCCTTGCATATTCTCTGTTTCACAGTGCGGGATTTGTATTTCACATTGTGAAATATGTATTCCACACTGTGGTTTTTGTATCCCACAGTGTGAAACAGAGAATTCTTTCCTGCGTTTCGAAGAAAAGACGCTGAGAAAGAGTGATTTATGTGGATAGTATGGATCTTTGTTTGAAAAATAGGTGTAGAGTGGGATATAGAGACTTCCCGGAAGCTGCGGTAATGGCACAAAAAAACGGCTTTAAAGGGTATTTATAACTCCTTTAAAGCCGTATATAATGTGGTACCTTTTTGTTCATACTCCTTCTTCCGTTTCGGATTCATCGGGAACCAGCCTTTCAGCACGCGTTCGCGCTGTTCGAAGACCTCCTTGATGGTCCAGAAAGAAGAGAATGAGAAAACTCCCAACAGGGTCGACAGCAGAATCTGACTTACCAGTACGGAACCGATAACCTATATTTCAGTAATTTATCTCATTATGGACAGAAGGCGGCTGGAGCATTGAAATAAATTTATGGTATATTCAAATCAGTTATAATTTGAGAAAGAAATATTTATTGTTTCATTTAATTGATTAATTTTGTGTTCATACGATAGATTTGAATTTGGTTTAACTTATAGTTATTGTATCTAGAATGAAGAAATTCTTGATTTCGTTGTTTCTGCTTTTTTTTGCTATTGTTTCTATGGCAGATGAGATGCCTATGTTGTTATCAGAGCTTGATAAAGCAATTAAAGAACGTCCTTTGTATATAAAGAAGCGTTTGGAATACTTGGAGCGTTTGAATAAAATGTTAGATAATTCAGAAACTAATGAACAACGTTATCATATATTAGGAGAGTTATATTCTGGATATTCTTCTTTTAATGCTGACTCTTCATTGCATGTGGCTCGTGCTATTTATGAAGTTGCTCAACGTATCCAGAATGAGGATTACCAGATAAATGCTTTAATGAATATGGCGGAGATTTCTGGAGTTGCTGGTATGTTTAAAGAATCTCTGGATTTGATGAAAAAGGTTAATCGGAAACGGTTGCCTGATTATTTGCGACCTTATTATTATCATGTTTATCGTACTGTTTATGGGAATATGGCTGATTATACGGTTTCTGTTGCCCAAAAAGGCCAATATAATAGATTAACGGATTCTTATAGAGATTCTATTTTGCTGGTAAATAATCAGGAGTCTGTTACTTATCAAATTGTTAAGGCTGATCGTTATAATGTTCATGGTCAATGTAAGGAAGCTATTGCAATGCTTGAAGATTATACTAATAGACATAAAATGGAAGTTCATGATGAGGCTATACTTTATTATACATTATCAAACTCTTATTCTTTAATTGGAGATAAAGAGAACCAGAAACGCTGTTTGTTGCTTTCTGCTATAGCTGATATGAAATCGGGGGTTAGAGAATATGCTTCCTTGAGAGAACTGGCTGTGTTACTTTATCAAGAGGGAGACCTCGATCGTGCTTATTCTTATTTGAAACTTTGTATGGAAGATGCAGCTATGTGTAATGCCCGTTTACGGATTATAGAAACCTTGAAAATATTTCCGGTGATAAATGAGGCTTATCATTTAGAAAAAGCAAGGCGGCAGCATAAGTTACAAATAATGTTTATTTGTATTTGTATCTTGTCATTTATTTTATTGGGAGGAGTTTATTATATGTATTACCAGATGAAACGTCTGGCGGTAGCACGACGTCAAGTAATAGATGCGAACCGGAAATTACAGGATTTAAACAATGACTTGTGCCTGTCAAATGCTAAGTTGAAGGAGTTGAATCACGCATTGAGTGAGAATACTTATTTAAAGGAGATTTACATAGGACGTTATCTTGATCAATGCTCAACGTATATTGAGAAGTTGGATGAATACCGTAAAAGTTTAGCTAAGTTAGCTGCGGTTGGAAAGGTTGAGGAATTGTATCATCAGTTGAAGTCTTCTCGACTGGTTGATAAAGAATTAAAAGATTTTTATGCGAGTTTTGATGATACCTTTTTGTTGCTGTTTCCGACTTTTGTTGATGATTTTAATAAACTATTAATTGAAAGTGAAAAAGTTCATTTAAAGCCTAATGAACGGCTTAATACAGAGTTGCGTATTTTTGCATTGATTCGGTTAGGTATTACAGATAGTGTAAAAATAGCTCAGTTCCTTCGTTATTCGGTTACTACCATTTATAATTATCGAACTAAGGCACGGAATAAGGCGGCTTGCAATCGGGATGAATTTGAAAAATATGTCATGCAAATTGGTAGTTTAGAGCAGTAGCGTCTTGCTTTTCATTTATTGGATTACTACTTTTTTGACATTGGAATCATTCTCTAATATTATAATAATTAGAAAGTTATGATTATTTGAATATCTTAAGTTACTACTTTTATACTTGGTTGCCTTGAAACTTTTATATTAGCATAATACTTTTGCATTGTTGGAAAAGGATGTAGTAATATTACATCTAATTTATTAATTAAAAGTCTAATTTATGCAAAACAGCACTTCAAGGTTTCTACAAAAGAAGCGAGCGCTTTCTCTTTTAGGAGGACTATTTATTACAGCAAGTGTATTTGGTCAGAATCTTACGGTAACAGGTACTGTAAAGGATGTTACAGGAGAACCTGTTATTGGGGCAAATGTTATCCAGGAAGGAACGTCGAATGGTTCTATAACGGATATTGATGGAAAATTCTCTTTAAGTATTCCTAAAGGATCGGTTTTGGTGATTTCTTATATAGGATACGCAAGTCAGAATGTAACAGTGACAGGTAACCAGCCGCTCGTTATTACTTTGAAGGATGACACGGAACTATTGGATGAGGTAGTTGTTGTGGGATATGGTACGATGAAAAAGAGTGACCTGACAGGAGCAGTAGGTTCTGTCGGAGCGAAGGATATGAAGAACTCTCCAATATCTAACGTAGGTCAGGCACTGCAAGGTAAAGTTGCAGGATTGCAGATTATAGATAGTGGTAAGCCCGGAGATAATGTTACTATTCGAGTACGTGGTATTGGTTCTATCAATGATAGTAATCCGTTGATAGTAATTGATGGAGTACCTACAGATTTAGGACTTAATTCTATCAATATGGCAGATGTCGAGCGTGTTGATGTTCTAAAAGATGCTTCTGCTACAGCTATTTATGGTTCTCGCGGTGCTAATGGTGTAGTAATGGTTACTACGAGAAAGGGAGAAAGTGGGAAAGGTAAGCTTTCTTTCAGTGCTAATTGGGCTGTACAGAATGTTACGAATCAACCAGATATGTTGAATGCGAGTCAGTATGCAGCTTATAGCAATGATATGCTTTCTGCAGCTGGGCAAACAACAAATCCTTTGTGGGCAGATCCTTCTTCATTGACTTCAAGTACTGATTGGCTTGATGAAATGTTCCGTACAGGACTATCACAAAATTATACAGTTAGTTACTCTGGAGGGAATGAAAAGTCTCATTATTATGTTTCTGGTGGATTGTTAGAGCAAAAAGGTGTGGTAGAGAGCGTTAAATATCGCCGTTTTACGTTTCAAGCCAACACGGACTCTCAGGTTTTGAATTGGTTGAAGTTCTCAAATAACCTGACATTTTCTACTGATACTAAAACTTCAGGAAGCTATGATGTGGCCGGTGCAATGAAGGCACTTCCTACACAGCCGGTTAAAACAGATGAGGGTGACTGGAGCTATCCTGGTTATCCGGACTACGACAATCGTTCACAGGCTAACTGGTACGGAACGATGCGTAATCCTATTGGGCCTATATACAATGATAGCAAGCGGACGGATGGATATAATCTCTTGGCTAATATTTCAGCAGAAATAAAGTTTTGTGACTGGTTGCAGTTTAAGTCAACATTTGGCTATGATGCTAAATTTTGGTTTAATGAGGACCTTTATCCAAAGTATGACTGGACTGCTTCTGGAGAAGCTGGTGAAACAAGTAAGTACCAAAGTAGTGATAAATCTTTTACTTACTTGTGGGATAACTATTTTACTTTTAATAAAGATTTTGGAAAGCACCATTTAGATGCTATGGTAGGTAGTTCTGCACAGTGGAATAAATATAATTACATGAATGGTAATGTATCCGGCTTTTTATTTAATGAATTTAGTCAGTTGACCAATGCGAAGGAAATAACAAGCTTGACGGGTTCCATGAGCGAATGGGCTTTACTTTCGTATATGGCTCGTGTCAACTATTCATTTGATGATAAATACTTAGTTACGGCAACTGTACGACGTGATGGTTCTTCACGTTTTGGAGAAAATAATCGTTGGGGTACATTCCCTTCTGTGTCATTAGCATGGCGTATATCCAAAGAATCTTGGTTTCCACAAAGTGAGGTCGTGTCCGATTTAAAATTACGTGCAGGATATGGAGTAACTGGTAACCAGGCTTCAATTGGTAATTATGATTTTGCAGCATTGTTTGATATCCGTAAATATGCTTTTGGAGGGAAGGTTGTCGATGCGTTGACTACAACAAGTTTGTATAATCCTGATATCCGTTGGGAGGCTATTCATCAGGCCAATATCGGAGTTGACTTGAGTTTGTTTAATTCGCGTGTAAACCTATCTTTGGATGCTTATGTAAAGAATACAAAGGATATGTTAGTTTCAGCTTCAGTTCCTATTACTGCCGGATTTGATGAAACAGTCTCAAGTTGTCAGACTAATGCTGGAAAGGTCCGTAATAAAGGTGTTGAGTTGGCTTTACATACTTATAACTTTGTCGGAGGGGATTTTAACTGGGATACTAGTTTGAATTTGACTTATAATACCAATGAGATTGTAGATTTAAATAGCAACATACCGATGTTCCGTAATGAGATTGCCGGTGAAAATGTAATTCGTTTGGCTAATGGATTTCCGATAAATACTTTTTATGGATATGTGACTGATGGTATTTTCCAAAATTGGGAGGAAGTTAATTCACATGCATTCCAAAGTACAGAAACTTGTCCGGGAGATATTCGTTTTAAAGATCTGAATAATGATGGAAAGATTAATGAAGATGACCGTACTGTTATCGGTAATCCATCTCCTAAGTGGATATTCTCAATGAATAATAATCTGAGTTATAAAGGATTTGATTTGTCTATTTATTTGCAGGGAGTGAGTGGAAATGATATTTTTAATGCAAATAATATAATGAATGAGGGTATGGCTGGAGCTGCGAATCAGACTACGGCAGTTCTGAACCGTTGGACAGGGGAAGGAACAAGTTATGTCATGCCTCGTGCGGTACTGAATGACCCAGCTAAGAATAATCGTGTTTCTGACCGTTGGGTTGAGGACGGCTCTTATTTGCGTATAAAGAATATTACGTTAGGATATAATTTCCCCCAAAAATGGATAAAGAAGTTAACCTTGGAGAATGCACGTCTGTTTGTTTCTTGCGATAATGTGGCTACTATTACTGGATATTCTGGTTTTGACCCAGAAGTAGATATTAATGGGATAGATAATAATCGTTATCCTATTTCACGAACTCTTAGTTTAGGAGTCAACTTTAATTTCTAATCTGAAAAAACAATTATTATGAAACATATTACTTATATAATATTGGCATCTGCTTTGCTGACCTGTTCTTCTTGCAGTGATTTTTTGGAAAAGTATCCTAAGGATTCTCCTAGTACTACTATTCCTATGAGCGATGATTTGGCTGTAGCTATGACTAACGGATGTTATCAGTCTTTACAGTCTATGAATCTTTATAATCAGCGTATCTGGAGTATGGATATTTGTGCCGGTGATAGCGAAGCGGGGGGAGATCCTTCTACAGGTACTGATGGAGTTGAAACAAAAGAAATTGCTAATTTCTATGCAACTCCAAGTAATAATCTTGCAGTTGGATTATGGAGAGGAGGATATACTGGTATCGGTAATTGCAATACAGCCATTCAGTCTTTATCAGCTAATGCGGATAATATTTCTCCGGAAATATTGACCCGTTCTTTGGGTGAGGCTTATTTTTTACGTGCGCATTATTATTTTATCTTGGTTCGTTGTTTTGGAGGAGTTCCTATTCGTACAGAACCGGCTAAAGTTAGTGACCCTAAAGACATTGCCCGTAATACAGTAACAGAAGTCTATGACCTGATTATAAAAGATTGTAAGGAGGCTATAGAGCGCTTACCTCAAAAAAATGAGTTAGCTCCAGCTGACTTAGGACGTGTTACTAAGGATGCCGCTTGCACTCAGTTAGCAAAAGTTTATTTGACTCTTGCTTCATACGGTAATACCTATGCATCTTTAGCACCCGAAGAAGGATTTTATCAAGCAGTTGTGGATTTATGTGATGAGATCGCTACGATGGGATATGATTTGGCAGCTTGTGATTATGCTTCTTTATGGAATGAGAATTTAATTAAAAATAAGAATAGTGCAGAATCTATTTTTGAAATACAATATTCTGGAGAGAATGCAGGAACGGGCGGTTTTTGGGCAAATGATGGACAGTCATCCTGGTGTTCAACATTTATGGGGCCTCGTAACTCTGGATTTACTTATGGCTCTTATGGGTGGAATCAACCTACTGATGAATTCTTTGAATCGTATGAAGAAGGTGATAAACGTAAAGATATTACCGTATTTTATGAAGGATGTCCGGATTTTGATGGAAAGTCCTATAAGGCAAGTTATGCTTTTATGACTGGGCGTAATGTGCGTAAATTTATTATTCCTATTTCTTTAAATTTATATCAGGATGCAGAGACAAGTCCTCAGAACTTTATAGCTTACCGTTATGCGGATGTATTATTGATGAAGGCGGAGGCTTTGAATGAATTGGGTGAAACGGTTCAGGCGCAAACTCCATTGAATATAGTACGACGTCGCGCCGGATTAGGAGACTTTCTGTCAACTAATAAGGAGGAAATGAAGGAGAAAATCATTCATGAGTGCCGGATGGAACTTGCATTCGAAGGTCATCGCTGGTTTGATTTAATCCGTATTGATGGGGGAGATTATGCCTTGAAGTTCTTTAATTCTATTGGCAAGGTAAATGCAACTAAAGACCGTATGTTACTACCTATTCCACAAGTAGAAATGGATGCGAATGCATTGATGGTACAGAACCCCGGTTATTAATAACTTAAACTTATAGATTATGAGAGTTCAAAATATATTTTTTTATTTATCCGTATTGCTTTGTTGTGTTTTTACGTTAAGTTCTTGTTCAGAGGATTTGACTGAAACAAATAAAGGCTATGATGTGCTGACATTGACTGCTGATAAGGAGGTGATTAATCTTAATGAAAATGATGCAGCTTTGACAGCTCTAACATTAAAGTGGACTAGTGGTACAAATTATGGGACAGGAGCGCGGCTGAATTATAAGTTGGAGCTGCGGGAGAAAGGAAGTACTGAACCAACAGAACCATTGTTAAATAAGCGATTTAATGATCAGGAACTTTCTTATGCTTTTACAGTTAGAGAATTAAATGATTATTTGCATGCTGCTGGAATTAGTTTGACATACGGTGAAACAGTGGAAGTTGAAGCAACTGTGATTGCAGAGGTTGTTGGTTATGAAGACTATGAGCAGAATTCTTCTGTTTCTTTTAAAGTGACTACTTATGAACCGGTTTCTGAGACATTATATATTTGTGGTGATGCGACGGAAGGTGGATGGTATGTAGAACAAATGGGAGTGTGCAGTCTGGTTGATAACCAGCAACCTGGTATTTTTAATATTACTGCAACATTGACCGAGGGTAAGGATTTTAAGTTCTTTACTCAAATGGACTTTTCTTCTATTGCTTATGTTTGTGCTCCTGATGGAGAACAAATATTAAGTGATGGTATGACCATAAATATTATTCAAAAAGTTGATGATACGGTAGATGACTTGAATTTTCAGGTAACAGAAACCGGAACCTATAAGCTTACGATTGATTTGTTGAATAATACTCTGAATATAGTCAAGAGTACTCCAGCGGCTCCAGCTTTTAATACTTTGTATTTTGTCGGTAGCTTTACTAATTGGACTTCTAAACCGATGAAGCAAGATCCTGTGAATCCGTTCGTATTTTTATATGGTGATGTATTTACATGGACTCCTGATGGTGAGTTTAAGTTTGGAACCATGGATGGAAGTTGGGATAATATGTATATGGCAACTCAAGATAAAGCTCCGTATACGGATACTAATGTAAAATTGGGTGGTACAGATCAGAAATGGGTTTTGAAAGAAGAAGAATGCGGAAAGGCTTATAAGATTCGTTTGGACATAACAACAGGCCAGGAAAAAATGGTGATGGCTCCTTTTGAACCTTATACGGAAATTTCTTTGCTAGGTGATGCTACTCCTGCAGGTTGGACTTTGCCTTCTTCTGCTCCAATGACAAAGATTGACGAATATACTTATCAGTGGACTGGAAATCTGACAGCAGGTGAAATTAAGTTTACCTGTGATAACCAGTCTGATTGGATGGGAGCTTGGTTTATGGCTGTAGAAAATGGTCTTACATTTGAAGCAGGTGAATATGATATGTACTGGATTGATAAAACGAATCCAGATTATGGTTATGGAAGCTTAGATAATAAATGGGTTGTGACTGATCCGGGAAACTATACGATTACCCTGAATCAAGCTACAGAAAAACTCTTAGTTCAGAAGAATTGATTAAATTAGAATTGTTTATCATGAAAAAAATAATTTACTTGGCAGGAATTTTTCTCCTTTTTACTGCATGTAAGAACGATGACGGAGCAGGAATGGCAAATTTGGAATATGAAGGAGGTGAAGTTTCTGTTAAAATAGAGGAAGGAACTGGTATTTCTTTATTTACGGATAAAGCTTGTTATGCACCAGGAGAAACAGTAAGTTTTGGTATTTTAGGTGACATTCCGTCGAACGCAAAAATTCGTTATCGTCATTTGGATGAAGTAATTGAAGAACAACCTTTGGCTGGTTCGTCATGGACGTGGACTCTTCCAACTGTAGATTTTACAGGTTATATGGTTGATATTTATGCATCATCGGATGATAAGGAAGTAATTTACGGAACAATTGCGGTTGATGCTTCTAGCGATTGGAAACGATTTCCTAGGTATGGATTTGTGGCAGAGTTTGGTCAGAAATCGGATGAAGATATAAAGGATGAGATGTCTTATTTGAGCCGTTGCCACATTAATGGTGTACAATTCCAAGACTGGCATAATAAGCATCATTGGCCTTTAGGAAGTACTCGTGATGGACAGATTATGCCTGTGTATAAGGATATTGCCAGTCGTGATGTATATACGGAAACTGTGGAAAAGTATATTGAGGTGCAGCATGCTTTGGGGATGAAGTCCATTTTTTATAATCTTTGTTTTGGTGCTTTGGATGATGCGAATTTGGATGGTGTGAAAGATAGCTGGGGGCTTTTCAAAGATTATAAGGCAAAAACGCGTGATTGCCATGAATTGCCTGATAGTTGGAAAAGTAATATTTATTTGACAGATCCGGGGAATAAGGCATGGCAGGACTATTTGATACAACGTAATACAGACGTATATAATCATTTTGCTTTTGATGGTTATCAGATAGACCAGTTGGGAAACAGAGGAACCGTATTTAATGTATATGGTAAGGAAGTTGATTTGCCACAAGGTTATGCGTCATTTATAAAGGCAATGAAGCAGGCACATCCAGATAAGAGGTTGATTATGAATGCTGTCAGCCGCTATGGCGCAGAACAGATAGCCAAAACAGGAAAGGTCGATTTTTTGTATAATGAGGTATGGGGTAAAGATAATGACCGTACTGAGGCGAAATTTAGTCATCTGAAAACAATTATAGATGAGAATAATGAATACTCTGGCAATCAGTTGAATACCGTATTTGCAGCCTATATGAACTATTGGTTGGCTGAAAATGTAGGTGAATTTAATACTCCTGGGATCTTGTTGACCGATGCGGTGATGTTTGCGTTGGGAGGTTCGCATTTGGAACTTGGTCCTCACATGTTGTGCAAGGAGTATTTCCCTAATGACAATTTGAAAATGACGGAGGCTTTAAAAAAGAATATAATTCATTATTATGATTTTATGACTGCTTATCAGAATGTGCTGCGTGATGGTGGTTCATTGACAACTAATGTCGATATTGTATCTGTTGACGGTAAATTTGAGGTGCAATCCTGGCCACCGGTTAAAGGAAAGTTATGTACGATAGGGCGTAGTCTGGAAAATCAGGATGTTATTCATTTGTTGAATTTATCACAAGCTGATAGTGATGAATGGCGTGATGATTATGGAACTATGCCGGAACCAAATACAATTGAAAACCCTTCCTTTAGTATTTGTCCTTCACGTTCTGTGAAAGGTCTTTGGATGGCATCACCTGATTATGCCGGAGGAGCCGTAATCCCAATTGCATTTAAGGTAAATGGGAACCGTTTAGAGTTTACTTTGCCTTCATTAAAATATTGGAACATGTTGGTTGTTGAATATAAATAAGAATAAAAAACAGTATGAAGCTAAAATTAATTATATCTGCATTATTATTTTCAGCATTAAATGTTGATGCTGATGTGGTAACATCACCTAATGGAATCGTTTCAATTGATTTCCAGTTAAAGAATGGGATACCTACTTATAAAGTAGATTACAAAGGTAAACCTGTAATTAAAGAAAGTAGATTAGGTCTGGAATTACGTGATGGAAAGAATTTGATGGATGGCTTTGAACAACTTAATGCTACTACATCTACTTTTGATGAAACTTGGCAGCCTGTATGGGGTGAGGTCAAAGAAATACGTAATCATTATAATGAACTTCTTGCAGAGTTGAAGCAGCCATCAACAGATCGTTATATGAATATTCGTTTTCGGGTATATGATGATGGGGTTGGATTTCGTTATGAATTTCCCCAGCAAAAAAATTTAGTTTATTTTGTAATAAAAGAGGAGCATAGTCAGTTTGCTATGACTGGTGATCATACGGCTTGGTGGATTCCTGGGGATTATGATACACAAGAATATGATTATACAGAATCTAAATTGTCAGAAATACGTTCATTATTGTCTAATGCGGTAACTTCTAATGCTTCTCAAACTGTATTTTCCCCAACAGGAGTGCAAACATCATTGCAGATGAAAACAGATGAGGGGTTGTATATTAATTTGCATGAAGCAGCTTTGGTTGATTATTCATGTATGCATTTAAATCTGGATGATAAAAATTTAGTATTTGAGTCATGGCTTACTCCTGATGCAGACGGATTCAAAGGACGTTTACAAACTCCATGTCATTCTCCATGGCGTACAGTTATGGTCTCTGATGATGCATGTGATATTTTATCATCTCATTTGATTTTGAATTTGAATGAGCCATGTAAAATTGAGGATACTTCTTGGATTAAGCCTGTAAAATATATGGGGGTATGGTGGGAGATGATTGCTGGAGGGAAGCCATGGAGCTATACTAATGATATTCCGTCCGTGAAGCTTGGAGAAACGGATTATCGGAAAGTAAAATCTAATGGTAATCATCCTGCTAATACAAGAAATGTGAAGAAGTATATTGATTTCGCTGCGAAACATGGATTCGATCAGTTGTTGGTAGAAGGATGGAATGTTGGTTGGGAAGATTGGTTTGGAAATCAAAAAGATTATGTTTTTGATTTTGTGACTCCTTATCCTGATTTTGATATTGAACAGTTGAATAGATACGCACATGATAAAGGAATAAGATTGATGATGCATCATGAAACATCTGGCTCATCTCGTAATTATGAGAGACATCTTGAACAGGCTTATCAGTTAATGAATAAATATGGCTATACAGCCGTAAAAAGTGGGTATGTGGGAAATATCTTGCCTTATGGTGAACACCATTATGGGCAGTGGATGAATAATCATTATTTGTATTGTGTTGTAGAGGCTGCTAAACATAAAATAATGGTGAATGCTCACGAAGCAGTTCGTCCTACAGGACTTTGTCGTACATATCCTAATCTGATTGGAAATGAATCTGCACGTGGAACGGAGTATCAGGCTTTTGGTGGCAGTAAAACATTTCATACGACAGTCTTGCCTTTTACGAGACTTCAAGGAGGGCCGATGGATTATACACCAGGTATTTTTGAAATGAATATTTCCAAATTAAATCCAAATAATAGCTCACACGTAAATGCTACATTGGCAAATCAATTAGCATTGTATGTAACGATGTATAGCCCTCTTCAGATGGCTGCAGATCTTCCAGAAAATTATGAGCGTTTTATGGATGCTTTTCAATTTATAAAAGATGTACCGGTTGATTGGGATAATAGTATTTATCTTGAAGCAGAACCAGGGAAATATGTAACTGTGGCTCGAAAAGAAAAGGGAACGAATAATTGGTTTATTGGTAGTGCTACAGGTAATGCTAATCATCAATCAGTTATTTCACTTGATTTTTTGGAAAAAGGGAAGAATTATATAGCTACCATATATGCTGATACTAAAGATACTGATTATAAGTTAAATCCTCAATCATATCAGATTGTAAAAGGACTTGTAAACTCTAAGAACAAACTAAAAATAAATACGGTAGAAGCAGGTGGGTATGCTGTAAGTCTATTTGAGGTTACAAATTCAGACGAAATGAAGGGGTTGAAAAAACTATCTGTATCGCCTATAAAATAATATTTATTATAAAGGTTGATATAACTAATTAGAACTTTGATGTTAGCACCTCTGTGAGGTTAGATTTACAGAGGTGCTTATTCTTTTTTTAGGATGAAGAACTTTACTCTATGTGATATAAATTAATTGAGTCTTGGATAGATTGTAAAGTTAGAGAATTATAATTATAAATCATAAGCCTATGTTTAGATATATTGTTGGATGGTTGTTGCTAGCTGTGTCAGTCGTAGTGCAAGCTGCAGTGCCTGTTTGTAAGTCATTTTCGCAACAAGGGCGTGAAGTAACATTTCATTTGGATAATGGTGCAGCTTTTCAATTGAAATTGTGTGGGCAATCCGTAGTTCGGATATGGTACTCTCCAGACGGGAAATTACAACGGTTAAATTCTTCGTTTGCTGTTATTAATGAAGAACTGGAAGATGTGGGAGTAGTCAATGTGAATGAGGAAGCGTCTTGTTATGAGATTTTTACACCTGTATTGAGAATACGCGTTAATAAATCCCCCTTGAAGCTCCAGGTTTTTGATAAATATCAAAAGCTTATTTTTAGTGATTATGGTGATGGCCGGACTTGTGAAGGTGAAAAGAAGGTAGAATATAAAATGCTGAGGCGTGATGAGCATTTTTTTGGATTGGGAGAAAAAACCGGTAAATTAGATCGACGAGGGGAAACATATAAAATGTGGAATAGTGATCGGCCTTGCTATGGTGTAGCTGATGATCCTTTATATAAGAGTATTCCGTTTTTTATGAGTAATTATCGTTATGGTATATTTTTAGATAATACTTATAAAACAGAGTTTAAGTTTGGAACAGAGAGTCGAGATTATTATAGTTTTGAAGCTCCAGGTGGTGAAATGATATATTATTTCATGTTTGGCAAGGACTATAAGGAAATTATGGGGCATTATATAGGACTGACAGGAAAGCCAATTATGCCACCCAAATGGGCTTTGGGATTTGCTCAATGTCGTGGAATGCTCACTCGTGAGGATTTAACACGGGAGATTGCGACTGGATATAGAAAGCGTGGTATTCCTTGCGATATTATTTATCAAGATATTGGTTGGACTCAGAACTTGCAAGATTTTGAATGGCGTAAAGGTAATTATAAGAATCCTAAACAGATGCTGGCAGATTTGAAATCACAAGGTTTTAAGGTTGTAGTATCACAAGATCCTGTTATTTCTCAATCTAATAAAAAACAGTGGCAGGAGGCTGATAGTCTTGGTTATTTTGTAACTGATTCAACAACAGGCAAAACTTATGATATGCCTTGGCCATGGGGTGGAAACTGTGGTGTGGTAGATTTTACAAAGCCTGAGGTAGCAGATTGGTGGGGAGCATATCAGCAAAAGCCTATAAATGACGGTATCAGTGGATTTTGGACGGATATGGGTGAGCCTGCTTGGAGTAATGAAGAGGATGTGGATCGTTTGGTAATGAAACATCATTTGGGAATGCATAATGAGATTCACAATGTCTATGGGTTAACTTGGGACAAAGTTGTGAAAGAGCAGTTTGAAAAACGTAATCCCAATCGTCGTGTATTTCAAATGACTCGTGCTGCTTATGCAGGATTGCAGCGTTATACTTTTGGTTGGACTGGTGATAGTGGAAACTGTGACGATGTAACGCAGGGATGGGCGCAGATGGCTAATCAGATTCCTGTATTACTTTCTGCAGGATTAGGCTTGATACCTTTTACTACAACTGATATATCAGGATATTGTGGAGATATTAAAGATTATTCAGCAATGGCTGAACTTTATACACGTTGGGTACAGATGGGGGCTTTTAATCCGTTAAGTCGTATTCATCATGAAGGTAACAATGCAGTTGAACCATGGCTTTTTGGGGAAGAAGCAGAACAGAATGTGAAAAAAGCTATAGAATTGAAATATTCATTGATTCCTTATATCTATACGTATGCTCGCGAAGCTCATGATGCAGGATTGCCAATTATGCGTCCAATGTTTCTTGAATATCCTTATGATATGGAAACACTTGATACAGATGCACAGTTTATGTTTGGTAAAGAATTGCTTATAGCTCCAGTCGTAAAGAAAAATGCGAAAACCAAGAACCTGTATTTACCAGAGGGTAACTGGTTGAACTATAATGATAAAAGGACGCTTTACTCGGGAGAACAGTGGTTGACAGTGGATGCACCATTGTCATGTATCCCAATGTTTGTAAAGCAAGGATCAATCATTCCTACTATGCCAGTGATGAATTATATTGGTGAACATCCCGAATATCCTGTTATATTTGAAGTCTTTCCAGCAGTAGAAGGTCAGAGTGCTTCTTTCCTTTTGTATGAAGATGAAGGGACCGACTTGGGATATTTAAAAGACGAGTTCTTGAAGACTCCGATTAATGTGAAAACAACAGTTGAAGGGTTTGAAATTGCTATTTCCCCACGTGAGGGTAGTAACTACCAGTTACCATCTAAGCGGAATATGATTTTCCGATTTTATGTAGAAAAATCTCCTCAGAAAGTTGTGATTGCTGGGAAAAAACAAAAAAAAGTAAAGCCTGAAAAATTACATGACCAGGAAAATATATTTGCTGATGCTGTAATATGGAGTTATGACAAGGAAATGCAAATTTTAAATGTGCTTGTTCCTGATAGTGGGGAAGCGTTGGAGATGAGTATTATACAATAATATGCAGGTCGTAGATATGTATGTTTTGAGATTAGGAGTTATATAATAAAAATAGAATCAGAAAGAAAATCTAATATTCTTTCTGATTCTATTTTTATTTGAAGTATAATTACTGTTCATATTCCTTCTTCCGTTTCGGATTCATCGGGAACCAGCCTTTCAGCACGCGTTCGCGCTGTTCGAAGACCTCCTTGATGGT
>ENA-UEPS01001050-UEPS01001050.1-human-gut-metagenome-genome-assembly--contig:-NODE-1050-length-17051-cov-11.940556_pt1 | contig 17051 bp, 7 predicted proteins | sample MGYA00242904_ERZ507924 | MGnify/ENA primary metagenome ERZ507924 (study PRJEB26167, sample SAMN06115422) | human gut metagenome | host: Homo sapiens | place: China:Sichuan | collected 2014-10-16...
GGTATTGGCTGTTGATACTCGGAAAGATCTGGATAAACGTCCTGCTACTCAACAATTGCTGAAGAGTATTGATCAATATGTGAAGAGTGGCCAATTTGCTCCCCGAGCAACTGTAAAAGAAGAGTTTATTCAATCCTTTTTAATAAAATAGTTATGCGAAGAGAATTATTTATATGTTGTTTATTTTGCCTGTCCTTACTGACTTTATCTGCACAGGAGATTCCGATGCAGGAAGTCGCGGCTTTAGAGCAAGTGTATGGTGATGTTCAGGAATCAGAGGGATTGCTGCCGATGAATGAATTGGGCATTGAGTTCGGCTATGCTTTATATGAGGCGGAGATTACTGTGGAGGATGTGGATCGAGAATTGGCGGTAGAGAATATTCGGGACTATGCCTCAGTCTATGTTGATGGAAGATTACAAGGCTGGATAACTGATAATCAGAAGAATATTAAGCTGACTGTTTCTACGGGTACACATCATCTGCAACTTTATGCAGAGAATATAGGGCGTATTACTTATGGACCTGAGATATTGGACAATTCCAAGGGACTTTTCGGGAGTATCACTTTAGAAGATGTTGAAATAGAGAACTGGAAAATGACACCTCTCCTGATACGTGACTGTGACGTGGAAGAACTCCAGTTTACCCCTTGTCAAACAAAACAGTCTCCTTGCTTCTATCGCGGTACTTTTGAGATAGAAACTCCGACAGACATCTTTTTAGATACTTCGGGCTGGGGAATGGGAGAAGTCTGGATAAACGGGCAATACTTGGGTGCCTACTGGGAAGAAAATACAGAAAAGACCCTGGAGATACCTGCTGGTGCTCTGATAGCAGGTAATAATGAAATAGTGGTATTTGAACTAAAAAATAACGAACAAGCTTCCATGACACTAACCGATAAGCCTATTTTCAAATAAGCCCTTGCATGTACTTGTTTATATTCCTTAAAAAAACGACCTTTGTGTAGGAGCAGATTCCGAAAAACGTGTCTTATTTAATGAGAATAGCATAATTATATATATCATGAAGAAACTAACATTTATCAGTTGCCTCCTTTTAAGTGGTTGCCTGGCCGGAGCAATGGCTGCAAACAAAAAGCAACCCATCTACAAAGATGCCAAAGCTCCCATTGAGGAGCGTGTGAATGACCTGGTCAGCAGAATGACACTGGAAGAAAAGGTACAACAACTCAACCAGTACACTTTGGGGCGGAATAACAACGAGAACAATCGTGGTGAGGAAGTAAAAAAAATTCCTGCCACATTAGGCTCCCTCATTTATTTTGATGAAGATGCCAATCTGCGTAACGAGGCTCAGAGAAAAGCAATGGAAGAATCACGTCTGGGTATCCCCATCCTTTTCGGATACGACGTCATCCACGGGTTCCGTACCATTTATCCCATCTCTTTGGGACAAGCATGTTCTTGGAATCCCCAATTGGTAGAACAAGCATGTGCCGTTGCCGCCCAGGAAGCACGCATGTCCGGGGTAGACTGGACTTTTTCCCCTATGATTGACGTGGCAAGAGACGGACGCTGGGGACGCGTTGCAGAGGGCTATGGCGAAGACCCTTATACCAATGCTGTATTCGGTGTCGCATCTATCAAAGGATACCAAGGTGAAGACATGTCCGACAGCAAGCGAGTAGCCGCCTGCCTTAAACATTATATCGGATACGGCGCTTCTGAAGCAGGACGTGACTATGTTTATACGGAAATCTCCAATCAGACTCTGTGGGACACCTATATTCCTCCCTATGAAGCTGGCGTAAAAGCCGGTGCCGCTACTTTAATGAGTTCATTCAATGACATCAGCGGTACTCCCGGAAGCGCCAACCATTACACGATGACAGAAATTCTGAAGAACCGTTGGAAACACGACGGCTTTGTTGTTTCAGACTGGTCTGCAGTACCGCAACTTATTGACCAAGGCCATGCTGCCGACCGCAAAGAAGCTGCCCGTCTGGCTTTCAACGCCGGCCTGGAAATGGACATGATGGGGCATTGCTATGACAAGCATATGGCAAAGCTGGTGGAAGAAGGTAAAATAAGCATGCAATTGGTGGACGATGCAGTGAAACGCGTGCTCCGTATCAAATTCCGCCTTGGACTTTTTGACAATCCCTACACCCCGACATCTACAGAAAAAGAGCGCTTCCTCCTTCCACAAAGCCTGGCTATTGCAGAGAAACTGGCAGAGGAGACCATTGTTCTACTGAAGAATGAAAACAAGGTACTCCCTCTGGCAAACGGGAACAAGCCAACTATCGCCGTCATGGGGCCTCTGGTACAAAACAGTGCCGAGCTCCTGGGGTCATGGTATGGACATGGACATGCAGAAGATGTCCTCCCCATCAAAAAGGCGCTGGATGCAGAATTTGCAGGCAAGGCTGAACTGATTTATACCGAGGGTTGTGGTTTCGACGGTAACGACACTTCCAAATTCAGTGAGGCACTGGCTGTAGCCCGGAAAGCAGATGTCATTCTACTCTGCATGGGTGAAAAGAAAAAGTGGAGTGGCGAAAACGCATCGCGTTCCATCATAGAACTGCCTGCCATTCAAGAGGAATTCATTGCTGAAATGAAGAAAGCAGGCAAACCGATTGTTCTGGTACTGGCTAACGGACGTCCTTTGGGACTCTCTAAAGTGGAACCTCTCTGTGACGCTATCGTTGAAATGTGGCAACCGGGAGTACCTGGCGGTAAACCATTGGCAGGTGTCTTGTCCGGCCGGGTAAATCCTTCGGGCAAGCTTTCCATTACTTTTCCACGTTCCACCGGACAGATTCCAATCTATTACAATCAGCGCAAAACAGCCCGTCCACAAAGTGGCAAATATCAAGACATCTCCTCTTCCCCACTGTATGAATTCGGATACGGCTTGAGTTATACCACCTTTAATTATGGTAATATCAACTTGCCCAAAGAAACCATCAGACGCGGTGAAAAGTTGGTAATGGAAATCCCAGTCACCAATGTAGGCAAACGTGACGGTGCAGAAGTGGTGCATTGGTTTATCTCAGACCCATTTAGCACGATTACCCGTCCATGCAAAGAATTGAAGCACTTCGAAAAGCAACTAATTAAAGCAGGTGAAACACATATATTCCGCTTTGAAATAGACCCGATGCGTGATCTTGGTTTTGTAAATGCCAATGGTGAACATTTCCTTGAAAATGGAGAATATTATGTAATAGTGAAAGACCAGAAAGTAAAATTCACGGTTATAGATTAATCTTCTTTTTATATTGCAGGCCATCCTCCTTTCATCCTTCTAAAAGACAGATGGCCTGCAATTTCTATTTTAGAACAAATAAGTATACTGTTCTCCTAAAAATTTCTTGATATGCTTCAAGGCTTTGGTTATTTGGGCCTCCACCGTCTTGACAGAAATCCCCATTTCCCCGGCAATTTCTTGATTAGTCTTCCCTTCCTCCCTACTTTTGCGATAAACCTGCCCACATTTGTCCGGAAGGGAACAAACAGCTTCTTCAATCAATCGGTTCAGTTCTTCCATCTCCACCGAAGTATCAGCCGCAAGAGCATATCCATATTCTTCTCCTCCCTCGATGGGAACCGTATCCTTTTCATCGCGTAAAGCATTCAGGCAACGATTGCGTGCAGACTGGAAAAGATAAGCCTTGAATGAGATTTTAAGAGTCAAGTCGGCCCTACCCTCCCACAAATTCATAAAGATGGAAAGGGCCAGTTCTTCTATCTCCTGCTTGTCTCTCAGATAAAGGGACATGAAGCGGCAGAGTGAAACAAAATAAGTATCGAAAAGGTGCTTGAAAGCCTTCTCGTCATCTTGTTTGATTAACTGTAACAATAGGATATCATCTTCTGCAGGCATATCGAAGTTATATTAGATAAGGGCTTCTTGAGCGGCAAAGATACTAATATTATTTGTTCCTCGAAATTTATTAAAAAAATAATTGGAATTGGAATAAGGGTTAAACCCAAGTGATGTGTCATATAAGTGAAGGCCTATAAAAACATCATGATCATGAAAAAAAGTGTTCCTTGGAATTTAATCATTCCTAAGTTGAAACAGGAAATTTCCGCAGACGAAGAGCGGCAATTGGAGACTTGGTTACGCAGCAGTAACAACGAAGCGTTATTCAAGGAATTGCAACTGTTATGGGAAAAAATTCAGGCAAATGTAGAAAACTACACGCCCAATACCGAATATTATTGGAATGAACTTGTCAACCGTATGCACGCCAGCGAGCCTAAGCAGACTGAAAAACCTGCAAAGAAACGCTTCGAACTGAAACGGATATACCGCTACGCAGTAGCTGCATGTATAGCTGTTGCCATCGGTTGCTCATTCTACATAGGATTCCTTAACGGACAGCCTGAAGCCATGCCGCAGTTATACTCTAATTTGTCGGGTAAGTCTAAGGTTCTCCTTCCTGACGGAAGCGAAGTATGGATGCATACAGAGACCTCTTTGCAATACGGATCACAAATGAATAAGGATGAGCGTATCGTAAATGTAACTGGTGAAGCTTACTTCGATGTAGCACACGATGCTGACAAACCTTTTATTGTGCAGACAGAAGGTATGCGTATCGTAGTTCACGGAACCAAATTCAATGTCGATGCATTCCCCGGTTCGGAAAATACATTGGTGAGTTTGGTAGAAGGGTCCGTCTCTTTGGAAACCGAGACAGAGAACCGTTTCCTCAAACCGGGCGAAACAGCTACTTTTAATCGGAAAACCCTTACACTTAAGGTAGAAAAAGATGATGTACATTTTGCCTCTTCGTGGGCAAATACACAACTCGTATTCAGAAACCGTTCATTGGGAGACATTTGCAAACTGCTTTCTAAATGGTATCGGATAAAGATAGACGTGGATCCTACATTATCCAATAAATATTTCTATACGTTTACGTTGCGTAGCGAACCGCTGGACGAAATACTCCGCATCATGGCACGCATCCAACCTATGAAATATACCTTTAACGAAGAGAATGAGTTGACAATTTCGTTTGCAGACACAAAACAAAAAGTAAAATGAAACAGTAACAAAATTAAAAACTTATGCCAAACAAACAAATGAGAAATGCACATTATTTAATAATTAACGAAAAGTAAACACCTACATTAATCTTTAAATTTAAGACAATTATGGATATAAGAAAACAACTCATCATTCTTATACTGGTACTTCTATGTGCCCCGGTTTCTGCACAAAAGAAAGAGAAACTGATCACACTGAAGTTCACAAATATCCCATTATCAGAGGCTATGCCAAAAGTGGAAAAGCAAAGTGGATACACTTTCTTCTATGAATCGCAGCAAATAGACATCAAACAGAAAGTCAGCTTGAATGTTAAGAATGAAACTATTAATAAGACAATAGCAGCCTTATTGAAAGGGACCAATGTTAAATTTGAAATCGACGCAACACACATTATTTTATATACCGGAAAGAATAACAAGGCAATATCCGGACAACCACAGAACATCTCTGGTACAGTAATTGACGAAAGTGGTGAACCGATTATCGGAGCAAATGTCATGGTGGAAGGAACCAGTACTGGTGTCATTACAGATCTTGACGGAAAATACACAATCAACGCACCGGCAGGGAGTAATCTCAAAATCTCCTATATCGGTTATGTAACACAGACTGTAAAAGCTGGTAGAAACAGTACCGTAAAGTTAGTGGAAGACAGTAAAACACTGGCAGAAGTCGTGGTAATCGGCTATGGTACACAGCGTAAGTCCGACCTGACCGGAGGTCTGGTATCAGTAGACCAGAAGAAGCTGAACATGATAAATAGCAGTAACTTGATGGACCGTCTTGCAGGACAAATCCCGGGCTTAAGCGTAACTACTGGTGATGCGAAACCGGGTGCAGACCAAACCCTCCGTGTACGTGGTGAAAACTCATTAAGTGCTGACAATGCACCGCTCATCGTATTGGACGGTATTCCTTACAACGGTTCTTTGAGTGATATTGACCCAAACATCATCGAAAGCCTTAGTGTCTTGAAAGATGCTTCCGCAGCAGCTATCTACGGCTCACGCGGTTCCAATGGTGTCATCTTGATTCAATCAAAGAAAGGCAAGAAAGGTGCACCCCAAGTTACATACAAAGGGCAGTTCAGAATGTCGCAACCCCAACAGACCATTGATGTGATGACTCCAGACGAATACATCACATTTAAACAAGACATTGCACGCCTGAAAGATGGATGGAGCGGTGACCAATTGGCTCCTGAGAATATTCTGAGTGCCAGCGAACTTATAAATTACAAGAAAGGCGTTACAAACGACTGGCAGGACTATATTTTCCGCAATGCATTTACCATGGAACATCAAGTAGGCATTTCCGGAGGTACTGAAAGCACCACTTATATGGGGGCAGTTTCCTATCTGGATCAAGAAGGTGTAGTCTACAACTCCGCCATGAAACGTTACAATATCAATTTGAGTGTCACACAAGTATTAAATAAATGGCTGACTATCGGTATACAGACCCAATTTATTCAAAGAGATGGCGGTGGTATAACCCCGAATATTGAACATGCTGTAAAGCAAAGTCCTTATGGTATCTACAAAGATGAAAACGGCAAGTATTATGAAGAACCTATGGACCAATCTCTGATTATTAACCCGATGGCCAATGTCAATGCCGATCAAGATCAAACAAGACGTAACTTCTTCATCAACACCTATGCTGACATTCTGTTGCCGGTAAAAGGTCTTTCAGCCCGTACAACCTTTGGTTACAACTATCGTAGCGACTTTACCGGCACATACTATGGCCGTGACACCAAAGACGGTAGAACAGCCAGCGGAAAAGCCAGCATCAACAATGAACACTACTGGGATTACACTTGGGAAAATCTGCTCAAATATAATCGTGAATTTGGCAAGCACCGTTTCGACGCTACAGGTTTGTTCAGTGTACAACAAACTCAGAAAAAGACTTCCAAGTCAAGTGCCGAAAGTTTTGTAAACGATGATTCCAGTTATCATAACATCAATGCAGGTGAAAAGAATAAAACCGTAAGTTCTGGTTTATCAGAAACCTCGATGCTGTCTTATATGCTTCGCTTGAATTATTCATATGCAGGAAAATATATGTTGACCCTGACCGGACGTTCCGACGGTTATTCTGCCTTCGGTGCAAACAACAAGTATGCATTCTTCCCGTCAGTGGCTGCTGCATGGAACATTGCTTCCGAAAGTTTTATGGAAAATGCACAAAACTGGCTGGACCAATTGAAGCTCCGCGTATCTTATGGTTCTAACGGTAACCAAGCCATCAACCCCTATCAGACATTGGACCGTCTGCACCTCACAAACTATATCTGGGGTGACGGTGGAGCAGGTGTCAACGGTGCTTATCTGGCCAACGACGGTGTCGGAAATCCGAATCTAAAGTGGGAAACAACCCAAACATTCAACGTCGGTATCGACTATTCATTCTTCAACGGCCGTATCAACGGTAACATTGAAATGTATGTCGCCAACACAAAAGACTTGCTGATGAAACGTACTGTTCCTATCATGAACGGCTATAAAACCATTTGGGATAATGTGGGTAAAACACGCAATAAAGGTGTTGAATTTACCTTGAACACCGTCAACATACGTAATAAGGACTTCGAATGGAGCACCGGAATCATCTTTTCACTGAACCGTGACAAGATTGTAGACCTACGTGGTGACAAAAAAGATGATATCACCAATAAATGGTTCATCGGCAAACCCTTGCGAGTTTACTACGACTATGACGTCGACGGCATCTGGCAGGAAGGTGACAAATTCACCTATACCGCAGCAGACGGTACAGAAAAAGAGATCCAAAAAGGTGCCAAACCAGGTTCTGCCAAAGTGAAAGATGCAGACGGAAACGGTTATATTGACTCCAATGACAAAGTTATCATCGGTTCAAAGAATCCAAGCTTCCTCATGTCTATGAGCAATACATTGACTTACAAGAACTTTTACTTGTCATTCCTACTGAATGGAACCTTCAAAGTTACACGTGAGTTGAACGAAGCCAATATCGGAAGTTGGAGTTACAACTTATACAACTATCTGCATAATGCCGATTACTGGACACCGGAACACACCAATTCCAAATATGCTTCTCCAGCATATAACAACTTCGACGGACACAGCTATTACAAAGACTTTACATACATCCAAATAAAGAATATCACTTTAGGATACAATTTTGAAAAGAATTTTGTAAAGAAATTGGGACTGAGCGGTTTGGGAGTCAATATCAGTGTGGAGAATCCTTATACATTCTGTGACATACGCAGCGTATTGAACTATGACAACAGTTGGTTTGCCTCTTACCCGACTGCACGTTCCTACGTACTTGGACTGAACTTATCATTCTAAACTTACTTAAATATATATACAATGAAAAATTATATATCAAAAGCAACTCTAGCTCTGTTAGTAGCTCTGTCTGCTACCGGTTGCTCTGACTTTCTGGATGAGAAACTGAAAAGTGAACTAGCTCCGGACAACACATATACAAGTTCCTATGGTTTCGAAGTAGGTTCTACCGGACTTTATGCCGAAGCACGCTCTGAATACAACACTTGGGGTGAAAACGGTGCCTTCATGCACAATGCCGCTTGCCCTTACGAAGCATTGCAGATTGCCACTGACCTTGCTACCATGGGTACCAAAGACGGTTCTATCCAACCGTTCGGTTTCTTGACATTAACTCCAAATACCGGTATTGTGGGTTCCTACTGGAACTGGGCTTATAGCCTGATTGCAGGAGCCAATGAGATGTTGAAATACTCGGAAATAAACACGAACTGGGATAATAGCACAGACAAGGCGCTCTATCAGGCAGAATCACGTTTTTTCCGCGCCTATGCATACCGTACATTGGTTTATCTGTATGGAGACGTTCCTTATGTAGACAAGATTCAAGATCAGTTCAGAATCGATTTTACCCGTACACCGAAGGAAGAGGTTATTGCCCACATGGTAGAAGACCTTCAGTTTGCTGTCGAGAACCTGCCTACTGACCCTGATGCCGTAAAAGTCGGCAAGCTGACCAAATGGGCGGCAGAACACTTACTAAGTGAGGTTTACTTGATGCAGGGTGATTATGCAAAGGCTGAAACTGCCGCAGAGAATGTCATCAACAGCGGATATTTCCACTTGATGGAAGACCGCTTCGGTGAAAAGGCAAAAGCAAACGGCGATGTGTTCTCCGACCTATTCGTTGAAAACAATCAAAATCGCACATCCGGCAATATGGAAAGCATTTGGGTCATGCAGTTTGAATATAACACTACTGGTGGCGGTACAAATTCCGATGACTGGACACGCCGTGCCTGGGAACCCAAATACTTCGAAATTACCGGTTTTGTTTTGGCAGACTCACTGGGTGGCCGCGGCTTGTCGCAATTGGTACCAATGAAATGGTGGATTGGAGAAGATACCGGTTTCTTTGATGAAGAAGACATTCGTAATTCCGAATACAACATCAAACGTAACTGGTATTACAACAACGAGAACATGCCCGACCTTTATGGTAAAAAAGCCACGATTACAGACGAAACATGGTTTACCACCTTCCGTCTTTATCCGGCTCTGACAAAATTCTTCTATGGCCGTTCCGAAAACCTTTCTTTGACCGGTTCCTACCGTGACCGCATGAAGTTCCGTTTGTCCGAGACTTATCTCTTACTCTGCGAAGCAAGGTTGGGGTTGAACGATATTTCAGGTGCCCGCGAAGCAATCAATGTTGTACGCCGTCGCGCACATGCTCCTGAAATTACGGACAGTGAAATGACCATGGACTTCTTGCTGGACGAACGTATCCGCGAGTTGGTAGGTGAAGAATCACGCCGCTTTACCTTATGCCGTACCGGCAAATTATTGGAGCGTACCCGCAAATACAATACAGAATCGGGGCCCGTTATGCGTGATTACCACACATTATGGCCGATTCCTCAGAGCATAATCGATTCAAATACGGGTGCAGAATTCCCGCAAAACGAGGGATATTAACAGCACAAAGACAAAATAAAACACGAATAAAGGTAAAAAGATAGTTTTCAAGATTCTCATAAAGGGAATTGTCCGCGTCCATTGAGAACAAAGGCAATTCCCTTAATTTTATCAATAAACAATCATGAAGATACACAGACAATTAACAGCAGCAGCCTTTCTGTTTATCAGTATGGCAATCATGGCACAAGTGCCATTCAGCAAAAAGGAAGTAAAAGAGAAAATGAAGCAAGTGGCAGACTGGCAAATTTCCAATCCTAACACTGCCCACGAACACCACGACCTGGATTGGACCAATGGAGCACTTTATGTAGGTATGGTAGATTGGGCTAAACTGGCAGAAGAGGAGTACAATGACAGCACCTACTATCAATGGCTCTATAAAATAGGAAGACGAAACTGCTGGCAACCCCATCAGCGGTTGTACCATGCAGACGATATAACCGTTTCCCAATCATTCATTGACTTATACCGTAAATATAAAAAAGAGGAAATACTGGCTCCTACCCTGGCACGTACGGAATGGATTGTCAACCATCCATCCAACGGTACATTCAAACTGGAGTATGGTGACAACAAAACCCTAGAACGCTGGACCTGGTGTGATGCCTTGTTTATGGCCCCCCCGGTTTATGCCAAGCTATACCGTGAAACCAACAACCGGAAATACCTCCAATTCATGGACAATGAATACCGGGCTACCTACGAATACCTATTCGATAAGGAAGAGAACCTTTTCTACCGCGATTGGCATTATTTCGGTAAAAAAGAAGCCAATGGCAAAAAGGTGTTCTGGGGACGTGGAAATGCCTGGGTACTGGCCGGTCTGGCAGAAGTATTGCAGGAGTTGCCCAAAGGCTTGATGGAACGCGCTTATTACGAAGAACTGTTTATCCGGTTATGCACACGTATCGCCGGATTGCAGAACGAAGACGGTTATTGGCATGCCAGCCTTCTGGATCCGGCTTCTTATCCTTCTCCCGAAACCAGTTCCACCGGTTTCTTTGTATATGCGTTGGCCTATGGCGTAAATGCGGGACTCTTGAATGAAGACGATTTCATGCCAGTCATTATAAAAGGCTGGAAGGCACTGACCGATGCTGTAGATGCAAGCGGTAAACTTGGCTGGGTACAGCCTATCGGTGCCGACCCCCGTAAAGTGACGCGTGACATGACAGAAGTTTACGGTGTCGGTGCGTTTCTTGCAGCAGGATGCCAGATATACAAGATGGCTGTAGATACGGAAGCTGATTATATAAAAATCTGGCCAGACAGAAAAACCATGCAGGGAAACCCTTTAAGTGGTTGGGTTGTTTATGCAAATGAGAATGTCAGCGATGACTTCTGGAAGAAATACGACCATATCTATGTACCGGAAAAAGGAACAACCGTGAAAATCTCCGATTATGCACGCACACTCTATATCCGTACGCATTGGAGTACCTTCAATCCCGCCGAAGGAGTCTACGGCTGGGATACCAACGAAAAGTTGAAAAAAGTAATTCAAGGGGCACTCGACAGAGGTATGCGTCTCTCTTTCCGTGTAGTTGTCGACAGCCGCGACCGAAAAAATGAAGCCACTCCGGCCTATGTATTCGATGCAGGAGCCAAATACTATACAGACAATGGAAAACGCTCTCCCTATCCTGATGACCCTATCTTCCAGGAGAAATATGCAAAGTTCATAGAAGCATTTGCCCAAAAATACAATGACCCTGACCTGGTGGAATTTATAGACGGCTACGGTCTTGGCAAATGGGGTGAGGCACACACTATGAAGTACATTGACCCCAAGAACCGGGAAGCTGTGTTCAATTGGATTACAGACCTCTACGTCAAACACTTCACCAAAGTACCTTTAGTTATCAACTACCATCGTTGGATGGGTGCAGGCAAAGACTGGGCAGGTGAGGAGAATTTTGATCCCGATAGTAAACGCTTGTTGGACAGCGCTTGCGAGAAAGGCTTTTCCTTACGTCATGATGCTTTCGGAATGAGAGAGTATTACGGCCAGTGGGAGCGAAACTATGTGAAACCTTGGATTATGAAACGCCCGGTTCTACTGGAAGGTGGATGGATTGTGAGCAAGCACCCTTATCACAATGACCCGAGCGGTTACAAAACAGCCAAAGATGTGCGTATCGGAGAATTTGAAGACGGTCAGGAAGCTCATGTCAACATGATGGATTTCCGTGTAGGAGACGAAACCATGAGTTGGTTCCGTGATGCCTATCCTTTGGTTGAGCGTTTCATCTCCGAAGGAGGTTATCGTTTATATCCCGATTCCATTGTAGTTCCCAAAGAAATGAAGAGTGGTTCAAGAATAAAGATAGTACATCGCTGGAACAACTTAGGCTGGGGATATTGCCCAACCAATATACCACAATGGAACCAAAAGTATAAAGTAGCTTTCGCATTATTGAACCAAGACAATCAAGTAGTCTACTCTTATCTGGACAACAATACTGATTTATCCGTCTGGATAAAAGGCTATCCCACTTCCTATGAGTTCACTCCCAAACTTCACGGGGTAAAAAAAGGAACCTATACCTGGGCAGTAGCTTTAGTCGATACAACCAAAGGCAATGGAAGCAATGTTAAGGGGCTGGATATCTCTGCCAAGGGAACCTTCACTAATTCTGGTTGGTTAAAACTGTCAGAAGTAACTGTAAAATAAATAAGACACCCCATCGACTTTATAAACAAGAGGCTGAATTCAAGATTGAATTCAGCCTCTTGTTTATAAAGTCCAATCCATCTATTTCTTTTGCGGCAACCCCTTCAGCAAGTGGTCCACCGCCGCTTTCAGCTGTGCATCTTCTCCCTTCAAAACAGCTTCCGGTTCATTATAGACCAGGATATCAGGCTGCAACGTGCGGTTCTCCAGATAGTTGCCCTGCATATCCATGCAGCCTACCTGCGGAATACCGAATACAATACTTGGATCGATCTGGCTTTCCCACCAGACAGCAGTCATGGTTCCTGCCACGGGAGCACCTACCAGCTTGCCTATTCTCAACGTCTTATATACGAAAGGAGTACCGTGGGCATTGCTGTAATTATCCTCGCAAACCAGCATACACGAAGGTTTCAGCCATCTGTCAAAAGGATCGCTGCCGATGTACTGGCCACGCGGCACAAAGCGTTCATACTCCTTGCCGCTAAGTAACGTCGCTACTTGTTCGTGCAGCCACCCGCCTCCGTTATGGCGGGTATCCACCACAACAGCCTCTTTCTTACGACTGCTTTCGCTCAACAAATCGGAGTAAATCTTACGGAAGCTCGGACTATCCATACCTTTGATGTGAATATAAGCAATGCGTCCGCCAGAATATTCATCCACCTTCTTGCGGCAGTTTTCCACCCAGCGCTTATACAACAGCTCATTCTGGGCACCGTAAGATATGGGCTTCAAGGTTTCTTCAAACCGCTTTCCGGTAACAGGATCATAGACCGAGAGAATCACCTTGCGGCCTGCCTTACCTTCGAGTAACGGGAAATAATCAGTGCCAGCCTTAATGGCAACACCATCCACTTTCTCGATAATACAGCCAGGCTTGACATCCGTCTTTTTCTTCGTCAATGGACTCTGAGCTATAATTTCTTTAATCTTCAGTCCATCGCCCGCATAAGCTTCATCATAGAACACTCCCAAAGCAGCCGTAGGAAGTGCTGCGCCCGAAGCATAATAACGCGCTCCCGTATGAGAACCGTTCAATTCACCCAGCATCTCACTCAGCATTTCCGCAAAATCGTAGTTATTGTTGATATACGGCAAGAAGCGCTTATAAGTTTCTTTGTATCCATTCCAGTCCGTACCTTGCAAGTCTGCCACATAGAACTTATCATTTACCTGCTGCCAGATGTGGTCGAAGATATATTCACGCTCACCATAAGGGCGGTAATCGAAGAAAGCCTCAAATTCAATTGGAGAAATCTTGCTGCCTTCAATCTCTATCTTCTTCATTCCGTCGCGGGCACAAAGGAAGATATTCTTCCCTTCCTTGTCAGGCTGCAAAGCGCCTGCACCTACTTTCTTCAAAAGAACTTTTGTAACATTCTCTTTCAGATTGTGTTCCCAAAGATCGTACCCATCCTCGAAAACAGAAAGATAATAGAGTTTATCCCCTTTAGCAGAAAGCATGGCATCTGCCATATGCGAGGAGTTGACGGTCAGGCGTACAATACGGTCAAAGCGGTTTGCGAGGTCGAACTTTAACGGCTCTACCTTTTTCTCCTTATCTTTGTCGGCATCCCCTTTTTTCTTCTTGGCATCCTTTTCGTCTTTCTTCCCGGCTTTTTCCTTCTCTGCCTTCTCCGCTTCCTCGAGTAAAGCGGTTTCTTCCTTGTTCATCAAAAAACGGTCGTATGCTTCAGCATCAAAGAACATGATATAAGTATCGTCTTCGGCTCCCCAACTGCCGTGGCTGCGATACCCCGCACGGTCACTGGTCCAAATCATGGCTTTTCCACCCAATACCCATTTGGCATTGCCATCGTTGTATCCGCTCTCGGTCAGGTTCACCATTTCACCCTTGCCATCGGCATTCAGCAGCACAACATCTTTGTTGTTCCATCCACCTACACCGATATAGTCCGAAAGAATCCATTTGCTGTCCGGACTCCACTGAAACCACTGGTCACCGTCCGAATAAGAGTATTGATACTTGCCATCCATAACGGTACGCACATCCTTTGTCTTCAAATTGATGACACGGATGGTGCTGCGGTTTTCGAGAAAGGCAATCTCTTTACCGTCAGGGCTGTATTGGGGTTGGAAAGAAGCGGCATCCGAGTTTATCAAGCGTTCTTCCTTCAGCTCTGTGGCATAGGTAAACAGCTTTTCATCCTTACGCACAATCGTCGAAGTGTAAAGTTGCCAAAGCCCGCCACGTTCGGAAGCATAAACCAGTGTCCGCCCATCGGGGGCAAAGTCTACGGTACGTTCCTGACAAGGAGTATTCGTTATCTGCTTCGTAGTCTTATATTCCACTGAAGTGACGTAGACATCGCCGCGCAAAACGAAAGCCACTTCCTTACCATCCGGAGACACTGCCATTTCCGTGGCACCGCTACTCTTAATCTGGCGGATAATGTCCTTGTCGTTTCTGTCGGAAACAATGCTGATGTTCACCTTTTGCGCTTCTCCACCGGGAAGCAGGGTGTAAATCTCACCATCAAATCCATAGCACAACCTTCCGTCCGTAGCGGCACTGAGATAGCGTACCGGATTTTTGGTATAGTGCGTCAACTGCACGGCCTTCGCATCTCCGGGAGTACGTCGGTAGATATTGAAAGAGCCGTTTTCCTCACTCAGATAGTAGAATGTTTTTCCATCAGGAGCCCAAACCGGTTCACGGTCTTCTCCTCCGAAAGTGGTCAGCTGGCGGTACTGCGGTTCTTTTCCCGGAGTATACATCCAGATGTCACGGGCAATGGGCGATACGTGATGTTTACGCCAGTAGTCCTCGTAACCTTTCTTATCTTGATACAACATCGCTCCCTCCTTATTGATGGAGATGCACTCCATAGGCATGGACGAAATCATCGTCGGGCGCCCTCCCTCCACTGATACTCGATAGACCTGGTTGAACTGCCCGTTAGAGGGAAAGACAACAGCCTCGGCAGACGGCATGATGCCCGCAGAGAACAAGACATGTCCGGCATCTGTAAAAGCAAGCGGCGTTTCGCTTCCCGAGTGGGTAGTCAGCCGTCGTGGTTCGCCTCCGTCTTTGGCCACAATGTAGACGTCCAGGCTTCCCATACGATCCGAAGCAAAAGCAATCCGCTTACTGTCCGGACTCCATACCGGAGCCGTATCATATGCGGGATTGGTAGTTATCTGCATGGCACGTCCACCGGCAACCGGCACCGTATAGATGTCTCCTTTATACGTAAAAGCAATGGTGGTCCCATCGGGAGAGATGACACTATGACGCATCCACAGCGGAGCATCCTGCGCAAAAGTAAAACCAGCCAGGCAAGCGGCAGCAATACCTAATAGTAGTTTTTTCATAATGATTCTTGTTTTTGGAGAATAAAAAAACCTCACGACTTTTCCTTTCGGAAAAAGACCGTGAGGTTTGCTTATCATTTTAAGTTACCCTCAATTAGAGAGCACCTACTTCCTTCAAAGCGGCATTTGTCTTGTGAACGGCAGCAGCGCTGGCAGCAAATTTAGCTTTTTCGTCAGCAGTCAGTTCCAGTTCAACGATTTTCTCGATACCGTTCTTGCCAAGGATTACGGGAACACCGATACAGATGTCTGATTCACCGTATTCTCCTTCCAGATATACTGAACAAGGAATCATCTTCTTCTGGTTGTGGATGATAGACTCAACGACATAAGCGCCTGCCGCACCCGGAGCATACCATGCAGAAGTACCCAGCAACTTAGTCAGTGTAGCACCACCTACCATAGTAGAAGCTACCACTTCGTTCAGTTTTTCTTCGCTCAGCAGTGTGCTTACCGGCTGTCCTTTGTAAGTAGCCAGACGAGCCAACGGAATCATGGTAGTATCACCGTGACCACCGATAACCATGCCTTCCACTTCGTTGGCGTTGCAGCCCAAAGCCTGAGACAAGAAATATTTGAAACGAGAGCTGTCCAAAGCACCACCCATACCGATGATACGGTTCTTCGGCAAGCCCAGAGACTTCAATGACAGATAAGTCATGGTATCCATCGGGTTGGAGATAACCACAAGGATAGCATTCGGAGAATATTTCAAGATGTTCTGTGCAACCGACTTAACGATACCTGCATTAACACCGATCAATTCTTCACGAGTCATACCCGGCTTACGGGGAATACCGGAAGTAATCACTACAACGTCGGAGTTGGCAGTCTTCTCATAATCGTTGGTACAACCTACAACAGTGGTGTCGAAGCCCAGCAGTTGAGCAGTCTGCATCATATCCATTGCCTTACCTTCTGAAACGCCTTCTTTCACGTCCAGCATTACCACTTCGTCAGCCACTTCATTAAAGGCTAACACATTAGCGCATGTAGCACCTACGTTACCTGCACC
>ENA-UEPS01001059-UEPS01001059.1-human-gut-metagenome-genome-assembly--contig:-NODE-1059-length-16919-cov-8.442703_pt1 | contig 16919 bp, 8 predicted proteins | sample MGYA00242904_ERZ507924 | MGnify/ENA primary metagenome ERZ507924 (study PRJEB26167, sample SAMN06115422) | human gut metagenome | host: Homo sapiens | place: China:Sichuan | collected 2014-10-16...
TATGTAATTTGTTCCCGTCAAATCGATTGAGCCCGACCAGTAATCCACACCTCATAAAGCCATAATGATCTTGGACAAAACTTGTCACGTTATTATTGCTTAATCCATCTTCTACCTCATAGGATTTAAAGTAGTATGACCGGGCGTTGAGCTCTATTGCGGTTACTACAAATAATAGGACGTATAAATAATTCATCAAGTTTTTTTTCATAGATCTCCCTTGTATTTCATGCGCAATATAAAGCCTTTTCCTAGACTTTCCATAGCAGTATCGTATCATTGTTTTTCATTTTGTTTCAATGTCCAGACTTCGGTTTTTGGCTTTAAAAGCCGTTCCTTGCAAGACTGTTTGTTGAGACGATAGGTAATAATTTTGAGAGAAAAGTGCAATACTGTTTGACTCAAGGGGCTTTAATTTTGGCAAAAACAGTGTGAATCTTTAAAAGATAGAATATGAATCAAAAAGTAAAAGTAGGTATAATAGGCTTTGGTCGCATGGGTGGATTTTATTTGGAGGAGATGCGGAAGAGCGATCAATGGGAGGTACTTTACATCTGCGATACGGACCCAGAGGCACGAGATTTGGCAAGGAGAAAGTCGCCGACATCCCGAATCGTAGCGGATGAGCAAGTTGTATTCGAGGACCCGGAAGTACAAGTGGTCGGTTTATTTACATTGGCGGATTCCCGGTTGAGGCAAATTAAGAAGGCAATGGCATTTGGCAAGCATGTCATCTCAGAGAAACCGGTCGCAGATACGATCGAGCATGAATGGGAGGTCGTGAAATGCGTGGAAAACTCAAGTTTGTTCTCGACCGTTAATTTGTATTTGCGTAATTCTTGGTACCATAATACGATTAAAGAATTTATCCGGAGAGGAGAGATCGGAGATTTGGCGATCATTCGCATTTGCCATATGACTCCGGGGTTGGCTCCGGGTGAAGGTCATGAATATGAAGGTCCGTCTTTTCATGATTGCGGAATGCATTATGTGGACATTTCCCGGTGGTATGCCGGATGCGAGTATAAGACATGGCATGCGCAGGCGATCCGGATGTGGGATTATCCCGAACCTTGGTGGTTGCAATGTCACGGGACATTTGAGAACGGGGTGGTATTTGATATAACACAAGGGCATGTGTATGGACAATTATCGAAAGACCAAACGCATAACTCTTACATAGATGTAATAGGAACGAAAGGAATCGCCCGGATGAGTCATGATTTTAAGACTGCGGTCGTGGAGTTGAGAGGTGTTAATGAAACACACCGGATCGAGAAGCCCTATGGAGGGAAAAATATAAGTACGCTATGTGATTTGTTTGCGGATTCCGTACGGACCGGTGTTTTTAATTCCCGCCTACCACTGATGCGTGATTCCGCTATCGCTTCCGAGTATGCGTGGAAATTTTTGGATAACGCTAGACGAAATGAGATGCCTTCTATCGGGAATCTACAAACCTTGGAGGAAATCCGGGAGAGAAGACGGAATATGACGGAAGGGTATGGCTTGCTTCGCCATGTAAAATTGTCTCATTCTTGATACGATTTTCTCAATGACCGGGGGAAACAGGCTGGAACTTGTATTATGCGACAATCGGAAACGATTTTGATAAAATAGAAAAAGAGGAATTTTCGTATGCGTGATACATTTGCGGCAGCTTGTTCATAGAGCGAAAATAGAAACATTAATTTAATACTATGTAGCATGAAAAAAATGATTGTTCTTATCAGTCTTTTATGTGGAGCGTTTTTTATGAGCGCCCAACAAAGTAATCAACAACAAAGACCACCGGAAAGATGGAAACCTGAGAGTACTGAATGGTATTATCCGGTTCCTCCTAAGGTAAAGCCGGGTGTAGGAACTGGTGCTCCTTCCGATGCGATCATCCTGTTTGATGGAAAAGATCTTTCTATGTGGGAATCTGCGGGAAAAGATGGAGGTCCCGCTAAATGGACCGTAAAGGATGGGGCGATGATTGTGGCTTCCGGGACCGGATCGATCCGGACAAAAGATTATTTTGGAGATTGCCAGTTACATATCGAGTTCAAGACCCCTACACCGGGAAAGGATAATACATTACAGATGAAAGGTAATAGTGGCATTATGTTACAAAGCCGTTATGAGGTGCAGGTTTTGGATTGTGAGGATAATCCTACGTATGTGAATGGCTGGGTCGGCAGTATTTATAAGCAAAGCGCACCGTTGGTAAATGCTTTCACGAAGACAAATGAGTGGCAGGTTTATGATATTTATTGGAAAGCTCCCCGTTTCGGGACAAACGATGAATTGGAATCTCCCGCTATGATTACCGTGGTATTGAACGGTATCGTAGTACAGAATAATTATGTACTGAAAGGAACGACCCCATATACCGGTTTACCTAAATATGTAGCGCATGGCCGTCTGCCATTAAGCTTACAGGATCATGGAGTGGAAGTGGCTTTCCGTAATATATGGATTCGTAATTTATAAATTGTATAACCTTAAAATAATGATTTATGACTACACGTAGGAATTTTTTAAAGAACTCGACGATGTTGGCCGCTGGCTTAGGTATCTCACCTCTTTTGGCATCGGCAGCTCCTACCGTCTCTCATAAGGAAGAGACTATAAATGGGCGGGTGAATATCGCTGTAATAGGTGTCGGTATGGGATGCCGTGATTTGCAAGGGGCTTTGACTGATAATCCGTGGGTACATTGTGTGGGCATGTGCGACGTGAACAAGGTGAGACTTGATGAGCAGATCGCACGTTTCAAAAAAGACTTTCCGAACCAAACGACTTCGATCAAGGCATATAGTGACTTCCGGGAAGTCTTGGCAAATAAGGATATCGACGGGGTCATTATCGCAACACCGGATCATTGGCATCCTTACATCTTCGCTGAGGCTTTAAAAGCGGGCAAGGCGATTTATGTGGAAAAGCCGGTTGGTAATTCGATTCCGGAGTGCCATTCGATGATGGATTTCCAAAAGAAATATAAAGGGGTGGTAACAACTGGCTTATGGCAGACTAGTCAACGATATTTCTTGGCGGCTAATGAGATATTGAAATCCGGTGTGTTGGGGGATGTTTATAAAGTTCAGCTATGGCTTTGCCAATCGACGGACCCACGTCCGGCCGTAGCGGATTCTCCGGTTCCTTCTACATTAGATTACAATATGTGGTTGGGCCCGGCTCCCGAGCGTCCATTTAATAATTACCGTTTTCGTGGATGGCGTGGCTTTTGGGATTATGGAGGCGGTCAGCAAACCGACTGGGGAGTGCATTGGATAGACTCTGCGTTCGATGGATTGAAAGCGTTAGGATTGTGTGACCGTGAATATCCGGAGGCGGTATTCTCTACGGCTTATAAAGATCCTACCTCTTTTAATGAGACTCCCAGTTGCCAGACAACGATCTTTCAGTATAAGAATTTCCATATAGAATGGGCCCAACAAGTCGCTCATCTCTATAATCGGGATCAAGGGGTAGCTTGGGTCGGAAGTAAAGCTACCTTAGTATGTAATCGTGAAGGTTATGAATTGATTCCAGAGAAGAATCGGGAGGGTGAGTTACTAACCGACCGTGCCCAGCTTGTCGGGAAGTTCGAGGATGGTGGTATTGAGGCCCATGCGACGAATTGGTGTAAGTGTATATTAAATAAATCTATTGAGACGAACAGCCCGATCGAGAAAGGGGCTTTCGCGACGATCCTAGCCCATATGGCTAATATCTCATATTTGACGGGAACTCGTGTTGTGTATGATCCGCAAGCTCGTAAGTTTGTGAATAATCCGAAAGCGGACGCGTATTTGAAGCGGAGCTATAGAAGCCCGTGGCAATTCCCGAAAGTTTAATGCGATTGAATGCTTAAAAACAACGACCGGTGGATTTTAATACTCTATTATATATAACCATTACCATACGAATTGAATTACAGCACATTGAGATCTCCGGTCGTTTTTTGTAAAAACAATGTCAACTTTAAATGAATGAGTTATGGAAAATCAAAAAAAGGAAGTATGGCTTCGAAAGGCCCTGTTTTTGATCGTTAGTTTGGCGTTATTCTTTCCCATGATGGCGCAAACGATTACAGTAAAAGGAGTTGTAAAGGAATCTATGACAGGCGAACCGATCATTGGCGCCAATGTAGCGGTGAAAGGAACGACTAACGGTACGATTTCTGATATAAGCGGTATGTATCAGATCTCGAATGTATCATCAAATGCCGTATTGATCGTTTCTTATATTGGATATAAGACCGCGGAGATTCCGGTAAATGGCAAGAACACGATAAATGTGAGCTTGGAGGAAGAAAGTATCGGACTTCAAGAAGTGGTAGCCGTGGGATATGGCTCTCAGAAAAAGAAAGAATTGACCGGCTCTGTTGCAGGCTTGAAGGAGGGAGACTTGATTAAGGGCGTACAGTCTGACCCAATGGGTATGTTGCAAGGTAAAGTGGCAGGTTTGAATATATCCAAACCAAATGCCGGCGACCCGAATGGAGAGTATAAGTTCCAATTACGTGGAACTTCATCCTTAACCGGTAATACTTCTCCGTTGATCGTCATTGATGGTATTCCTCAAGGGGATTTATCCGCTATTCCACAAGATGATATTGAAAGTATCGATGTATTGAAGGATGGTTCAGCGGCGGCGATATATGGAACCCGTGGAACGAATGGCGTTATCTTGGTTACGACAAAACGAGGTTCTGCCGGGAAGATGAGCGTTACCTACAATGGATATATGTCTATCTCTTCCATAGCCAATCAATTGGAAGTCATGGATCGTGACCAGTTTTTGGCAAATGGGGGAAACGACCGGGGATATGATACGAATTGGATGGATGAGATTACCCGAACTCCGTTCTCCCATTCGCATAACTTGGCATTGACAGGAGGTACGACCGATTTTAATTACCGGGCTTCTGTATCTTATCGAAATAATCAAGGTATCGCTCTTAAGTCAGGGTTCAATGAGATGATCGCTCGTTTTTCCGCTAATCAGAATTTATTCGATAAAAAGATTCAAATAGCATACGACGCTACTTATCGTCGTTTTGACCGGGAAGGTGAGAATTCCAGCTATGATGATTATTCCGCTTTTAAGCATGCGTATTATTATAATCCTACGGCACCCGTATACGACGAGACGGGAACGATAGATGCCGGAGGGTATTATGCGCTGGATATTCAGGGATATTCAAATCCGGTGGCTTATATTATGCAGCGTGACCGTCGTACAAAAGGCGGACTTTTCCAAGGGTCTGCTCGTGTAACTTGGAACATTTTGGAAGGACTTCGTGCGCAAGCTTTTGGCTCATTGAAATACTCTGATATAAATAAGGGTACTTATACCTCACGAGAGGTATTTAACACTTCTAGTTTCGGGTCAGCGTCTCGGAGTTTTAATACTCGTTTTAATAAAACACTGGAGACGACGATCGACTATGTAAAATCTTTTGGAGAACACCATTTGGTGGTATTAGGTGGGTATACCTATGAGCATAACTATCGGGAATCATTTGGTATGAATAACTCGAATTTTGATTCGGATGTATATTCTTACTATAATTTGGGTGCGGGTAGTAACTTGATTAATAACCCTAGCCAAAGCATGATGGATGGTTCGGTTTCTCAAGATAATTTGGTTTCGTTCTTCGGCCGTGTAAATTATAACTGGGGAAATCGTTACTTGTTATCAGCGTCTGTACGACGTGAGGGTTCTACTCGTTTAGGTGCGGATTATAAATGGGGAACTTTCCCTGCGGTAAGTGTCGGTTGGTCTATCGGTAATGAGGCTTTTATGGAAAGCGCTAGCTGGATTAACGATTTGAAATTGCGCTTGGGATATGGCGTGACAGGAAATATGCCTTCAGATAATTATTTGTCTTTGTCGATGATGGGAGTGGTAGGCCGTTTTTATGATCATACTTCTAAACAATGGATCAATGCTTATGGGCCGACACAGAACCAGAATCCGGATTTGAAATGGGAGCGGAAAGGCGAATGGAATCTAGGTGTTGATTTTGCAGCGTTGAATAACCGCTTGAACGTGACCGTTGATTTGTATACCCGTAAGGTTTCAGATTTGTTGTATAAATATAAGGTTCCGACTCCTCCTTATCAATATTCTTCTATGTTGGCGAATGTTGGCGACGCTACAAGTAAAGGTCTGGAATTCTCTGTTTCCGGAACCCCGGTGCAGAATAAGAACTTCTCATGGACTAGTTCTATTAACTTCTCATTTAACACGAATAAATTGGACAAATTAAGTAATGAGACTTTCCAGACTGACTGGATTGAGACCGGTTATTTGTCGGATGGTGATTTAGGAGGTATGAACTCGACTCCATTGATTCGTTTGGTCCCGGGTGGCAAGGTCGGTGATTTTTATTTGCCGGTATTCGAGGGATTTACGGAAGATGGTAAATGGAAATTCAAGGATGTCGATGGTAGTGGTGACTTTACATATAATGAGGATCGTGAGATCGTAGGTAATGCGCAACCTGATTTTATAGCAGGATGGACTAACGAGTTTAAATATCGTGACTTCGATTTATCGTTTACATTCCGTGCTGTCGTAGGCAATGATGTATATAATGTAAGCCGTATGGCATTGGAGAATCGGAATGTGGCTGGAAAGGAGAAGAATATGTTGGCTTCGGTAATGGATATCCCGTTGCAAGATGCGGCTCAAGCCTCTAGTTATTATTTGGAGGATGGTTCTTTTGTGAAGTTGGACAATATCACATTGGGTTATAATGTGCCGGTGAAGAAATTAGGTTTCATGCAAAACTTACGTTTGTACTTGACTGGTCAGAACTTGTTTACGATCACAGGCTATAAGGGTATCGACCCGGAGGTTGATATGGTAGGATTAGATAATATGGGTATTGAGAGGACTCGTTATTATCCGGCTAGCCGTTCTTTTATTCTTGGTTTGAATGTTACGTTTTAATGGATACTCTAAATATCGAAGGTTATGAAAAAATATAGTTTAATATATATAGTGTCAATGATTTGTTTCTTGGTTATCGCTCCTTCTTGTACGGATATGGATGAAGATACGACGGGACAAATGGTCTCAAATGACTTTTATGCGGATCCTTCTTTGATTCCGCAAGCGGTAGGTGCTGCCTATGCGGAATTGCAGGCTTATCAGAATCACTGGGGAGTATGGGGGTTGCAGACTGTTTCCTCGGATGAATGTGTTGTTCCGACTCGTGCGCCGGGTAATGACTGGTATGACGGAGGGGTATGGCAGGATTTCCATCGTCATCAATGGCAATACAATCTGGATGCATTGAATAATGTGTGGATTTCCGTATTTTCTGGAATAACGACATGTAACCGTGTGGTTTACGACTTGGATACATATAAAGAGGAGATGGATGTCGATATCTATAATAAATATCGTGCGGAGACTGTTATCTTGAGATGTTTCTATTATTCTATCTTACTGGATTTATTCGGGAACGTTCCTTATATCGACACGTATGAGAGTGAAATCACGGCTTCTCCTCAGACAAGCCGTCCTGAGCTTTATCAGAAAGTCGTAGATTGTATCTTAGATAATATGGAATATTTGGATGACGCTCCGTCTGCCGAGAATTATGGAAGATGTACGAAATCGATGGCTTATACGATGTTGGCAAAACTATATTTGAACGCTAAGGTGTTCAAAGGGGCCTCTTCTTATGATAAGGACGATATGAATAAAGTGATAGAGTATTGCGATAAAGTGATTAACTCCGGATATTATGAGGTCGTATCTGATTTCTCCGCTCCATTTAAAGTGGCGAATGAGTCTTGTAAAGAAAATATTTTCGTGGTACCGATGCAAAATGGTATCAATTCAAATGGAGACTACGAGTTTCATTTCCATAAATTCTCCGGACATCCCAAGTCTCGCCAGATGTGGGGTATAAATGTGGGCGGTTGGAATGGAGGTTGCGCTACTCCGGACTTCCTTGCTTTATATAAAGATGACGATACCCGGAAAAAGGCGACTTTTATTTACGGTTTGATTTATGATAAGGTCACGGGCGAGCCTGTTGAGGATGGTGATAATCCGGGAAAACAATTGGAATTGACTATTGAGGTATCTTCTATTAATGCCGCTTATCGTTGGGAAGGCGCTCGTATTCAGAAGTATGAATATGAGTTGGGTATGACTGGTAATATGAACAATGATTTTGTTTTATATCGTTTAGCTGATATCTATTATATGAAGGCTGAAGCTATTTTGAGAGGTGGTAATGCCGCTACTTTATCAGCTTTGTGTGCGGAACCTGCATTCCAGTTAATACGTGAAAGGGCAAATCAGCCTGTGTATACTCCGGAAACATTAACGTTGGATGAGTTGATCAATGAACGTGGCCGTGAATTTGCTTGGGAAGGTTGGCGTCGTCAAGACTTGGTTCGTTGGGATAAGTTCGCTAAAGGTAGCTGGACATTTAAGGAAGCCTTGAATAATAATTCGCGTGATTTATTCCCGATACCATACGATCAGATTACGAAAAACCAATCTTGGAAACAGAATCCGGGATATTAATAGTTGTGTTTTTATGCATATGGATAGACGACAATTCGTGAAAAACCTAGGACTGGGCACAGCCTCTTTAAGCATGGGAAGCTTGGTAACGGCTTCCTCATGTGCCCCGTCCGGGGATTCCTCCCTTAAACAAAACGTCAAGGAAGGAGAGGATGGACAGTTTTTATTTATCGGTGACGATATCGCCATCGCCCAGACAGAGTATGGGAAGGTGCAGGGATATCTGCTGAATCATGTATATACGTTCTTGGGAGTTCCTTATGGGGCTGATACGTCGGGAAAAAATCGCTTTATGCCTCCCCAAAAACCAGAGCCGTGGACAGATGTGAGACCTGCGGTTTTTTATGGGAATACGGCGCCGCAACGTATGGAGAACCGGTGGCCCAATAATTACGGAACTTTTGCCGATCATTGGAACTACTGGGATGTGAGTGAGGATTGCTTATATTTAAATGTATGGACACCGGGCATTGCGGATGGTAAGAAACGTCCCGTATTGGTGTGGCTGCATGGCGGCGGTTTTACAAATGGTAGTGGGATCGAGCAGGATGGATATCATGGAGAGAATATAAGCCGGGAAGGAGATATCGTATTCTGTTCCATTAATCATCGGTTGGGGCCGATTGGCTTCTCTGACTTATCTGGTGTTGGTGGAGAAGCGTATAAGGATTCCGGAAACGTGGGGATGTTAGATATTATTGCCGCCTTGCGATGGGTTCATGATAATATCGCCAATTTCGGTGGAGATCCCGGGAACGTAACGGTTATGGGACAATCCGGAGGAGGTTCTAAGGTCTGTACAGTAGCCGCTATGCCGGCGGCAAAAGGTTTGATCCATAGAGCCGTGGCTTTAAGTGGATCTACGGTAGGAGCTTCCGATCAGGTGATGACCCGGAAGGTGGGAGAATATATTTTGAGAGAAGCGGGGCTGACCGCTTCCCAACTGGATAAATTGCAAAGAATACCTTGGCGGGAATATTTGGATATAGCGGATAGGGCTTGTAAAAAGTGCTGGGAAGATCAAGGGATTAGCATGAGACGGACTTTTGGCCCTGTTGCTGATGACCGGAATATTCCGGCCGGTGTATTCTACTCCGGTGAGAGCCATTTGGAGTCTCCTGTCGTCCCGATGATATTCTGTACGACTTTCCATGAATGGAACCCGAACAGGGCGGATGCGGCCTTGGAAAAAATCACTCAAGACGGTGTGAGCGAGAAACTGAGAAGTCAATATGGTGATAAAGTGGAATCGATCGTGAAGGCTTTCGCCAAGAATTTCCCGGATAAGACTCCGATGGAGCTTTGGGCGATGATTTTGTCTTCCCGTCAACGAGTGGTTGAGGCGGCTAACGCAAAATTAAAGCAAGGCCAGCCTGTGTATGTAGCTTGGTTTGGCTGGTGTCCGCCCTTGTTTAATAACCGTATGCGTGCGTTCCATTGCTCGGATATCTGTTTCTGGTTTAAAAATACGGATCGGATGTTTACTCATACGGGTGGAGGTAAGGTACCTCGTGCGTTGTCAGATAAGATGTCTGGCGCTTTGTTGAATTTCATGCGGACAGGAGATCCGAACGGAGGAGAGTTACCCGCTTGGCCGAAATACACGGAAGAAAATGGAGAGGTGATGATCTTGAATAATACGTGTGAGGCTCGGAATGATCCGGACCGGGAGGCCCGTAAATCTTTGGAGGTTTAATTTAAAACGAGAGTGTTATGCTTGAGAAAAAGATTTCAAGACGTAATATGCTTCGGACTACCGGTTTGGCGGTTTTGGGCAGTACGTTCGCAGGCTTGGCTTCTTGTGCTCCGAAGAAAAAGGAGGAGCCATCACCCGAAGCATCCTCTTCGAAACGTCCTTTCCGTGTCTGTCTCAATGTCTCTACGATAGCGGGTTATAAACTTCCTGTTCAAAAACAGATTGATTTATGTGCCGAGGCTGGTTTTGAGGGAATTGAGTTATGGACCCGTGATGTGGATGCGTTCGTAAAGCAAGGGGGAACTTATGAGACACTCAGGCGTCAGCTGGAAGGCTCCGGACTTTTATTGGAGAATATGATCGGTTTTGCCTCGTGGTTTGCCGATGATCCTTCGAAACGGAAGGAAGGGCTAAACCAAATGCGGCATGATATGGAGATGGTAGCGGGATTGGGCGGTAAATTTATCGCCGCTCCTGCTCAAGGAGTTACTCAATTGGATCGTACACGGTTGCCGGAGTATTCCGAACGCTATCGGGCGATACTGGATTTAGGGGATGAGATGGGTGTCACTCCGATATTGGAACTATGGGGGGCCGGGGTTCTGAATCAATTATCGGATACCATGGCGATAGCGATCGCCTCCGGGCATTCGCTGGCTTCCGTCTTATTGGATTTCTACCATTTGTACAGAGGAGGAAATAGTTTTGATAGTTTACGCTTGATAAATGGGAAGATCCTTCCGGTTTTTCATATCAACGATTATCCGGAGTTGCCTCCTCGTACGGAGTTGAGAGATTCGGATCGGGTGTTTCCGGGAGATGGTATTTGCCCGTTTAATAAAGTACTTCCTTTGCTATACGACTCCGGTTTCCGGGGTGGGTTATCCGTAGAGCTTTTTAATAAGGGATATTGGGAAACCATGGATGTAAAGGAGGTCTTAAGGAAGAGTTTTGAGAAAACCACACAGGTAATCAATAGTTCGATGGGATAAAAGTTTGTTGGGATTTAGGAAAGGGACTGCCTCGAGGTGTTTTACCTTCGAGGCGGTCCCTTCTGTTTTTATAGTATCTTCTCTTAAAAATCAATTATTTTATAATCCGCTGTGATATAAAAAGTAGTATATTTGCGTACATCCAAAATAAACAGTTGTTTTGCGGAGGGTTATAGGGGTTGTTATCATCGGAAAAGCCGGTAATAAAAGATATACATTATAATGAACTTACTTCAGAGATATGTGAGTCATGGTATAGCTATAGGTTTGTTAGTATTTATAATGCTAGCGTTTAATTTGTCTGTGTTAGCGCAGACAAGTGAAAAACGTGTACTTAGGGTTGCCTTTCCGCAGGTAGATGGCATGAGTTGGACGGCCGAAGATGGTACTCATCATGGTATGCTCGTAGACTATCTCAATGAGATCGCCAAATATACCGGTTGGGAATACGAGTACATAGATACGAAGGGACCGGCTATGTTGAATGAATTTGTTGAGGGTAAGTACGAGTTGATGGGTGGAAACTATTATATACCCGCTTTAGAGAAATATTATGCTTATCCGAACTATAATATGGGATATAGCCGTTCATTATTACTTGCCCGATCTGATGATCGCTCTATCCATAGTTATGATTTGGAGAGTATGAATGGTAAAACCATCGGTGTGTATGAGAATGCAAGGGAGAACATTCGCCGTCTCAAAGAGTTTATGGCTATCAACGGATTGTATTGTAATATCCGATATTACAAACAAGAAGATATGGTGGGGAAAATCGGGTTATATCCCTATCTGGCTAAAGGTGAGATCGATTTGTTACTAAATAATGTTGCCCATATTAGCGATTCTGTCCGTGTAGTCGTGGCATATGACTCTCAGCCTTATTATATCGTGACCAATCCGGGTAATAAAGAAGTCTTGGATGGTTTGAATATGGCTTTGGAACGGATATTGGATGCCAATCCTAATTTTGCGGCGGAACGTTATGCCGTTAATTTCCCAGACCGGCTCGTAAACATCCAACTGAGCGACCGGGATCTGGAGTATGTCAATGAGAGGAAAACGATCACGGTAGCCGTACCTGAGAATTGGTATCCTTTGTATTGTAAAGAAACGCCGCTGAAGAACCATACGGGTATCATGGCGGATGTACTGGATGAGATTAAAAGTTTCACAGGGCTACGATTCTCGTATGTATATGCGAAAAATTATGCTGATGCGATCCGTTTGATACAGCAAGGGGATGCCGATATCTTAGGTTTTTTCTTGGGAGATGAGAACGATGCGGCCCAGCTAGGACTTGCGCTTTCAGCCTCTTATGTGAGTGCTAACAATATCATAGTGCGCAATAAAGCATGTAGTTATCCCGCACCGGGTCTGGTTGGAGCCTTAGTGGAAAATCAACGATTGCCGAGTGGTATATCGGTGGAGAAGATACGGTTCTATCCGAGTATTAAGGAGGCGTTATTTGCCGTCAATAATGGTGAGGCTGATTTTATTTATGGTTTGTCCTCTAGGATGGAACAGGATATCTTGCGCTATCATTTTACGAATCTTGCTCCCGTAACGTTGGTCAATGATCAGAGTACGATAAGTTTCGCGTTGCCTATCCCGGTCGATCCGGATTTGCTTACCATACTCAACAAGGCGATCAATAATCTTTCTGAGTCCGAGAGGACTGTTATACGCAATCGGAATCTGGAATCTATCGGCGTGAGTGAATTTTCTCTTACGGACTTTATATATGCGAATCCCTTACAATTCATGTTTATCGTGATGTTTGTCCTGTCGGTGCTATTTACGGCATTACTGCTGGCTATAGGGGCCCGGATGAAAGCGACCGTGATACAGGGCAACCTGAAACGGGCTGAGGCGGCTAACTTGGCGAAGAGAGAGTTTCTTTCCCGGATGAGTCATGAGATCCGTACGCCGATGAACGGAATTGTAGGTATGAGTACTATCGCCATGCAAAACATAGATAATACCGATAAGATAAAGGACTGTCTTGAGAAAGTAATCATGTCTTCCAAGCATCTTCTCGCTCTCATTAACGACGTGCTGGATATGTCGAAGATAGAAAGCGGAAAAGTGGAACTTCGACATGAGAGCTTTAATTTCCGGGCATTCTTGCAGGACTTTGAAAATCTGTATGGCGAGCAGGCCAAGAGTAAAGGGATCAGCTATGAGACGGTATTGGCTAGTGATCTGGAAGTACAGATTATAGGAGACTCCTTGCGCTTGAATCAAGTTCTCTCTAACCTGTTATCGAATGCGTTGAAATTTACGCCGGCCAAGGGAATAATTAAACTTCGGGTATCTAAAACAGGTGAGGATCAAGAGAATGTTTACCTTCGTTTCGAGGTAATCGATACGGGATGTGGTATAGCCGAGGAGAATTATGATAAGATCTTCGAATCGTTCGAACAGGAAAATGTGGATGTCACTTATAAATATGGAGGCACAGGATTAGGGCTTTCTATCGTTAAGCGTTTCACTCAGTTGATGGGAGGTGGCATACATGTGACAAGCGTGCAGGGGAGTGGCAGTACATTCACGGTTGATCTGCCTTTCGGCAAAATAAAGGAGTCGGGTAAGCCCACTCGTTTTTCCGATATTGATGGGCGAAGTGACCTTGCGAGGGATTGTTATGTGATTGATTATGATTTCAAAGGTAAACGGATCTTATTAGTTGAGGACAACGAGCTTAACCGGGAGATCGCGGAGGAATTGATCGGAGCTACCGGTGCTTCGGTGGAGAGCGCTGAGGACGGGGTGCAGGCCGTAAAGAAGTTTAAGGAATCTGCCGAAGGATATTATGATTTGATATTGATGGATGTGCAGATGCCGCATATGGATGGTTATGAGGCTACCCGATGTATCCGGGCATTGGGGCGTTCTGATGCTCAAAAGGTTCCTATCTTCGCTATGACAGCCAACGCATTCGCTGAGGATGTGCAGAAAAGTAGGGAAGCCGGTATGAATGCTCATATATCTAAGCCGTTGGATATACGTGCCGTGTATAAACAAATGAACCGATACCTTCAAGGATAAATAAAGGATCGATGAATAAATAAAAAGGGACCGCCTCGGGAAATTAGGTTTTCGAGGCGGTCCCTTCTGCTTTTATTAGATATTCTTTATTTTTCCGTAATTACCGAGAATTCACCGATACCCGCTTGCTTTTTATTATCTACGATACGGGTTGCGACCAAACGGATTTGGTTACCTTTCGTTATCGGGAAATGTACGACTTGCTCGATCGGGTTAGCCTTGATATTGGAGAATTCGCCTTCGGCCACCTTCTTTCCATTAATATATAATTGATAGTTGGAGATATGACCGCTTGCGTCACGTCCTTGGTTCGGGGTGTAGCGGAATCCGGATATAGGCATTTCTTTCGCTAATTGTACGACTAACTCTTGTTTCCCTTGTGGCAAATAGTAGGTCGTGTAGCCGTTTCCGTCTAGGATCAGGCTGGTTTTCTCATCTTTCGGTGATACGATCGTGTAATCACAAGCAGGAATATCGAACGTTTGTGCGGAAACCGGACTGACTGTATCGAAAGTCGGATCATAGGCAATCGCCTTGACAGTTCCTTTTTGAGCGAAAGCGAATGGCGCCTGATAAAGCGGTGAGTCCTTGGTCGGATCTGAGCCGTCGGTGGTATAATGAACCTCGGAGCCTTTATCCCCGGCCTGTATGGTTACCTCGTCATTGATATTACGGGCAATCGTTGGCTCGGTCACCAAGGCGGGGGCAAGGTATGCCTCCACGTTATTGATACAAAGCGGTCCGCGGGCATCCGTGAAGTTGATGCGTATCTTCTCCGCTTTCTCGGTCTGGAAACGGACAATTCGTTTATAGCCGACAGTTGTCGTAGAATCCACGGTCTGTGCCGGAATCCATTTACCCTCTTGCTCGAGTTCGATATTGAACGAGCGTACTCGTTGTCCTAATGGGATATATTCTTGTATGACCAAGCGGTTTACATCGGTAGGATGGGTTAACGTGAAAGTCAATGAACCACTGGTTACGACATCGTCCGTAGCCCAATAGGTATCCCAATCCCCATCTACTGCCTTATTGGGACTAAAATTACGTCCTCTTTTATTGCTCGCTTGTACGTAACATCCTTTCAAAAGATTCTCCTTAAAGTCATTTTGGATGGTTTGATACCATTGTACGGCACGGGCGGAGTCTACCGGACTTATTTTTCCGTTCAACGCTACGGGGAAGTTCAATAGGAAATTGGCGTTATGCCCGACGCTTCGGTAATAAAGATCGACTAATTTTGCCAGAGATTTGACTTGGTGATCTTCCCGGGAGTGATAGAACCATCCCGGACGGATAGATACATCGCATTCCCCACCTAGCCACATCGGTCCGTTCTCATCTCCCCATACACTCTGTTGGAAAGTAGGCATGGAGGGTTCCGGGGCGAAGATGCTCCATTGGGTATCACCGGCCCAACCTTCCTCGTTACCGATCCAGCGGATATCGGGTACTGTCCCTCCGAAAACCATGATATCCGGGTGGTGCGCCTTGATCGTGTCTCGTGCCCGCTCATATTGATAATAGGTCTTGGCGTCTATAGCACGGGTTTCATTCGTGCCGCCATACCAGCCATTGCCACCGTTTGCCCCATCAAACCAGTATTCGAACAACGGGCCATAGTTGGAGACTAATTCATGTAATTGGGCATGGAATTTCTCTACATATCCCGGTTGTCCGTAGTTCTCACTGTTTCTGTCCCAAGGGGAGAGATAGACACCGAATTTCAGCCCGTGTTTCTTACAAGCGTCGGATAGTTCTTTTACCATATCCCCTTTGCCATCTTTCCAAGGAGAATTCTTTACGCTATATTCGGTTGTGGCGGTAGGCCATAGACAGAAACCGTCGTGATGCTTGGTGGTTAAGATTACGCCTTTCAATCCGGCGGCTTTGATTGTTTGCGCCCATTGATCGCAATCCAGATCCGTTGGATTGAATGTGGAGGCGGGAGTGTTTCCGTAACCCCATTCCAGATCATTGAACGTATTTAATCCGAAATGGACAAAGGCGTATGTTTCCATCTTATGCCATTCAACTTGTGCCGGCGTGGGAACGGGCAGGATAGGGGCGGGCGCTGTCGCTTCTTTACAGGAGAAGAAGGAAAACAACCCAAGCCCCAATAAAATAGAGGAACTCAAGTGCTTCATTATTTGTTTATATTTAGATGAGACCTCAAATATATGAAAAAAAACGGCAGATTTTTATTCTGTCTTTAGATATCTAGATAAAAGATAAAGTCTCCTGTCTTTTAGATGTCTCCTCTGGGGAAATTTTCATGCTAGCATATATTTGTTTATCAATTGTTTGCAGTGCCAGTTTATTTATCGCCTTTGGCACGGTCGTGCCATCACAGTGGCAACGCTGTGCCATCCGTGTGGCAGGGCCGTGCCATCGTAGTGGCACAGTATTGCCGCTATGATGGCAAGGGTACCGGCTATATCGTTTACGTGAGTAGTCGGTATTTTTGCGTGTGCTATATTATAATGTACCCGATATCCGTTGCCGTAAAAAACTTGAAAAATAATGCCCGATAAATTTGGACCGTATGTTTTATAGCATTACTTTTGCACCCGCTTTCGAGAGAGAACGGCGCTTCAGAAATGATGGAAACGTGGAGGTATCCTTGGGTAGGGGAT